>Ga0169931_10013912_pt1 | contig 10938 bp, 8 predicted proteins | sample Kivu_15m_20L_FD_129675 | JGI IMG/M metagenome (GOLD analysis project Ga0169931, IMG submission 129675) | Freshwater microbial communities from Lake Kivu, Western Province, Rwanda to study Microbial Dark Matter (Phase II) - Kivu_15m_20L... | ecosystem: Environmental > Aquatic > Freshwater > Lake ... | reverse complement strand
GTGCGGCTATCGGCTAAGCTTACCAGTCAGGAGATTGAAATTCCTGAAAATATTCCCGAGGTGCCCATGGAGCTATCCTACTGGGTGGCCAGTAATCTCTATGGTGTGGCTCTGGAGCAGCAATCCCTATTGGAGATGGATGATACGGGTAGTCGACTGGAGCGAGAGGTGGAAATTCTCACCTCTACCCGCAACCACCTAGCGGCTCGTACCGCCCTTAAAGATGTTTTAGAGTGAATGGCCCTCCTGCAACCGGCGATACTTGAGCTTAGCTGCTGAAAGGTTTTCGGTGGCGGTGATCAAATCATAGCTACCGAAGTTCATCAACCGTTCGGTGCAGCCCTCCAGGGCAATAATGGCATCTTGACCCCTGGGTTCCTGACCGCCAGCCTCCAGGTCCACAAAAAAAACGTATTCCCCTAGGGCTCGTTTGGCAGGACGAGATTCAATTCGACTCAGGTTGATGGCATGGTCAGCAAATACTTGCAGGGGTTTTAGCAGAGCTCCCGGAGCATTCACTGGCAAACTAAAGGCTAGGGATGTGTAGGCTCCAGAGTTAGTTGGTGGAGTAATTTGGGCGGGACCCAGGACCCAAAATTTGGTGCAGTTGTCGCTGTGGTCGTTGATCTGGTGGGCCAAAACCGGTAAATTATAAAGCTCTGCCGCCCATTCCGAGGCGATCGCCGCTACCGTAGGATTATCGGACAGGTGCTGCAGGGGTTCCGCCGTAGACCGAGTCGGCACCAAAGAAGCCAAGGGGAGCCACTTCTCTAACCAAAGCTGACACTGGGACAGGGCCTGGGGATGGGAATACACCACCTGAACCGCCTCTAAATTAGCCGCGTAGGACAATAGCCCATGACGAATAGCCATGACCATAGCCCTCTGGATTTGTAACTGGTTGAATTGCCACAGGGCATCGAGGGTAGGGGTGACCCCACCCTCAACGGAGTTTTCCACTGGCACGATACTCAGGCTGGTAATACCCCTGGCGGTGGCTCCTATGGTGCGAGGAATGGTGGGAAATCCCTGCAGGGTTACCGGGAATCTGAGCTGTTGCTCGATCTCAAGGCTATAAACCAGGGCAGCGAGCTGGGAAAAGGTGCCATCGGGACCCAGGTAGGCAAGGGTTACAGTCATAGGGGAAATCGTGGGTAGAGACCAATGCCTGTAGGGTAGAATACTGGCTGGACTCACAGGGACCATTAACCAAAGCTTAACCCAGTTTAGGCGTAGTCTTTTAGTTTAATAGCAGGGTTGCCAGTAAAATATTTGGGGATTTTCCCTGGGTCAATTGGGACCAGAGGTTGGGGCAGACATAAGGTAGTACGCAGATAATCCTAGGGGAAGGGTAACCATGGGCGGTAGGACCAGGCTTAAGGTTCTTTTAGACAAAGCTCGATCAAACTATCTCACTATGCTTCTGGCCACTGGCTCAGGAGCCTTTTTGCTAGGTATCGCTGTGCCATTGGTGAGTGCGTGGGCAACTCAGGCCGATCATACCCCCCGGTCCTTCGACCAATTTTTGCTCCCCCTGGCCACAGCCCCGGGTCTAGAGGCCTTTCCTACCCCAACCAGCAATGATAAGTTTTGTCGCATTGATCTGGCCTTATCAGAAGCTCTGGCGGGGAAGGAAGCGAGTTCACCGCTGTTTCGGTCCGCATCTTTAGGCCAGGTAGGTCTGACTTTGCAGCAGGCTAGGGTTCAGGACCTGGCGGTAGCTCCCTGGCCTAACCTGCACCCCCAGGCCAGGGAAGCTCGGGTGCCTATACTGATGTACCATGATGTCCTGGAGAAATCTGAGGTTTTCTTTGACCTACAGCCGGAGGACTTTGAGGGTCATCTGAAGACTTTGCTAAAGAATGGTCTAACCCCAGTCAGCCCCGATCAATTGGTCCATCACCTACGCACCGGTTCCCCCCTGCCCGAAAAACCCGTCGTCCTTAGTTTCGACGATGGCTATGCGGGTCACTATACCCATGTCTACCCGTTACTCAAAAAGTATCAGGTGCCGGCAGTCTTTTTCGTGTTTCCAGGCAAGGTAGATGGTAAAGTTGTTGGCCGATCCACGCTGTCCTGGGAGCAGCTAAGAACTATGGCCGCTGATCCCTTAATTACCATTGCCTCCCATAGCGTTACCCACCCAACCGACCTGCGTGCCCTTGACGATCAGGCCCTGGTCTATGAAGTTACTGAGTCGAAACGACGACTGGAGGAAGAGCTTGGGGTTCCCATTCGTTATTTTAGCTATCCAACCGGATACTACGATGAGCGGGTTAGTCAAGCGGTGGCTAAGGCAGGTTATTTAGCGGCTTTTACGATGCGGCAGAACACAGAGCAGTTTGCCGGAGCATCGGAATCCTTACTGGCGATCGAGCGCTTTGGTCAGTCCAGCTTACAAGGTTTGTTACATCAAGCGTGGGGTGGAGAACCCAGCGCCTCTACAATCCCCCCCCCAATTCCTACTCAGCGGCTGTCCTCTACTGGGGGTAGTCGGTTTGATTTTCATACCCCGGTGACAGTGAAGAAGCATGACTTCGATGCTCAGTCCCTTACCCTGATTCAGGGGGGGCAGCCAGTCACTATCCATGCCGACAGCCGTTATCAGCTGCCCAAAATCCTGGCTGGTACCAATGCCATTGGGGCCGTTGACGGGGGCTTTTTTTCCCTAGAGTATTTGGATTCTAACGTGATGATTGGTCCTGTACTTAGCCAAAGTACACGGCAATTTATCCCGGGTAATGCCAGCGAGAATCCTCGCCTGACGAGTCGGCCACTGGTTCTGATCGCTCCCAATCGGGTACAGTTTATTCCTTTTCATCCAATTCGTCACAATACCTTAGCCGGACTGCATCAGGCTATGCCAGGGGTGACTGATGCCTTTGTGGCGGCAGCCTGGCTGGTTAAGGATGGTCTGCCCCAACCCGCTAGTAGCTTTGGTAGCCTTTTTGACTTTGATGCAGAGCGTCATCGAGCCTTTTGGGGGATTAACCAGGCCGGGCAACCCGTAGTAGGGGTTAGCCACACCATGGTTGACTCCGTAACCCTGGGTCAGTTACTTCAGCAAGCTGGACTTTGGCAGGCGGTAATGCTTGCCTCTGGTGCCAGCACCTCCCTGACCTATGCTGGCGAGTCTTTAGTGGGTTATGAACCCCGCCCTGTGCCCCATGTAGTAGCCCTAATTCCACCAGAGGCTAACGACGGTAGTGCCTGCCCCCTGGTAACGGAAGAGCCGCAGCTGAAAGCAGAGTAGCTTGGTTATTACTTTCATATACCCTGACAGCCCTTAAAGGAGCGACGGTGTTGGCGGGATGGACCAAGAATCTTTAAAGCCTGACGGTGATAGGCGCTGCCGTAGCCCTTATTAGTGGCCAGGCCGTAACCAGGATAACGACGATCCAACCGCACCATCAACTGGTCTCGCCAAATCTTAGCCAGAATACTGGCAGCGGCAATTTCCACATGGTGTCGGTCTCCCTGAATGACGGTTTGTTGGGTCACATCCAATTGGGGAATAGGCTGCATACCATCAACCAGGCAAAGGTCGGGTCGCAGGGAAAGACGCTCTATAGCTCGGGCCATAGCTAACAATGTGGCCTGGAGGATATTCAACCGCTCGATTTCCTGTGCCGAAGCCATACCCAGGGCGTAGGTAGTTGCTAAACTTTGAATGGGCTGCACCAGCTGTTGACGCTGAAATGCACTAAGGGCTTTACTATCGGTTACCCCCAAAGTCCCTAAGGGCCCACGGGCAGAATCCGATAGCACCACAGCCGCCGCTACCACCGGACCGAATAGGGCCCCTCGGCCAACTTCGTCGACTCCGGCGACTACTGTAACCATAGGCAGGTTTTAACCACTAGTTTCCTCGGTATCCGGTGACGTGCGACGCCGACGTCGGCGTCGCACGAGCGCATTGGCATCAGGCTCTAGGGCGGTGGCCGCCAACAGATCCTCTAGAGGCAGTTGTCCTGTGGCAATAGGCGATAGCAGCCCCACGTTAGGGTCAGTCAGGGGTAGGGTGTCTCCACTCCCATTTTGTTCGTCAGGCGTGGCAGGAGCCGGAGGAGTCTCAACAGGCTCTATGTCAGTCCCCCAGTCCGTCAGCCCAGGGGCCGATTGACCCGGTGTAACCACGGAAATGACCAGGTTGCGGGGTAGATCCTGGGTTTTCTGGGCTGGCGCTAGGACCAGAGGAGAAACCCCCATCAGAGCATAGACTCGTTGCTCATCGGGAGTCATTTCCACCGTAATCACCGGGGGTGGGGTAGTTGTTTTTTTCTCGGAGCGATTGGCCGAACGACCACGGCCCAGACGACCAGGGGGCTTCTCCTCATCCTTAGCTAGTTCCAGGATAGGTTCCTCTGGGGGCGGCGGGGGTATCTCCCGCATCAAAGATCCTTCCCTAGGGATGGGGGCCTCCCGTCCATTGCCGCGGGAGGGAAGGGTATCTCGCCGTCGCCGTCGCCGACTTGTCTTACCAGACTTGTCTTGATAACTGGGATGGTTAATTAGATCGAGTTCCTGTAGGTCGGGTTGTAGTTCCAGACTAGCCAGAGGCGTCTCCCGTAGGGCAGGAGCACTATAGATAGGCTCTGACACCGAGGGGAAAGCTACCAAACTCTTAGCTACAGATGTTGCCTCGGCTGACCCATCATCTGCGGGTAAGTAGGCCAGGTGACCCAGGCCACCACAGGTGGGACAGGGCCGACCAAAGAGTTCGTAAATATTCTGACCCTGACGTTTGCGAGTCAGTTCTACTAACCCTAGCTCAGAGAGCTGAGAAATTTGAGGACGGGCTTTATCGGATCGTAGGGCCTTACTAAAGTGCTCTAGAACCTGCAATTTGTCTCTACGAGAGTCCATGTCGATAAAGTCGACAATAATCACTCCAGCGATATTCCGTAGACGCAGTTGACGGGCAATCTCAGTAGCCGCTTCGCAATTTGTCCAGAGTACGGTTTCCCGGGCGGTGGCGGAGCGGGTAAAGGAACCAGAGTTGACGTCAATTACCGTTAGGGCTTCAGTCCGCTCGATAATGATATAACCACCGGACGGTAGATCCACCCGGGGTTTAAGAGCCTCTCGAATAGCTGCATTGACACGGAAGTATTCAAGGATAGAAGCCCGATCTCGATGTTGATCAATCAGCACACCCCCTGGCACTTGCCCTCCGCTCCAGTTAGCCAGGTGTTGTTTGACCCGTTTCAAGCCTGTACTTGAGTCCGTCACAATCCGGTTTACATCAGCACTATAGACATCCCGAAGCACGCGCTGAATAAAATCATCATCCCGATTGAGGAGAGCGGGGGGACGGGTAGAAAGGGCTTGCTGTTGAATACTCTCCCACTGCCTCTGGAGAGCCTCCAGATCCTCGATGATGGCATTTTCACTAATACCCTCCGCTTCAGTCCGCACTAATAACCCCATACCGGCTGGCTTAATTAAAATTGCCAGGGCTCGTAGGCGATTACGCTCATTTTCATTGCGAATGCGTCGGGAAAGGTTGACCCCTCGACCATAGGGCATCAGCACCAGGTACCGGCCAGGCAGAGTAATATTTCCGGTTAGACGCGGGCCTTTATTTCCGGTTGGCTCCTTCATGACCTGCACCAAGACCTTCTGCTGGGGAGCCACCAGCTCAGTGATCGAGCCCGCCATCCGCTTTAACCGCAGGGGACCCAGATCGGAAACGTGCATAAATCCGTTCCGTTCGCTGTCGCCAATATTGACGAAGGCAGCATCAATACCAGGCAAAACGTTTTCTACCGTACCCAGGTAAATATCACTAACCTGGTGACTACCGGTAGCCACAATCAATTCTTCAATCTGGTCCTCCGAAAAAACCGCAGCGATCCGATGCTGCTCAGCAATAACAATCTGCTTCGGCATTCAAAATCCTCATACAACACTCACCGTAGGCGGATGAGATGAATACACAAGACTGGAGTAAGTGAGATCCTTCCTCGGAAGCTAGCATCTCAACTAGTCGGAGAGAACGCGCCTTTGCTATTGTCTCGCCTTCAAAACTATAACTAGCAAACCCATCATCATTTGTTTCACAGGCCCAGATTGAAGACTTAACTAACTGAACCATACTGATCAGTCTGGTGACTCGCGAAACAAAAGTCTGAAGAGGTTAGCAATGGCAAGCACAGACAACGAAGTGGAACCCTTAAGCCGTGCTAGCCATGAAGACTTTCAAAGGTAACGATTCCAACAAAGAAAAAACCTCAGACTAACTGAGAAACTGTTTTTAGGAACCTATTCAGGGGTAGTTCAACTATCCAGAAGTGCAGTGTAGCCCGAAAACTCAAAGCAGCATCAGAGTATTGATATGGAGACCTAGCCCCGAACTTTCCCAAAACTCTCTGACTTAGATAACCCAACCTTACAGGGATAGACTGTCTAATCAATCCCCAATATTCTCATCCAAACTTAGACCAAAACTTGGGACAGTCTGACAACAGCAAGCCCAAGCTTTGGAGGGAAAGGGCTGGAATGAAATTCTCTAGGAATATCAATCCTACTTGAGTGCATTATAGCGCCAAGCCAGGGACGTAGCATATAGTTGACTAAATTTGTCACCTAACCATTAAAAGCCAGGGGATGTCGAAACTGAGGAGGTGGGAGGACATCCACTTTAACCCATGAGGGTTACCCATGGGCGCTAGTGATTAACGCTGGAGAAGCTTTCTGGTTGACTCTGCTTAGGACTAAGCAGCCGCGGTAACCTCTTCTGGGTTACTGCTATATTAGGCTCGAAAGTCTAGGAGGCGGAAACTGCTGGAACAGGCACAATCTGCATCGGGACAGAGGGTAGGGTAACACCTTGAAAGAGCACAATTAGCATTGGATCGCGGCGATCAAACTCCCGCCGGACGAGACGACGTAGCTCCCGATCCATAATTGTTTTAAGGCCATCCCAGTCGATGGTGGATTGTCCATTGCGATTATTCAGGATCAGTTCTGACCCCTGCGCTGTCAAAACGTTGCCGATTACCTGCTTTGCCGCCTGCTGGAAACGACTGAGATTGATAGAATGAGCTACACCCCGCAGTTGGATGGTGGGATCGGTGGCTAATTTGCCGTCGGGCCCTAAGGTAATGGCTATGGTGATAACTCCGTCTTCCGCCAGTTGCTGACGATCCTTCAGAATATCCCGACCGACTACACTGACTCGAGAGGAGTCAACCAGAGCAACGCCTGAGGGAACTTTACCCGCGATTCGAATACCAGCAGGGTTAACCTCAACGATGTCCCCGTTTTGAATAATCACCATATGATTCGCAGGTACTCCCATGCTTTGAGCGGTTTCCGTGTGGCACACTAGCATGCGATGTTCACCGTGAACAGGCAAAAAGTACTGGGGACGGGTCAAGGCCAGCATCAGTTTCTGATCTTCCTGACAACCATGGCCAGAAACGTGGATGCCCTTGTCCTTGCCGTAGACCACCCGGGCACCCCGCATCATTAACTTATCGATAGTATTGACAACAGCAATGGTATTGCCAGGGATCGGATTGGCAGAAAAGATGACGGTATCGCCAGATTTAATTTTTATCTGTCGATGACTATCCTGAGCAATTTGGGTCAAGGCCGCCATGGGTTCCCCCTGGGACCCAGTAGTCAAGATCAGGACATTTTCATCGGCGGTTTGCCCTAAATTCCGCAGGGGCTGAAATAGACTTTCCGGACATTTGATATAACCCAGGTCACGGGCGTGGGCAATAACATTGAGCATTGAACGCCCCACTACAAAGACCTTCCGGTTGTACTTTTGGGCAAGTTCCAGGATCATGTTGACCCGATGTACCGATGAGGAGAAGGTGGTGACGATCAACCGCCCCGATGCCTTAAAGAATTCCCGATCCAGATTAGGGAAGACCGATCGCTCGGAGGGAGTGTGCCCCGGCAATTCGGCATTGGTGGAATCACTAATTAAACACAGTACGCCCCGTTCTCCGGCCTCCGCCAGTCGCTGAATATCAAAGTTTTCACCATCTACAGGGGTGAAGTCGAACTTAAAGTCACCGGTATGCACAACTATGCCTACTGGGGTATGGATAATCACCGAACAGCTATCAGCAATGGAGTGGGTGTTGCGCACGTACTCCACTAGAAAGGAATTACCCACCCGCACCGTTTCCCTCGGGCGGACCTGGCGCAGTTCGGTGCGATCGGCCACGCCGGCTTCTTCTAGCTTATCTTCTAGCAAAGCCATCGCTAGGCGCGGTCCATAGATGACAGGAATATCAAATTGTTTGAGATGGAAGGCAATGCCGCCAATATGGTCCTCGTGACCGTGGGTAACAATCATCCCCTTGATTTTGTGACGGTTTTCCAACAGATAGGTAATATCTGGCAGCACAATATTGACCCCATGCATGCCATCGGTCGGGAAAGCTAGGCCGGCATCTAGCAGCATGATTTCATCGTTAATCTCGAAAACGCAGGTGTTTTTCCCTATTTCATGCAGCCCCCCCAGGGGGATAATTTTCAAAGCTTGACCGGAGTTGTTATTAGCCATATAAAACTGTCTCGTGGATGGGAAATTTGAGTGGAAAGAATCTGAAGAATTTTGGTGGGAGTTATGGGGGTCAGTCAGGCAGACCAGAACTAGGTTAGGTCATGGGATCGTGCAGGGAGGCAAACTGCCAGGGGAAGAAACGCTCAGTAAAGATGCGTAGGAAAGCCCGCAGGTTGGGTTAGAAAGGTAAGAATTATTCAGTTTTGCCAAGCTATTTAGAAACCTGGTTGGTGAAGAACGGTTGAGGGTGTTCAATGGAGGATTAAGCTACAACGGCAAGGAGCCCAGTCTCTGTTAGCACCGCCTCTAACCGCTGTCGCATTAAGTCATCAGGATAACACAGGGGTAAACGGACTGTGCCGACAGCCCAACCCTGCAGGGCAAGGGCCAGCTTTACGGGTATGGGGTTGGTAGTGAGAAACAAAGCTTTGAATAGGGGCAAGAGCTTAAGGTGCATTTCAGTGGCCAGATGGGGTTGGCCTGTTTCATAGGCTTTCACCATAGCCTGAATCTGATCTCCGACGAGATGACTGGCCACACTGACAACACCAGAGCCACCGATGGAAAGCATAGGCAGGGTAAGAGAGTCGTCGCCGGAGTAAATGGCAAATTCGGAGGCGGTTTGGGAACGAATTTGGCTAGCCTGATCTAAACTACCGCTAGCTTCCTTGATCGCCACAATATTAGAGATATTAGCGAGGCGGACAATGGTCTCGACTTCCAGGTTACAACCAGTCCGCCCAGGAATGTTATAAAGCATCAGGGGGAAATCAGGTACCGCCTGAGCGATTTGCCTAAAGTGTTGAAACAGGCCATCCTGAGGCGGCCTGTTATAGTAGGGAACAACCTGCAGGGCACCGTCTAACCCAAGTTGATAGGCCTTGCGAGTAGCTGATATCGCCTCTTCGGTGGAGTTAGATCCAGTCCCAGCTAGTACTTGAGCACGCCCCGCCACGGCTTGCTGAACACACTTAAACAGTTGGTACTCCTCCTCCCACGTGAGGGTGGGGCATTCTCCGGTAGTCCCACAAATGACCAAACCATCACTGCCATGGCTGACCAGGTGATCGGCCAGGGCCTCGGCAACCCCATAGTCAACCTCGCCATCTTGGGAGAATGGCGTCACCATGGCTGTCAGCACCTTGCCAAAGTAGATCACTCGACGGCGATGTCCTCAAAAAATAACAAAACTCTAAAAACGAAGGGGTGGAATTGACTTGAGTCCGAAGGTAATTACCTAATGATTATACCAATTCTACCGATTTGGCGGTTAGTAATTCCCCAATTTGCACCGCATTAAGGGCGGCTCCCTTACGAATCTGGTCCCCACTCAGCCAGAGCTCTAGGGCATAAGCGTTGGAAATATCTTGACGAATCCGCCCCACCAGCACATCATCTTGACCGCTCGCCTCCATCGGCATCGGGAAGTAGTTACGGGCCCAATCCTCTACTAGCTTAACCCCAGGAGCTTGACTAAGGATGGCCTTAGCCGTTGTCGCAGCAAGGGGCTGGTGAAACTCGATGTTGATTGCTTCAGAGTGGGCCCGCAGCACCGGCACCCGGACGCAGGTGGCGGAAATCCGCAGGCTAGGGTCGTTAAAAATCTTACGGGTTTCATTCACCATTTTCATTTCTTCCTGACAATACCCCAGCTCGTTCAGGGCGGAGTTGTGGGGAAATAGGTTGAAAGCCAGGGGATAGGGAAAGGCCTGGGCAATAGGTGGCTCTCCCGCCAAAATGGCCTGAGCTTGCTGCTTAACCTCCTCCATGGCCCGGGCCCCGGCCCCACTGGCGGATTGATAGGTAGCGATGATCAAGCGCTTAACCGGCTGCACCTGATGTAAGGGCCAAACCGCTAGAGCCATCAAAATGGTAGTGCAATTGGGGTTGGCAATAATCCCCTGATGCTGGTGGGCAGCGGCTGGATTAACCTCAGGAACCACTAGGGGAACAGCCGGATCCATCCGAAAGGCGCTGGAGTTGTCAACGGCGATCGCCCCGGCCGCCACCGCCCGAGGTAGCCACTCCTGGGAAATTGCCCCCCCCGCTGAGGCCAGCACCAGATCAATGCCTTTGAAGGCTGATTCATCCAGGGCTTCCACCAACAGGCTTTCGCCCCTAAAGCTTAGGAAGCTACCGGCGGAACGCTGGGAGGCCAACAACTTCAAAGTTTTTACCGGAAATGACCGCTGCTCTAATAGGGTGAGAATCTCTGTCCCCACTGCTCCCGTGGCACCCAAAACTGCAATATTTAAGCCGTTAGCCACAGCTCTAGCCCTCCTGCCTGACGATCAAAACCCGTGTTGATAGTATAGCTTTGGCTAGAACCCTTGTAGACCAGAGTTGTTCCTCAGATTGCTGGCCTATGCTTGGCCAGGGTGCCTCGGCTTACCAAGCATAGCCAGGCT
>Ga0169931_10013911_pt1 | contig 10939 bp, 4 predicted proteins | sample Kivu_15m_20L_FD_129675 | JGI IMG/M metagenome (GOLD analysis project Ga0169931, IMG submission 129675) | Freshwater microbial communities from Lake Kivu, Western Province, Rwanda to study Microbial Dark Matter (Phase II) - Kivu_15m_20L... | ecosystem: Environmental > Aquatic > Freshwater > Lake ... | reverse complement strand
CTTTTTTCTCAAGTATTTTAAGCATTCCTTTAGGGTTAGCAAGCTATTATTTATGAAGTTTCCTTGTTTTTTAACTTAATCATCAACAAGATATTGAGTATTTTACTAGCCAGCGAGGTCTACTAGCTGAATACTAGAGGTAATTATTGTGTTATTACCTAGATGAAACTTAAGTTTAAATGAAACGAATACATGAGATCTGGAAGATGAATTGTTATTGATAGTTCGAGCAAAAGTACGATGCTTCATGCGATTGTCAAGGAATACCATACACTCATAAATGTTTTTATTTTATTGAAAACTGGCTTGTTTTTTGAAAAAGGATTAATTGAAAGTTAATTTTCGTTCCAAGCTAGCATAAGTATTTAACTTAGTTGTTCGAAATTTATAAGCAGCTTACTTGGACATCCATATCATGTTTTGTTTTGAAATTGTTGAAAATTTTATACTCAATTTGCTGAATTAGATCTATTGTATTTGTATTTGTATTTGTGTTTTTGTTTGATATTAAATATGTATCTAAAGCGAGATCGCCTAATCCGCAAACAATTATAACTCAACCGAAAACACCCAGAATGGAAACCACTTCCGACTCATCATCTCTAAAAACTCTAAGCCAAAGCTCATTAACAACTTTCCCTGCAGAAAATTGTGAGTCGATAGATGGACTATTCAAAAATATAGCATTTTCTGATCCTTGCCACTCCAGCTCAAAGATCATCGTTTTACAATAAATTGAGAAATGATTTAACTGGACTTTTCGGAAGCTAGAAGGCACAAAAAACTTTTTAGAATAAGTGGACTCTGGCATTAAAAAGTAATGTTATGAGCTGTTTCTCGAGAATCGCTAAAGATTTTCTTTAAGCTAAGCCTCAGTAGTCGATTAGAACAGATTTGTCTTCTCTTTATACTGATACTCTTGAAAAATTGCTGACTACAGAAAAACTTTCGAGAATATAAGAAAAATTTTTGGAACCGTTTCTGGTAGAAATGGTTAGATTTCACACATCAATTTAAGCTATTCTGGGGACTGTTAAAGCTCAAAAATTATTGAAAGCTGCCAACGTTCTATCGCGCACATTAGCATAAAGATAGACACCAAAAACTTTGACTAGCAATCAATTTTTAAAATATTGTGCATTAAGAGTTTTAAACTCAACTCTGCCGCACTAAAAATACCTTCATAGTCAGCTATTACACGCACCCAATCCGAAATATTTGCTTCCTTTCAGGAGAAAAGGCACATTTGCAGCCCTTACGAACGAACTTTTGCTGAAATCAAACAAACTAGATATGGTAGGATGCCAGTTCTGGAGCTACTATTAATACTAATAAGCTGATCTTTACTAAAAAATCAGAAGAGCAGCCGAATGGGGCGGCAGAGTCGATATATTACTCGTTCTCATCAAGCCTAAGTTAGTCTGTGGACTCTAAAGATGTCTAAATTTAATTAATTAAAAAGTACTTTATTACTCGAATCGGGCTCTAAATTAGTAAGGAATCAATACCTTAATGGCATTAGTATAGACCTCACTTTGCATTTTTCACAATCATTCTCATAAGTAGCCTTTGTTTGAGACCGCTCTCGAGAAAGTCGACATAGGCCAAGTTTTTCAGAACGAACTTCTAGCCAAGTAGACTAGATTAAGACCTTTTACTATAGCTTTACTGTAACTCTATCTTTTGTTGCTAGTAGATTGCCCAAAACGAAATCTCAGATAAAAATTTATCCCACATCTTTCGAACCAACTGGTACGTCTTTTAGATTAGCAAAACGATCAAAAATTTACTGACTAGATATGTAGAGTATCAGGCAAACTTTTATAGCAGCTCAAGGTCTAAGAAAGAGCGGCATTTGTTTATGGTCTCGTATAATCTGCCAATCATCACTGGTAGTAAGCCCAATAACTACTTCTTAGCAATGAAATCGCTTTAATTTCTATCTATACTGTGCGACTTGTGGCTTAATTGGTCACTAAATTTGGTTTTTCTGACTAAGGAAGACCCTAGTACAAAGTCTTGAAACTTTAATTTTATTACATTTTAGCATTAAACTACAAAGAAAGCGAATATTTTGATTGCAAGCCCAAACTAAGTCGAACTTTGCTTGACATAAACCCTTCTTTAGCCAACAATTCAATTTTTATGGTCCTCTAGACTCGACAAAGCGCCAGATAAGCCTTTTTGGTTCATCTGCGCAGTCTATATGGCGAAGAAGTAACTGATTTAGACCGACCTTAGCATTAAGGCTTGCTCGCAGCGATTGATTAAGTTGTCACGTATCGAATACAATAGACAAAATCTTTGGCTAGATAGCAATCTAAATAAATCGAAAGCTACTATTCGCTTATGGTCAATCTTCTCGAGCAAGTCTAAAGACTGGAATCGAACGGAAAACTGCTCAATTTAGTTAAACAATATTTTTTCAAATGCAAAAAAACTTACTTAATATAAATTCTCAGCCTCAAAGCTCGAGACTAGACTCGTAGTAGTGCACAAAAAATGATAACAAAAGACGCTTGTTATCTAATCTAAAGCTGTGTATCAGCCAATCCGATGATAGCTGAGTTTTCCTGGACGATTCTTCAAGAATACATACAAAAAATACCATAGCTAGCAATATATACAGGTGTTCTTGTAGTTTGGGCATAGTGCATATCGATTTTGTATCGCAAAAATAACCAAGAATACGAAAGCCGTTCGTAGAGACTTCGAGGAAAATGGCTGGTAAGTGGTACTCTGATACCAACCTAGAGCAAACAAATTCTCTACAGAATGAAAGTTCTCATGAAAGGACTCTATTAAGTTGTTCTTAGAGGTCATCTCATCGACGACGACTATCTTGGCATAAGAGTTCAATATTTGATAAGAGAACACTGCAAATCTACGTCTTTTGGATTCGGCTGGAAACTTCTGAAACATCTCACCAATTCTTTCAAGGAAGACAGTGATTTTATATCGAAAGAAATTCTGACTAACAACAGTTGCTCGTGGTTTGTCAATTAATAGTATTTTAATACTCGACTGAGAAAAATAAAGCCGGAGAAAATCATTCTAGACAAGTATTTATTACCTCTTCACTAGTAAAAAATATCTAGAGATGAGCTAAAAAAGATTTTTTTGACAGTTTAGCCTCAAGTGTAGACATAATTTGTAACGATTCCTCCGAAATATAGCTCAAACTAACTAAGTGGACTAGTCAAATAGCTAGATAGACTTTGCCACAAAATTTAGCTTCTTTAATTCGATTCTAGACCTTACGAGCATATGTAGTAATAGTATAGTGCTCTTTTCGATGTCGTTTCTAGAGTAAAAATGATCTTCATTACAAAATTGAATCAGACTCTTGTCCTTTCTTAGATTCTGGGAGTATGCAGAAGATATACGAACTATCGATTACTACAACACACTTTGCTCAAAATAGTTCCTTTCTTCTATTGTCTCAATTAGTACAACTCAAATATCATCTAAACTCTCGCAGAAATGCTGTATTTTATTGTAAATTAGCTGAATATTTCATGCAACTGGGTAGTGGCACATCACTCGACAAAAAACAATACATTCGATGCAAGACTATATCAGTTCGCTTAGCTAAATGCATATTAGGCAAAGGAAGATAGCCATGCTGGTAGCAGACACCGGGTGGCAAGCGGACATTAACAAAGAGTTCACAAACTCAAAGCCATGTACGTCTAACTAGTGATTTTCTTAGGCTAGCATATGCATGTCTGTATTGCCAAAGGGTTTTCTCTCTCAATGCTTCTCCGAGTCTTTTCTATAAACTTTTTGATCCAACCTATGGTCATGCCTCAATTACCCTTATAGAGTGTCTGTCGCTTTCTTTTAACCCATCTTTAGCTTGTAACCGTTCTTAAATCTGCTCTAGAAAAAGGTGAAAATAGCTATGACGAAAGAATGGTCGATTATTTTTACCAAAGAACCCTCAAGCTTGCTCTTTTGCATTTTCAAAAAGAAGATTCGCCTGAAAATTAGCTAATATCTTCTTCGTTTTTGATCAAATCTCAAAAACAAAGACTTGATTTTTTGATCCAGATCTGTGATTATCTAAGAAACGATGATTTCCATCAACTTAGTAAGAAAAAACTGCCCAAACGTAACTAACTTTTCTTCAAACGATAGAATTAAAATTTGCTATTATAGATGCTAAAACTGGGCACAAAATCCAGCAAAGTAATCAAGCAACCGAGAAGATAAAGCCTCTTTTCGATGGGGTAGTAACAAATAAATCTACCAGTTTTAAGGTTTGCTCTTCTTTATCTGATTAGCTAACAAATCGACAGAACTAAAGCGTATTCTTACCCTCAGCTGGGTAGTATACATAATCCTTATTCACTTGCAGGCAAAAAAGGATTTATCACTACTTCGCTTGTATAAGATCTACTTTTGGCTTTTAATCGTAAAAATGGTGTGATTTTGGTGTACAATTTTGTAAAAATATTCGGAGATAGGGTCGATAATCCACAACCGATATATGACTAGATAGCTTGTTACTTACGTGACCATCCCATATATAACTACCCGCCTTTTCTGTCTCTCTATGTCAAGAAAAATCACAATAATCCGCAAAAACTAAGAGAAATAAATTATTGGAAATCACCACATATACCTATATTACTTGAATGTCTTGAAAAGACGCATTAAGAGGCACCTTCGCTTGCAAGATATGCTACTAAAGTATTGGGTCAGCTATAATCAGATCAAATTTTATTTTATTTGCCACAAATATTCCAGTCTTTAACCCTTAGAACTGGTCGAGTAGTCTCACACTTTTTGCTGTAATATGCCAGAAAATCTAATTGCTTTGCACATCAATTGATATGGCTAGCCCAGGTATAGAGCAAACAAGAGAGAGATCCGCACAATAAATCACCTAGACTTCCTGGAGTCTAGTAGCATTTGAACAAATTACAAACATAGGCGAAAAGACTGATAAGAAATACGATTTGTCAGTTCAATAGATAAGAAACTGGTTTTTTCAATGAAGTCAATACTTTTTACTAAAAGGTTACAGCTATTTCTGGCAAAATGAAACCTCAAATGCCTCCAGCTGACAAGAAAGACATCATCAGAGCTTAAGTATAAAAAATAGTGCCTCCAAAAAGTGCCTATCTTCCTTTCAATACAAGCTTACAGCTTCTATAAATAAATAAAGAATCAGGAACACCCATGCAAAGCGCAGCTAAGTGTCCTTTTCTGCTAGCTTTCAAATGCGCCCCTTACCCAGGTCCTGATCAATACTTCACTCAACGAAAACTAAACCGAAAACAAACCCTTATGCTCGAGTAGAACTAACTTCCACAAGAATAGCTATCTAAACCCATGAACAGTATGAACATCTCGGCAAGCCGTGTAAATCCTTGGGGCTCATCAAGCAGTGTAACTAGCAACAAGATAGAATAACCACCCAGTCATTCAGTCATCAATTCTAGCCGTTTCAAACGAAAATAATAAAGAGAAGTTGCCTGCATTTTCAAAGTATTTGACGACATCCGTCAAGATTGTCTAGCACTTCAGGTCATCAAACTTTTCCTATAAATATTCGAAAGACACAGACTAAATCTCAATCTTTTTCCCTATCATACGATATCTAACAGGACTGGTTAAAATAGTGATATTGGAGGCATAATCGAAGTCGTGCCTAATTGCTTCTCAAGAGACTCCATAGGTAAAACTAACTAAGAATCTCTCTACTAATTTTTTGTTAACAATTTTGGTCCAGAGCACAATATGGGTTTCCAACAAGCTAGATAAAATTTTATAAGATCACAAGCCGCATACTCAGTTGTAAGCTACATTCTTCAAGTCAAGGACAGACACAACGGAAACATTCTAATCGATAAATAACAAGGCTTTTTAGTGCATATCGATTTTGGATTTATACTAGATATCTCGCCTGCCAACAATCTTCGTTTTGAAAGAGCTGATTTCAAACTCACATAGTAGATGATCAAGATCATGGGAGGTAGTGTATAGAGCTAACCTTTTCAACTGTATCTGAGCTTAGTCATCAAAGCTTTTCTTTTAGCCAGAAGGTATCACTAGCATGTATATAACTTGGTTAGTCTTATGGCTCATTCAGGTTTGCCATGTTTTTTGGCAAATTCTTTAGACCATCTGAAACAAAGATTCTTTTTGCATTTGAGCGAAATATAGGCTGCTGAAAAAATGAGATAGATAGTGCTTACGGCTGCTGACCATTGGACTACCAACTGGTACGATCGTATCCAGTGGATCCAACAAAAAATATACCACTGAGACACACTTGATCATATCTATCATACCTAAGCTCTAACTTTATTATTTTTTTTAACTTTTATAAAAAAATTATATCGTTATGTTTGAGCAAAACATCGAACAAATGCTAGAAGTAAGCCAAGTTATATTAAGTCAGCCAAGATAACATCGCTTAGTCAGATAGTCGGTTTCATTACATAGCAAGTCGCAGATCACTCGAATCAGCTTTTCCAAGGTCTGTAGTTACGAGTATGCGAACTATAAAAGCCAAAAGCGATAGGAATGGATAGGATAATGATATAAGAAGTTAAAACTATAATTGAAGCCATGATAGATCAAAGGGAGGACTGTCTGAAGCGATAAATATAAAGAAAGTATAGAGATACACATTGGAACAGTTTTTAAGTGGCATAAAATTCAAGAAGGAGTCTTCATTAGATAGATTTTATCAATATGATGAACATGCACCAGGGCACTCAGAGCTTGCAATTCAGAAAAAATAACGAAAATCAATGTCCACAGCCACATAAAACCGATATGTTTTTAAGTGAAGTCAAATAAATGCGTTAAGAACTGCTTAATAAGCCAGAAAGACGATAAATTCAAGAGCTGAAAAATAATTTCAGTATGCTTTCCAAATAAATGGCAACCAAAGTCAATTTTAATGAAGTTTAAAGGATTTTGCTGCAATTTCAGAAATAAATTTTTATAAAACTCGGAGAACATAGAAATCAGCTGTAGGAGAGTCAGATCAAGCTTTCTGCTAGTCTTTAGGAACAAAAATCGTTATTTAGATAGCAAATCATAGAACCAGCTAACAAAAGTGCAAGCAAAACTGATAGAAAAGTCAAAAAATACCTTTAATAATCAAAAGCAGTGTCTTTTAAGCTTTAAGAGCTTAGCGAAAGTATATAAAAAGTGAATGAAGAGCTTGTTAACACTAAAAAAAGTTTTTTCGGTAACATCGAAGGTCTTCAAAATATAATCGTGCAGATGGCAGATTAAAAATAAAGTCTTTTGCTTAGATAGAGCACAGTTGTTAGCAAACCTGGGTCAGCTATGTGGATGTCAGCCCCGCTCACTTACAAAAATTCACAAGTTGCCTGGCAGAAACAAGTTATGAACGATCAGCCTTCTAACTTTTAATTTGAGCCTCATAAGACCGAGATAAGGGTCATGAGCGCAGGGTTCTATCTGTTGAGCTGTTGGGTTTTTGGAGGGGATTAAAGTCTCAAAAAAGGAGCTTTGATTGTGTGCAACGGAAGTGTTTTGGGCAGATTGAAACACAGTAGCTAAGTTGGCTAATCTTCGAGATGGTCATGGAATGAAGCGGTACACATTCGTTAAAAAAAATCATCACTGAGTGTCAAATTTTAAGGATAAGAGAATTCCTCGCATATTTTCTTAAAAATAGAAAAACTTTTCACATGATATTCTTAAATTTGTATATAAAGATTTGTTCGTGATCATTACTTTTTTGTTTCATAATTTGCTTTTTAAATGATAGTTTCCCTTTAGCATAAAATCGAAATCGCAAAGATAGAAGTCAGGTAGATTTGAATAAGGATTTATGAGCGATTCAATTTGCAAAAGATGCAAAGTAGGCCCTTTTTATCCAAACTTTTTGACTCCTTCGTTAGACTATACTTTAACGACCAGATCAACTAGCATAAGATAGAGCTATCTAGTAATAACTTTTTCATTTATAAAATTTTAAAAGTCAAGATAGTATAGCTACTTCATACCATCTTTTTTAAACTATTTGATTAGTTTATCGTAATGTGATTGCGCCTGTTGACTAAGAATCTTTTTTATCTAAAAACCTCTTTTTTATTGTTTTCTCTGACGAATATCATAACTAGACTGATTTAAATTATATTTTCTATGAATGAATACTCCTTGGAACTCGCATCTCTATAGCAAATCGCTTTGCAATACTTAACATTTCTAAACATGTATCTTGGCATTATTACTTTTAATCCATTTTAAAGAATGCTATTTAAGAGTAGGTTAGATGAACTGACTTGCGATCTATTTGGGATTAGATTCACCAAGCTATAAAAAGTTCAAATAAAGATCTAAAAGTTATTTTTGTATTTTTTGCTTAAAGAAAGAAGACCAACCCGAAGGACGCTAAGCTTGTTTCCCAAAATTTATTAACGAAAAACCTGAAGGATTATTTTGAAAATGCTATATTTTACTAATAGTTGCTTATTTTAAGAAAAGATGGCCAATTTTTTGTGATATTTTGTTAATCAACAGCATTATTATAAATAAAGATTCAATAAATAAAATGAACTCATGGTATCTTCAGTCACAATAGTTCAGCACCTACAATATCGCAAATGTCAAATCCAGATATATACCAACTTACGATCATACTCACATATTTTAAAGAGTTTCGCCTACGGTGCACAAAATAAGAGTGACACCGACTTATGCTTCGAGTATTTTTGGAGGCAACTGGGTGGATAAAAGGTCTCAATCGAGGGGAAAAAAGTAAAGCAAGCCCAATAGAAATAAGACTATAAGTCCTAATCGATAGAGATCTAATTCTAAGGAATCTAGATGCGTTTACACGAACAGAGGATGGATGGATTCTGCCAAAGCCGATTGGTTTGAGCAGATTGAAACTGGTACAAGTTACTCTCGTTAGAGAAAACTAGTTGATCTGTCATCAAATCCTGTTTTCGGGTGGCATAGAGAATACAAGGAAGCTTAACCTTAAAGACAATAGGCTAATCCTTAGATATAAGTAGAATATCGAGAATAAGAGCCTCCGAAATAGTTGATTAAAAATGATAGTCTTGACTAATTGCATCCTAAAAGGCATGAACCAGTAAAAAACGTACCTGAGCATATATAGATATAGATCGAACAAAAAAACAAACAAAATCTGATAAAAATTTAAACAAAATTTTAAAGAGTTAAAAAATCAACAAAAAAACGCAACTATCAGTAAACAACTAAACCAAAAGCCAAGCCAAAAAGCACATACCACATGACCCTACCTGGAAAACCATCTTTTGTCGTCATAAGATCACGCCCAAACTGATTTATCATCCTTTATACATCATAAAACTGATACGATTATATCTATTTCATCAAATAAGACTGATATTGAGCTTAGCCTCTCTCGCCATCTTCAGAATATCCGCCATTCTCACTGACTTCAAAGCAGCTTCCTACAGATCTTCAGTGATGAATAAAGTAAATCCAGAGTCTGCGATGATCTGTCTGGCTTCTTAGATGTTTGTTCCTTTCATTCTCAAAACGATTGGTTTTTTCATGCCCGTGTCGAGGATGCCCTTGATCAAACCCAAAGCAATTATATCGGCTCTGATTTAAGTGAGAGTTACCTTGCGATTCCTGCGAAAATATTGACCAGAATGCTCTAGACATTAGGATCGTTTTGCATGATTCTTAAAGCAGCCACAATTTGTTAATCATTAGCCCGACCTCCGACGTCCAAAAAATTGGCAGGTCTACCTCCGTTAGCGGCTATAAGATCCATAGTAGCCATAGCTAGACCTGCACCATTGACAATACATCCGATATTTCCATCAAGAGATATGTAGTTCAAATCGTAACGTTAAGCCTAGACTTCTTTCCAGTTTTTCTGAGATCTGTCCTCGAGCATGAAAATCTATTGTTGTCTGAATCTTGCGTTTTAATCGATGTTCATCTTGTTATCGCAGATCAATATTTTTCCTTAGATCGAAACACCCATAGGATTGATCTCAAGGAGAGTTGCATCTGATTCGATGAAGCATTTGTAAAGCTTAGGTAGGATCTCTCGGGCTTGAAGCTAGTACTATTGAGGCAGTTAGAAGGTCTTTACTGCATCGTCGAGGATATTCGCTGGGATTTTTTTATCAAGAGGGAACAAAAATTTGTGTACTTTTCCAGGTTAGACCTACTCGATGTTCATTCCACCTTTTGGAGAGGTGACCAAAGCGATTTGTCCGCTGCCTCTGTCGACCAAAAAAGACACATATAGTTACTTACGCAAAAATGCTTTTTCAACCAAAAAAACTTAATTAACCTTACGACCAGCCTTACCTGTTTGAGGAGTCACCAAGGTCTTTCCTAGCATTTTTTAAGTATAATCAAAAACTTAAGCTGCTCTGGTGGCAGTCTGAACTCCACCCTTGAGTCCCGATTCCTTGAAGAATCCTTTTCCTCGACCTCCGGCATGAATCTGTGCCTTGATGATAATGTCCACAAAAGCTCTATTTTGATTGACTCCAACCATCATTCGATTAGCGATCGCAAGAGCATCCTCAGGTGTATTCGCTCTGAAACTCTGTATTTAGATATGCTTACGGGGACTAGAGGAACCTGATACTTTTTGAGAAGGTCGTAAACCTGATACTCATGCAAGAAGAGATTGTATCGATTTCGTTGAGTGAGGAGGTTCGTTGTTGCTTTTTTGCTAAAAACTCGCATTCAAATTAATCAATACCTCACAATATTAGATGTAATTACATCACATTTTTGGTAAATATCAAAAAATGTTACTCAGAAAGTCATTTTTATTTTTAACCTTAGTTAAAAAGCATGTAAGAAAATAAAAAATATTTAGATTTAGATTTAACCATTAAACCCTTTGATATAGAGATATATTTATATTAAATATTAAAATTGGGGTTGGGGTTGGGGTTGGGGTTGGGGTTGGGGTTGG
>Ga0169931_10013910_pt1 | contig 10939 bp, 12 predicted proteins | sample Kivu_15m_20L_FD_129675 | JGI IMG/M metagenome (GOLD analysis project Ga0169931, IMG submission 129675) | Freshwater microbial communities from Lake Kivu, Western Province, Rwanda to study Microbial Dark Matter (Phase II) - Kivu_15m_20L... | ecosystem: Environmental > Aquatic > Freshwater > Lake... | reverse complement strand
CCAACTGAATTGCAATCACCACAAGCTTTAAATGCTCTGAATTCACCAAATCCTTCCATTATATTTTTATTTGAAAATATCAATAAATAAATTATTAAAAGTGATATTATAATCATTGATGCTACGAAATGTAATTTCATAATATATTATACATTATTTTTTTATACAAAAAAATTGAATTTTTATTAGATTAATTACTTATCAATTATCAATGGAAATTAGAAATTTTGACTATTTCTTCAATTCTCTAGATGATTGTCATCCAAAAGAAGATAATATTCCTGGATTATCGATTCAATTAATGAATCATCAAAAAACTGCTTTGTATCATGCCGAGATTCTAGAAAATAATTCTGGATTCAGAATAAAAACATCTGAAACAATAACAAATTATTATTCTTATACTAAAGAAGAAGACGTTGAGCCATACAGACATCTATTCTGTAATTTTGGAATTCTAGCTTGTAAAGTAGGATCAGGAAAATCATTTGTTGCTTTAGGTCTGATTTTAAAGAATAACATTCTTAACTTTGATAGAACTATCAGTGGAGAAACTAATTCTCTATGTTACTCATTCAAAAAAATTAACACGGTTAACTACACTGTCTCAACTAATATTATTTTAGTTCCACACAATTTATTTAACCAATGGAAAAATTATATTATTACTTTTACAAATTTACACACTTATTTTATTCCAACTAAAAAAGATTTAATTAAGATACAAGAAAGAATGTCGAGTTATGCAAAGTTAAAAGAAAAAGAACAAAAAAGCTCTGAACTTGAAGATGAATTAATTTTTTCTGATGAAGAAAAACTCGAAATGAATGATCTTCTCGAAGAATTAACATCTAATAAAGTTTATCTTGTTTCCAGTAACGTCTGGAACGTTTTTGCTGATAGTTGGAGAGTTAACATTAATAAAAAAATTAGTCGTCTATTTATTGACGAGGTGCATTCTCTTCATCTTCCAGCATCAGCTAGAATAAAATCAAACTTTATCTGGTTTATTACATCCTCGATAAAGGATTTACCAAACCACTCAAACAAAGGATTTGTTCGCGATAATATAGAATGGTATTGGAGTCTCTGCAAAGATTTTCAAGATTACGTTGTTATCAAAAATAACGACTCTTATGTTGATTCTAGTCTTAGATTACCACAACCAATTATTAACACTATTATCTGTCGTTCATCTAAAATTCTAAATATTTTTGATGGTGTTCTCAGTCAAGAAGTAAAAAACATGCTTCTTGCTGAAGATATTCAAGGTGTTGTTTCACATTTAGGAATTGAAACTATTTCTGAAAATAATATTATCAAAGTTCTATGCTCAAATCTTGAAAAAGAACTCGATAATGCTAAAATTCTTTATCAAACTAAACAAGTCCTACATTATGCTTCTGAACAATCAAAGACTGATGCTTTAAATAAAGCTCAAGAAAAGATTAACATGATTTCTGATAAGATTGAAAGTGTTAAACAAAGAATTGTTGAGAGTAATATGGATCCTATTTTACACATGGATATTGAAAATCCGGTTATTACAAATTGTTGTAAAAATAAATTTGATTTGGAAAGCATAACATCATATTATGATTTTCAAAGAAAGAAAACTGAAATTGTTAGTTGCCCTCTTTGTCGCCAAAGATTAGATTTGAAGAAACTTATCTATCTCAGCGATAAAGTAATTAAAGAAGAAGTAGTTCAGGTATCAACTGATTGGAAATTTGATGAACACACTAAGATTGAAAACCTTAATCATCTACTTCAAAATAAAATTAATATCGACAAAAAAATACTTATTTTTTCTGAACATGAGGGGAATTTTGAAGATATAGCTGAAGTTTTTGCTCAAGCAAATCGTCCAAAATTATCTCCTTTAAAAGGCTCTATTTCCCATATTTCATCATTAATTGAAAAATTCAATAATGGAATTACTCCTAATCTTTATTTAAACGCTAAATACTGTGGAAGTGGTCTCAATCTTGAAAAAACAGATATTATTATTATCATGCACAAAATGACACAAGATAATATTAAACAAATTATTGGAAGAGGAAATAGACTTGGAAGAACTGGTCCATTAGAAGTATATTTTTTATATACAAATTATGAATAAATTCTATTTGAAAACCGGCATTAAATTTATAGCGATTGTATATGACAATACTGTTGAAATTACCATTGCTATAGTTGCCCATATGAAACTAGATGTATATCTTAGAGCATAATAAAATGCTGCTACGATTATTATAAATATAAAACCTCCGATGATGGTGTAATTAGAAAAATGTAGTAATATGTCTTCTTTTTTATTTTTACTTAAATTGCTAAAAAAATAGTAAATTATTATATAGAATAGACTAACTGGAATTCCTCCATATATAAACCCACCCAATTTATACATTTCCATTTCTAATAAAACCATAGTTATACCTATTAATATTCCACCAAAAAAAGCATTTTGTAAAAAAATTTTTAAATATTTATTCATAATTTATATGAATAAAATTTATATTACTAATAATTTATTTAATTTTTCAACTAAAACATTCCCAGAAAATACTCTCATCTTTAATATTCTGAAATTTAATGATAATAATATCCTAAAAAATTATATCGAGAAATTTAATCCAGAAATTATTTGTGAAAATACTCAAACCCAAAATTTTATCAACAAAATCCTTCCAGATAAGCAAACCATATTAATACAAAATTACCCAGACACAAAATATCATTATATCGACAAATCTACCCAATTTTTCCTTTATTATATCATTCTATCTTCCTTTTCAACATTTTTTCTATTAAATATTTTTACCACCCACTATTCATCCATAATCTTCATCACACTTTTAGTTAATCTCTTTTTATGGCTTCTATCTTACAAATTTCTCATTAATAAACAACCTTGGCAACCCATATCTATTCATAACTAGGCAATTCTCTCACAATTGGAACCGCTATCAAATATGGCTCTCTACTCTCTATCTCAAATATTCCCAATAATTCCTTGAACTTCACATAATCTTTATTAACCAAACTTTCAAGTTTTAATATAGATTCATCAGATTGTTCCATACATATTTTTACATAATATTGTTTTATCATATTTACATCAGAAATAGGCACATTAACCTCTATAATTTCGCATCCATACAGATTTTTTATTTTATTATTAAAATATTTCAAACTACTATTACTAATTATCAACTCTATCCCACTTTTAGGAAAATGACACCCTAATATTAAATATGAATCATATTGCTTCATATTTATTTAAATAATTTATTTAACATATAATTACGCTATTAAATACATACCCTCACCATTATATTTTTTCCATATCTTCTCTTTTAATAAATAATTCTTCTGATTATCACCCTTAAAAAGAATTTTATTTTTTTTTCCAGAAAAATTTTCAATATTATTCAAATTATCATCAATATACCCAATCTTATCAAATATATCCTCTGGATAAATCTTCCAAAACTTCTTCACCAATTCTGCATTTGAAAAATATCCCTTCCACTTATCCAAATCCAAATTCTTATTCGTCACATGTTTATTATCCTTCAAATCCTCCACAGTCTTATTCCTTAAATTATACTTTGCCGCAAATTCCAATGACTTATCTATCATCTGTCTAGTAAACCCATAGTGTTTAAACATATTAGCCAACGTCCCATCATAATTTGTCATTAGATCTTCAAATTTTAATTCCAAAAAATTAGGCCGTCTATAATCCCAATTATATATATCCATTATCGTATTCTTACTACTCTCTGTATATAAATCATTCTTCATCTCAAATGTCATACCATCCTCCAGATCCAACTCATTTAATATTTCCTTATAACTCTTACCATCCATCACCTTTATCTTCCTTACCGCCCAAGGCTCATTTGTTTGTTTATGATACTCATATGCACTCACAATAATTGCACAAGGATTTCTTATCATATGTGTTCCCACTATCGGACGATTTATCTTAGTAAAATCACAATGACTATGATCATCCAACCAGATATCTGTATCATCATCCAAATGCTTCTGCGGACAATATTGATATTTTATGTTAAAATGCGTCGCAATTGCTCTTAAAACTTTATCAATTACAACTGTTCCAGTCTTGTGATGGCAACAATGAATAATTAGTGGTTTTTTATTTACTTCTTCAGTTACATCGTTATTTATATTTCTTGTTATAATTGATTCTAATTCAGGATTAATTTTAGGAATTGGTTGTGATGATAATGTATCTATAACTCGTTTACTCTCTTTTGGTGATATTTTCTCTAATGTATCATCTCTAAATACTTCTTTAGTTGCCCGTAAAACAGTAGATTTATCTTCATCTTTAAACAATCCAAATATCATTATACACATTTGAATATTTAAGATCGCACAAAAAAACGAATTTCACTCCTCGATAGTCCAACTTATAAATAATATCTCGCTTGTTAGACTACAACTAATCAATCTGTCTCACTCCAACAAAACCCTTTTCCTTTTTCCCAGCCTCAGTCCGAATATCCTTCTTAAACTCAACCTGTGAATAAGGCAAAAAAGTCGTTTTCATTATTTCAGTGAACTCAGTCAATGTTGTAGTCTTTGGTCTCGCTCCACCGCTAATAAAATTCTTAAAATATTCAACATAAATCTTCGACATCTCCTTACAAGTAACATAATCGTTTTCGTTACCAGTAACTTCCATACATTCTTCAACAAACTCAGAATAATTATCCTGTTCTCTCAAAATCATTCTGGAATTCTGTTCAACCTCTGTAGGAATATCAATCATTTCCTTCTTCGCAATATATTCCTTAACATATTCCAACATTAATAACATCCATTGTTGTCTGTATCTAATGTCATCTTTTAACTTAGTCTTGATGTTCGGATCAGCTCTGAATTCATTTTCCCTGGTTGGTTCTCTATCAACAAAACGATTTGGGAAATTAACTCCCAAATATCTTCTTCGAAAACCTCCATCAGTAGGATCCTCAATTCTCGGCATCTTATTACATAACATTACCAACTTAAACATAGGAACTTTATCTTCTTCTGGGTCAGGAGCATGAGCTTTTCTAATCTGAAATTTATCATTTCCTGTAATACCCTTAATAAAATCCAAATTTAATGATTTACCTTTTGGAGGCTCATTCACTTGAACATATCTCTTAGCAAAAATAGAAATCAACTTTGAATTATGGCCTTCCTGAGAATTTGCAATATTTGTTAAGTAAGCACTATCTAATGTCCCAGAATAATCACCCAATGCATAATCATGCAAAGTAGTAATCACTCCTTTTCCATTTCCTCCAGTGCCTTCCAAATTCACAAATAACTCATTCTTATTTCTTCCTATACAAGAAGATGCCAAAAATGTCAACATAAATCTTCTCACATTCGGATTCGGTAATGACTGCTCAAATAATCTTACAATCACATCCCTTATCTCAGGTATCACATCACCAGTGTAATTATAGCCAGTAGTATAACTTATCTTATCATCTGGCTCAACCGGTCTAAATATACCTTCCTTCAAATCATACACTCCATTGTCAAATCCCAATAAATAAATGTTCATATCCAACTCCTTAAAGAAATTTTCATCTCGAAACATCAACTTACTCTCATTAACCATAGTGTTCTTTCTCTGATAAGATTTCAACTTACTTAAAGTCTCCTCCAATATTGCTCTTTTTACAACTAATGGATCAGATTCTCCTAATGGAGACCCACTTTGAGCTTGCATCATTGCAATCTGCAAAGTAATTGTTGAACTGTAACTAAAAAGAATTCCACCAACTTTTACAATGATGTCATTCTTTAAAGGTAATGCTTCTTCGTCCATAATTTTCCATTTTGATCCATTAAAAATATACCATCTTCCATTAGAATAACGATATTTGTCTTTCAAAACAAAATGAACCAACTGGGCAAATTCATAATCAGTATTCTTCATCGCCTTATTTATCACATCTATCAAATCATCCTCTCCCCGAAATTTCTCCATCTCCGCAAAATATCTCTGCGGGGAATCCTCTCGCGCCATCATCTGCAAACTTGCCAATCTAGCACGTCGATTCACTGGATGTCCTGGATAAGTCTTTGTCCATAATTTATCACAATGTGATTCACTGTATTTTGATGACTGTGATGACCAATCTTTGAATAAATCCAAATTGTCCTCTCCCTCATTAAATAATATCGCTCCCACTCTCAACCAATCATGATAATCTTCTACCCTAATCGGCTTCAATAATGATAATAACGCTTTTAAATAAGGTTTCGACTTCTTTCCCTCAACAGGAACTTGAACTTGAATAGCCTCAGCTTGTCTTATTGATTGCTGAACTGTCTGTTCATTCTGGATTAATTTTTCAATCATAGTTTCTTTTTCATTAAAACGATGCTGAATAGATAATAACTTCAAAAGCTGAACTCCAGGTTCCTGGATTTCAATCTCTTCTAATTCTGTATCAAAAATATAAGTCAATTTGTAAGCTTGCCCAGTAGGCTTCTTCTTACTTCCTAACATAATCCAATTATTTCTCTCAACAACAGATTCATCAATAATGTTTTCAATAGCGTTGTCACAATTTTTAATAATTGGGTTTTCGCTCATTTTCTTTATCACATTCTTTCTAATCCAATGCTGAGCTTTATATGATACACACATAGCAGGAAACATAATATGTATTCCATCCTTCTTTACAATCTTTTCCTCATCATACTCCGATTTTTCCTTCTCAAAAACATATGCCAATAACTCTCTGGAATCAGGCTCTTCAGGTAAAATTTCCCGAATAGTATCCTGATAACAAGTCACGACGTCTTTGATAAAATTCAAATCATACAAACGAATCTCATTGTTTTCATCATTTTTTCTAAAATCAAAATCAATACATATCTTTGAATAACCATCTGGATGTCTCTCCGACAAACAATAATTCTTCTTTTTCAAAAAAACTTGTTCATGATATATTTTGTGAAAATTGTCCATTTTTGTTAATGGAATATTATACTTCCCACCTATTAAAGAGGTGTGAGTAAATTCTGCATCATTACTTACCTTGTGAGCAAGCAAAAATTCATCCAATTTATTACTCATGATTACTATTTTAGTATTTTACTCTATTATATTTCAATTTTTTTAAGTTTTTCTATTTTCATCTCTTATTTTCATTTTATTTTTTTTACTATATTATATGTATATTATTTTTTCATCAATTGTAATTTTAATAACAATTTTTTTTCTTTTGGAAGTTATGAAAGATTTCACTCCTGTAAAAGCTGTTTGTGTCCTTGATAACCAAAAAATCAAAGGAACCATCTATTTAGAAGAACTTCCCAACAAAAAAACAAAAATATATGGAACCATCTCCGGTCTTAAACCTGGATTACATGGTTTCCATATACACGAAGCAGGTGATTTAACCGATGGATGCACTAGTGCTTGTGCCCATTATAATCCTCATGGAAAAAATCATGGTGGTCCAGATGACAAAGACCGTCATGTAGGAGATTTAGGTAATCTTGATGCTGATAAGAAAGGAATCGCCCAATTCTTCCTTGAAGATAACCTTGTCAAATTAAGAGGTAAATACTCAGTAATTGGAAGAAGTCTTGTTGTTCATGAAGATCCAGATGATTTAGGAAAAGGTCATCACAGTGATAGTCTAACTACTGGACATTCTGGTAAAAGAATTGCTTGTGCTGTGATTGGATATGCTAAAAATTGTTAAATAATTTATCTGTTATTATATGTCAGATAAATACCTTACACTTTTTGGTAAAAATAAATATCTCAAAAAAAGTGAGAAATATCTTGTTAGATTATACCAAATTAGAGATCAAGTTGAAGAATTAGTAGATAATCGACAAAAAATAACACCTGAAATTATATCTGATTATGAAAAAACATACAAAGATTTCAGAAAAAAATTCTTCTCAGAAGATACTATTAAACACCTTAAAAAAGAAAATAATGACTTTTTTATTAATGACATGACAAAAACACTTGAGAATGTTACAATGTTTAAAAATGAAATAAAAAAGACTAATCTATTGATAAAAATAATTATGGTTGACACATTAAATAGTTACTTAGAATTTCTTGATTTAAGCGAAAAAATATGTAATGATTTCATCCATAATTACCGAAAAAAGATAAAATAATTTTATTTTAAACTATTATGTTCAGACTAATAACTAGATATTTTTCTATTAAGAAAAACCCAATATACTTCTCAAATATAAATGAAAAACCAAAAGAAGTTCCAGAAGGTTATGAAGAAGAATTTAAACCAAATCCAGACTTTGGAGATGATAAAAAAAAACAAGAAAAAAAGATTTATTTCTCAATATACTATAATGAAAACTCCGAAAGAAATGATTCAATGTGGATTTGATAAAAAATGTATTGAAGAAAATACCATTAATACTCTTAAATTAAAGGAGATCAGAGCTGCAATAGTATCATTTATTATACTAAAACAACCCATACCTGATGAATTTATCGAAGAATTTAAAAAAAGATATCAGACATTTGCGAAATCTTTTTTTACTAAAAAGACGGTTGAATGTATGAGAATGAATTGTAAAAAAAAGATGTTAAATAATACTGCTTATTTAGATAAAGTTCTTAAACAAAGTGAAACTCTTAAAAAAAATCTTGGTAGAAAAAGAGATCCATTAAGTTCTAATTTCAGGAAAATAATGAAATTAATTATCCAATTTATCAAACATTTCAAAAAAAATTACATAAAATATTATTTATAAAATTTAATACCCAAAATCAAAATTGCAGTAAAACCTAAAATTGTCATCCATTTATATTTAGATTCATCTTTCAAATTTGTTTGCTCAATTTCCTTCCTCATTTTTTGTAGCTGTGTCTCAGAATTTATATATTTTTTCTTCAACTCAGACATATCATTTTTTGAATACAAAAACTGTTTTTCAACTTTTATCGAACAACTAATTGCCCGAGTCCATTGATTCCATATACCCTCTGCATCTTTCACCAATATTGGCTCATTTGCTGTATTTGGAGGAATATCAACTATGACAATAAAATGAAGTTTTCTTCTCAATGGTATTTTCCATATTCTAATATTATTAAGAAATTCTGCCGGTTTTATATGATTTCTATTTATTATTACGCTCTGTTTAATTCTATCCCATTCTTGTGGATCTTTTATCAAAACACCTGTAATTTTTCTATCATCACCTATACCTATCGCAATTTTTCCTCCTTTCTTATTACCAAAACTACTATAGTATTTTCCAATACCGTCATTTGATTTTAAGAATTTCAATGAAGACTTAAATTCCATCTTCTCTCCTTCCTCTTCCTCATATAAATCACCTATATCATATTTCTGATCTACATGATTCTCATCCATCAAAATCCTCTGTATAACATCCTCGTCTATTGGAATACTAACAGTTGAATTTTCCTTACGGATATAATAGGAAATATTTCCATATGAATTTACTAAACACTGCTCATCTGCTTTTGGAACCTGTATTTCTGTCAAATATGATTCTACACCATTTATCTCAACAATGTAGTTCTTGATGTAATACTTAATTCTACTCATTTCAAAGGTGTGTATAGTATTGTATAATATTCTACTCAATTTGAGAATATTCTCTAACCAATCATCTGCTGTCTTAGAACTTCCTCCGATGCAACGATACATTGAATTAACTCCAACATAAATCACACCACCATTGGAATTCGCTAATGCACATACATCTTTAATTATGAAAGTATATCTATTGTATATATTTTCATAAATAATTGTTTCAAGATTTTTTGAATTAGGAAATACACTGTTGAGTGGAATATTTTTAGATATTCTCACATTCTCAAATGTTAGAAATCTATGTTTGTCCTGAATATTTACAGTAACCATTATATATAATATGCGTTTAAATCTAAAAATTTTACTTTCAATTTTTTTTCTTCTCTAATTTATATGAACACCAAAAATGATGTTAAAAACTGGTATTTAAACGACTCGTTTAATTCCAAAAATTCAGCCGGAACAATAACCGACTACAGAATAGCTTGCGTTATTTCCCCAAGCACCGCCACATATCTTAGCTTCAAAAATGAACCAAATCAACTATATTTAGGTTCAAATATCCAAGTAATCGTAAATGGTCAAACTATCAGTTATAAACTTTTATATTACTCATACCGTTACGACTCAATCAACAAAAAATATCTTGTAGGAAAAGCTACATATAATCTTAAAGATATTAAATTTGATTATAAAAATTATATAAATTCCAAAGAATATTTATATATCGCAATTGGTCCTGCAAATATCGAAAATAATACAATTAACTTTACCCAAGCTATATTATATAACAATAACTACTCAAATGAAAGTATTATTTTTACAAATGAAAATTACACTTACAAAGGAGCAATCGAATTTCTCACTAGTAGCACCAAAACGACATACAGTGCAAATAATGTATATTATCTTCAAAATAAATTCTCAAATACACCAAATACAGTGTTTAAATATATTTCTAGAACACCTTCCACCCAAATTTTCGCAGACAATATTCCCAATAATATTATTACTTAAATAAATTCTAATATTTATTACATAACACTTATGTCATATCCAGATATAGAAAAGAGTATAAGTGAAGAATGGAATAAAGACCAAACCTTCACCAAACAACTCAATAAAAATAAAAATTCAACCAATTTTGTATTTTATGATGGACCCCCTTTTGCTACAGGACTTCCACATTATGGACATCTTGTTGCTAGCACTATTAAGGATGTCATTCCTAGATACTGGGCAATGAAGGGATATAATGTTTCCAGAAAATGGGGTTGGGATTGTGTCCATGAAGATACGTTAATCAATTTATCTGATGGAACCAGTATTCCTAT
>Ga0169931_10013909_pt1 | contig 10939 bp, 8 predicted proteins | sample Kivu_15m_20L_FD_129675 | JGI IMG/M metagenome (GOLD analysis project Ga0169931, IMG submission 129675) | Freshwater microbial communities from Lake Kivu, Western Province, Rwanda to study Microbial Dark Matter (Phase II) - Kivu_15m_20L... | ecosystem: Environmental > Aquatic > Freshwater > Lake ... | reverse complement strand
TGACCACGTCCTTGACCACGGCGAAATACCAGGTGCTGCGTTCGAGCACCCGTTGCCAGCTGGCTGTGCTGCGGGGCTTGTCGCCGGTCTGGATCAGCAGGTTGTTGAGGGCCTCGGCCGACAACCCTGGATTTTCGAGCAGGCGGTAGCCCTGCCGCAGGCTCGGGGCTGGAGGTTGGGGGCGAAATGGGATCAACAGCGATTCCAGGGTCAGCCGGTGTTGCGCAGGCCGGCGGCGATGCCGTTGATGGTCAGCAGGGCACCGCGCAGCAGTTCACTGCGGCTGTAGGTGCGGCCATCGCCGTCGCTGCTTTCGGCCTCGCTCATGGGTGGCTGGCGGTTCTGCTCCCGCAGCCGCCGCAGCAGGGCCACCTGCAAAAAGCCCAGGGGGATGATGGTGCGGTTGCGCAGGTCGACCGCCAGCTACAGGGCCGGGTCGGCATCGAGCAACCGGTTGTGACCCGTGATCTGCAGCACCAGATCACGGGTCAGGGTGAACTCGGCAGCAATGGTCTGGAAGATCGCCTCGAAGGCCGGGCGGTGTTCAGTGCGGCCCAGGCTCTGCACGTAGTGGTGGGCGAGGTCAAGGTCCACCTTGGCCAGGGTCATCTCCACCTTGGAAATCAACATGCGAAAGAAAGGCCAGCGCTGGTAGAGCAGACGGAGCAGTTCGAGCTGACCGCTGTCCTGCTCGAGCTCCTCCTGCAAAGCGGCCCCCACGCCGAACCAACTGGGCAGCAGGAAGCGGCTCTGGGTCCAACCAAACACCCAGGGAATCGCCCGCAGGCTCGAGAGATCACGGGCCCCGCCCTTGCGGCGGGCCGGACGGCTGGAGATCTGCAACTTGCTGATCTCCTCGATCGGCGTGACCTGCTGAAAGAAGGCCACCAGCTCAGGGTTGTCGTGCACCAGGGCGCGGTAGTGCTCCCGGGACCGCGCCGCGAGCTTGGCTATCAGCGCATTCCAGCTCGGGGTGTCATCGACAGGGGTGCTGACCAGGCTGTTCTGGAGCACGGCAGTGGTGACGGTCTCGAGGTTGTAGAGCGCAAGCTCAGGCAGGGCGTATTTGGAGGCCAGCACCTCCCCCTGCTCGGTGATCTTGATGCGCCCGCAGAGGGTTCCGCTGGGCTGGGCCAGGATCGCCTGGTAGGCGGGTCCGCCGCCGCGGCCTACCGAGCCGCCGCGGCCGTGGAAGATGCGCAGTGCCACGGCGTGGCGGTCGGCCAACCGCTGCAGGGCGATCTGGGCCTTGTGGATCTCCCAGTTGCTCGAGAGAAAGCCAGAGTCCTTGTTGCTGTCGGAATACCCGAGCATCACCTCCTGCAGGGGCTGGCTGCCGTCAAATCCGTTGTCGAGCAGGCGCCGGTAGAGCGGTTCGCAGAGCAGCCGCTCCAGCACGGCTGGGGCACCCTGCAGGTCTTCGACGGTCTCAAACAGGCGCACCACCAGCAGTGAGGCCCGCTGGCTCTGGGGATCCACAAGCCCGGCCTCCTTGGCCAGCAGCAGCACCTCGAGCAGATCCGAGACCGTGTGACTCATGGAGATCACGTAGGTGCGGCAGATGCGTTCGCCGAATTCCTGCTGGAGCCGCTTGAGCATGCGGAACACCGCAAAGGTCTCTGCGGTGACTTCGCTCCAGCGGGCGGCTGGGGGCAACAGGGGGCGACGGGTCTGGAGCTCGGCCAGCAGCCAGTCGATCCGCTGGTCTTCGTTCATGTCGGCGTAGGGAACCGGTAGCTCCAGAAACCGTGTCAAAGCGTCGATGGCATCGCTGTGGCGCGTGCTCTCCTGGCGGATGTCCAGGCTCGCCAGGCAGAAGGCGAAGATGTGGACTTGGCTGATCAGGGTCTGCAGCGGCTCGCAGCTGAGGCCCGTGGCCACCAGGCTGTCCTGGATCAGCTCGAGGCTGGCGCGAAACTCGTCAGCCGAGGAAAAATGCAGCTCGGGGCTGGCGGAGCTCCCATCCAAGGGCCCGGTCAGGCCCGCGTGGCCATCGCAGGGGGACTCCCATCCCGCTTCGGCAAGTTGTTGGTTGCGCTGGTGTGTCAGTTCCAGCCGCTTGAGCGTGTAGCTCAGCTTGAGCCTGTAGGGCTCCAGCCGATAGCGGGCAGCGCGCGATTCATAGATTTCGGGGAAGCGCAGGCGGTCCATCTCCAGTGACTCGAGCAGGGCCGGGCTCACCTGGCTCCATTGCATCGAGATGCTCAGCTGGTCGCGAAGCTCACTCACCGAGCGGATGTAGCGCTCAAGCATCAACTGGCGCTGGTAGCAGGCTGTGCGCCAGGTGATCTCCGGGGTCACCGAGGGGTTGCCGTCCTGATCGGAACCCACCCAGGAACCGAAGGTGCAGAAGGCATCCCGCGGGGGTTCCACATCGGGATAATTGGCGCCAAGTGCTGCGCGCAGGCGCTGGCGCAACTGGGGCATGGCGTCAAACAGCACCTGTTGGAAGTAGTGCAGGGCGTAATCGACCTCATCGAGAACCGTGGGCTTGAACTGATGCAGTTCGTCGGTGCGCCACCACAGCCGGATCTCCTCCTCCAGCTGAAGGCGGATCACCAGGGTGTCATCGAGGCTGAGCCCTTCGGCCTGTTCGAGTCGCTGGATCAGGTGGGCCACCCGGCGTTGCTTGTGGCGCACCGTGTGGCGCACGATCTCGGTGGGATGGGCGGTGAACACCAGCCGCAGGTCCAGGTCGTGCAGCAGCCGTTCGAGCCGGGCCGGGGGTACCCCCAGGCCGCGCAGTCGCTTGAACAGCTGGCGGAATGTGGCCGGCTCCACCTGGCTCGCCAGCGGGGGCTGGAAGGGGTCGGCCACCGCACCCTGGTGCTGCTCGTTGAGGCTGTCGAGGTAGCTGTCTTCCTCGATGTGCTGCTCGAGGATGTTGACCAGCTGGAAGTAGAGGGAAAAGGCCCTGGCGGCGGCGATCGCCTCGGCGAGGTCCATCTCCTTGATCAGGGCCACGATCTCGCCCGTGGATGCCGTGTTGCCGCACTCCGGTTCGCCGAGCTGCTTCAGCCGCAGCAGTCGGGTGGCCTGCTCGGGTGGGCATTCGCTGCGTAGCACGGTCTGCCACAGGTCTTCAACGAGCTCGAGGCGCTCACCCAGCAGCCGGCGCACCCGGGGGGTGGTGGATGGGGCTGGCGGGTCTGAGGGCCGCATCGTCTCGGAGGTGCCGATTGGGGTGATGTCAGATCCGGTCATGATCATCCCAAAGCCTCTTCCCGGGCGACCAGGGCTGCGGCATCGCTGGCCACAATCGCGGCGATTGCCTCACCAGCGCTGTGGCGGTGCAGCCAGCGCATGGCCTGATTGCCGTGCCGCAGGATCCCCTCCAACGGGGCCAGCACGGAGTCAAGGCCCAGCTCGTGTGCCAGCGGCGCCAGCTCGGCAAGCTGCTGGTTCAACCAGTCGCGGGGCGTGATCGTGTTGCCGTGGCGCCAGTGCTGCAGGGGCGCCTCGAGGCTGGTCTGGGCGGCTTGGTGGTCATTGGCATCAGCCATGGCGGCCAGGGTCTCGAGATCCAGGCTGCTGGCCAGCAGGGGGTCGTGCCGCTGGGGATCCCGCAGCAGTTGCTGCAGCCGCAGTTCGGCATAGGCCGTGACGGCGAGCAGTTCAGCGGGATCGGCGATCAGGTCGCAGATGCGGATCTCGACCCGATTGAGATCGTGGGGCCTGTCGTCACCGTTGGGCCGCACCGAGGTCCACAGATGGCGGACGTTCTGCATGCTGCCGGCAGCCAGCTGGGATTCGACCCAGGCGATGTAGTGCGAGTGGTCCCTGAACAGGGGCACCTGAGGCGGTGTCAGCGGAAACTGCAACCAACGGTGTGAATGGGCCCCGCTCACGCGGTTGTCCACAAACGGTGAACTTGCCGAAAGGGCCAGCAACAGGGCGGCTTCGCAGCGCAGCAACCGCAGGGCCGCGAACAGCTGGTCCATCGCCGTCAGCCCCAGGTTGATGTGCACGCTGGCGGTGACCACGCGGGTCCCATAGGTGGCTTCGATGTAGCCGTGATAAGGGTTGTCGGGATCGGAGCGCTCAAACCGCCGGCTGTCGCCGGTGCTCAAGGTGCTGCCGGGCAGCAGGGTCAGACCCCGGGGCGCCAGCCAGGCCCGCAGCCGCCTGCGCGGTTCGAGCAGCAGCCGCAGCTGGGTGCCGTAGCTGGCATCGGGAGCCGTGACGTACTCGAGGTTGCGGTGGTCCGGCTCGGTCACGAACTCCTCAAGTTCGCGGGCTGCATCAGCGGCACAACCCACCACCGTGCCGTCGGGACGACCGGTGTACATTTCCACTTCAAAGCCCTTAAGCAACAGCGGCATGCTCATTGCAGACAGGCCAGGGCCTTGAGCATGCCCCGGGCTTTGTTGAGGGTTTCCTGGTATTCGAGTTCGGGTTTCGAGTCGGCGACCACGCCGGCACCGGCCTGCACCTGCACCCGCCAGCCACCATCGGGGTCTGGCAGCACCACCATGGTTCGGATCGTGATGGCGGTGTTAAGAGCCCCGTTCAGATCGACGGCGCCGTAGACCCCCGAGTAGGGCCCGCGGGCATCGGGTTCAAAGGCATGGATTAGCTGCATCGCCCTGATCTTGGGGGCTCCGCTCACGGTGCCAGCCGGGAAGGAGGCCATCAGCAGATCCCAGACATTGCGGCCGGGGGCCAGTTCCCCCACCACCTCGCTGACGATGTGCATCACATGCGAGTAGCGCTCGATCACCATCAGCTCGCTCACCTGCACGCTGCCCGGTTGGCAGACCCGGCCCAGGTCGTTGCGGCCCAGGTCGACCAGCATCACGTGTTCGGCCCGTTCCTTGGGGTCGGCCAGCAGCTCGGCCTCGAGGGCCTGGTCCTCGATGGCATTCGCGCCCCGCGCACGGGTGCCGGCGATTGGCCGCAGTGAGGCCTTCACGCCCCCGTTGTCCATCGGTTCCGCCTTGACCATGACCTCAGGGCTGGAGCCGATCAAATACCAGCCACCGAAGTTGAAGAAGGCCATGTAGGGCGAGGGGTTCACCATTCGCAGGCTGCGGTACAGCTCGAATGGATCGCGTTTGATCTGGGCCTCGAGTCGCTGGCTCAGCACCAGCTGGAACACATCCCCGGCTGCGATGTGCTCGCGCCCGCTGCGCACGGCGGCCTCGAAGGCTGGCTGGCTGAAGTTGCTGCGGGTGCTCAGGTTGCGTTCAATCGCTCCTGGCTCGGCGTCATGCCAGCGCAGGGGCGTGAGGCCAGCCGGCAGCGGTGCGTGCATGCGCGCCTCGAGGGCATCGATCCGGGCGATCGCTGCGCGGTAGGCGGTCGCGGCGTCCTGTCCGGCGCTCAAGTCTGCAAAGGCCACCGCGGTGAGCTGCCGTTTGATCTGGTCGAAGACCAGCAGACTGTCGGCCAGCATCCAGCAGCCGTCGGGGGGCGCTGCCGCAGCGCTGGGGTGCACCGGCACCGTGGGCTCGATCCAGTGGATCAGTTCGTAGCCCCAGAAGCCGAACAGCTGGCCCACTGGGGGCAGGTCGTCCAGGGCGCCACAGCACAGCGGTGCCAGACACTGCTGCAGCAGGTCAAACGGGTTGCCCCTGAGGGCTTCGCAGCGCCCATCGCGCCAGCGCCGCTCGCTCTGCTCGCCGCGGCTGGTGAGGATCCAGAGGGGGTCGCTCACCACAAAACTCCAACGGCCCAGACGTTCACCGCCCTCGACCGATTCGAGCAGCACCCCATGGGAACTGGGGGCACCCACCTTCAGCCAGGTGCTCAGTGGTGTTTCGAGGTCGGCCGGCCAGCAGCGACTCAGGGGGATGAACGTGCACCCCGATGCCAGCTGCTGCTGAAAGTGCTGATCGTCGGCCGCAGAGCGGCCTGGGGCGCTGGCAGGGCTGGGCATGGCGCGTCCGACGGGCAAAAAAAACGGGGCCAGCGGCCCCGCCTTTATAGGAGTAGGCCGGTTTGGCTCAGGCGTCGTAGGTGTTCTTGCCGCTGAACTTGAGCGCCGAGGGGTTGGGATTGGTGCCGATTCGACGCGGGTTGTGACCCACCATGGTGCGGCCGTCATTCACCTTCTCGGGGAACACACCATCCTTCGGATGCAGAAACTCGGTGTCACCACCGGGATAGATCCGGTAAATCTTGTAATCTTCGATGCGGGGCTTCAGTTTGGTGCGTAGCTGGGTACCCAGGGCCAGGCACTGCTCCTTGCGGGCGAAGTACATCAGATTCTCGCCTTCATTCATCTCGGCGGCGCCACCGGTGGGCAGCTCAAAAGCCTGAACCTTCGTGCTGGTCCAGGTGATGGCGTACTTCTCCTCGGTCTCAGCAGCGTTGAGCAGACCGCCGGTGCTGCCGATGTACTTCGGAAGTTGACCTTTCAGCTGGGTTGCGCTCATGGCGATGCCGACGAGGGATCGGCAGACGTGTCAGGCGGAAGCTAGCACCGTGTTTTTGACCCTCTCGCCCCAGGCGCCGCAGTCTTCACACCCCGTCAACAAACGGCCTCAGCAGGTGGGGAAAAACACCGTTAAACCGCTGCCGCTGCGTTCGGTGAGACGGCCGCCCAGCTGGTGAAACAGTTGCTGGGTCGCCTGCCGGCTGAGCTGCAGGCTGCCTGTGGTCGGATCCCAGCTCAACACCGGCCCCACCAGTTCCTGCTGCGAGGCCGGGTCATCGCTGAGATCGCGTTCAGGGTCGCCGCTGGGGCAGTGGAGGCGAAGTTTCAGCCGGGTGCCGGCCTCGACAAGGCTCAGATGCACCTCGCTGCCGTCGGCCAGGCTGCGGCTGAAGCGGTCGATCAGTCCGCCCAGCATGGTTTCGAGACGGCTGGGATCGCTGCGCACCTCAGGCAGATCCTCCGCCAGGCTGAGGTTGAAGTGCAGCCCGCGACGGCCCAGCTGCCGCTGCCACAGGGGCCGCATCTGCAGCAGCAGGGCGCCCAGGTCGGTACGGGCCAGGTGCTGCAGATCGTCAGGGGTCTCGGCCTGGGGTTGGCGCTGCAGCTCCGCCGCCAGAAAGATCAGTCCGAAACGGTCGATCTGTTCGCTGCATTCGCCATCGATCTGCTCCAGGCGCTGACGCACCAGGACCGGAATGTCGCTGCGGCGCAGCAGTGAGCGGATCAGGGTCCGGATCGTGGCCAGGGGGGTGCGCACCTCATGGGTGATGGCCTCGAGCAGGGCCAGTTCGCCGTTGCTGCCGGTTTTGCTCTGGGGTGCTGGCTCGCTGCTGCTTACCAGGGGCTGCAGTGTGACGCTGGGTGCCATGGCCGCCAGGCGTTCGGCCAGCCGGGCCCAGAACTGCAGCGGCAGAGACGGATCGCTGTGCAGGCTGCCGAGCGTCTGCAGCTGCTGCCGCAGCCCCGCCGCCGCCTGCCGATCGCTGGCCTCCAGCCGCTCATGCACCAGGGCCAGCGCATTGGAGAGCACCGCCGGTTCAAAGCGCACCAGCAGGCGACGGGTACCGGCGCTGCCGTCGACCGCCAGGGCCACCTGAAGCCGGGGCGTGATCACCAGCAACAGCGGGTCGGTGCCGTCGTCGTCGGTCAGGGGTAGCCGGCTGAACTGGGCGGCTGCATCGCTGGCAGCATGGGCTTGTGCGGGTTCAGGCGGCAACAGCGCCGGCACCGGGGCCAGCAGCGCCTCGAGTTCATCGGGGGCCCACACCCAGCCACGCAGGTGCTGCAACAGGCGTGGCTCAAACAGGGCCGGTAGGGGTGCTGCCAGCCACACCCCGGTCAGGGGCTCGAGCGGCAGCAGGAAGTCGTTCTGGAGCACCGCCAGTGCGGCCCACCACTGGCGCCGCACGGCATCATCATCGGCCCGGCCCTGGGTTGCCCCATCGGCCAGGAGTTGCCGCAGGCTGTTCAGCCCCATTGACGCCGGCGCACCTTGACGCCACGGCGCGCCACTGAGGCCACCAGCCCCAGGGCGATGAAGTTGACGAGCATGGCTGAGCGGCCGTAACTCAGAAACGGCAAGGGGATGCCGGTGATCGGGCCCAGGCCGATGGTCATGTTGATGTTCACCACCACCTGGAACATCAGCATGGCGCCGATGCCCACCACGGTGAGGGCCTCGTAGTCGCTGCTGGCGCGGCTGGCGATCTGCAGCAGACGCCCCATCAGCACGGCAAAGCCGACCACCACTAGAGCTGAGCCCAGGAAACCGGTTTCCTCCCCCAGGGCGCTAAAAATGAAATCGGTGTGCTGCTCAGGGATGAAGCGCAGCTTGGTGAGCGAGCCCTGCAGCAGCCCCGTGCCGAAGATCTGCCCGGAGCCGATGCCCACGGTGCTTTGCAGCAGGTGATACCCGCTGCCCAGGGGATCCTGGGATGGGTCCAGAAAGATCGTCAGCCGGGCCCGTTGGTGGGGCAGCAGGACGTTGCTCCACAGCCAGGGTGTGGCGACCGCAAACACCGCTTCAATCGCCAGCACCACCACCAGGGCCATCCGTTTCCAGGGCAGGTTGTTCCAGGCCAGCCAACCGGTCAGGGGAATCCAGGCGATCAGGCCCCAGGGCCAGACCCCGGCCACGATCGCGCTGATCAAGGGCGACAGCAGTAGCAGCACCCAGCTGCCGGGCATGCCCGACCAGAACAGCATGGTCAGCAGGATCGCTGCAAACACCAGCGATGTGCCCAGGTCGGGCTGCAGAAACACCAGCAGCCACGGCAGGGCGATCATGGCGGTGGGGCGGATCAGGTCGACCGGCCGCTCCACGGGAAACTTGGCCAGCACCCCAGCCAGCAGCAGGATTGCCGCCACCTTGGCGAACTCCGACGGCTGCACGTGGAAACCGCCGATGCTGATCCAGCTCTGGGCCCCCAGCGCACTCACCCCGATCAGTTGCACGGCGATGAGGCTGGCCACCATGCCCCCATAGAACACCCACTGAAGGCTGCGCAGCCGCTCCAGCGGAACGCGTGCCAGCAGCAGGGCGATGACCATGCCCACCGCCGCGGTGATCCAGTGCTGATACCAGTCGGCGTAGTCGGCTTCGCGTTGGGTACTGGCGATCAGGATCCCCGCTACGAAGACCATCGCCAGAGGGATGCCCCAGAGCACCAGATCGGTGCCGGCCAACGGCCCCTGACGACCCTTGTCAGGTCCCGCAAACATGCGATTGCGGCGGGCCAGCAGGCTCAGCATGGGCTCAGGTCGGCTGCGTGGCCGGCACGGTCAGTTGGGCAGCCAGGTGGGCAAAGGCCCTGGCCGTGGCCGATGTGGGCGCACTCAGCACCACGGGCAAGCCGTTGTCGCCCCCTTCGCGCACCGCCATCTCCAGCGGCAGCTCGGCCAGCAGCTGCACGCCGGCTTCGCCGGCGAGGCGCTGTCCCCCGCCGCTGCCAAACAGGGCGTAGCGCTTGTCGGGAGCATCGGGCGGAATGAAGCAGCTCATGTTTTCGACCACGCCCAGCACCGGAACGCCCATCTGCAGGAACATCGCCAGGCCGCGGCGGGCGTCGGCCAGGGCCACCTGCTGGGGCGTCGTGACGATCACCACCCCGGCCATGGGCACGGCCTGGGCGACCGTGAGCTGGGCGTCGCCGGTGCCTGGCGGGAGGTCGACGATGAGCACATCGCGTTCACCCCACTCCACCTGGTAAAGGAACTGGCGAATGATGCCGTTGAGCATCGGGCCCCGCCAGATCACCGGTTGGTTTTCGGCGATCAGGAGGCCCATCGAGACCATGGCGATGCCGCAGGTCTCAATCGGGGTGAGCACCTGCGCTGCGCCCTCGCCCCTCACCTCGGGTGTGCGGTCCACCACCCCCAGCATGGTGGGGGCGTTGGGGCCATAGATGTCGGCGTCGAGCAGACCCACGCGCAGGCCCTGCTGGGCCAGGGCGCAGGCCAGGTTCACGGCCACCGTGCTCTTGCCGACCCCGCCTTTGCCGCTGCTCACGGCGATCACCTGCCGCACCCCTGGAATCGGCTGCCGTTCGGGAACCTGGCCGCCGGGGCCCGGGCCAGGACCATGGCCCGCCGCCCCGATCGGTGCGCCCCCTTGGGAGCCAGGCCCCTGAGGGGCCACTTCGATCTGCACGTCGTTGACACCCTCGAGCGCTAGCAGGGCCGCTCGGGCCTCGGCGGCGATGCGGCCCTGCTGGCTGTGGGCGAATCCGGGGAGGGCCAGACGGAACACCACGCGTCCGTTATGCAGCCGCGGGTCAGTAATCCAGCCTAGGTCGATCAACGAGCGACCGCTGCCGGCGTCCCTGAGGCCATCGAGGGCACTGGTGAGCACGGCGGTGGAGGTCATCGGTCAGCTGGTCGCGCAGGACGGGGTGGCCGGGATCTTAGGCACCACGTCCGGGCGGCCTCTCCGTGACAGACCCTCACGGGCGCTTGTGCCCCCGGCAGGCAAGCTGAAAAGGTGATCCGGTTCCCTGCGCCCGCCGGGTGCGCCGCGCCGATGCTGCAAGCTCCCCCCCCTGACTCCCGCTCAAGGGCCCGCGCCCTGCTCATGGGCCTGCAGGATTCGATCTGTGCCGGCCTGGCAGCGCTCGATGGCGAGGGCAGCTTTGCCGAGGAGAGCTGGGTGCGCCCCGAGGGCGGTGGGGGCCGCAGCCGGGTGATGAAGGGCGGTCGTGTGTTCGAGCAGGGCGGCGTCAACTTCTCGGAGGTCGAGGGCGACCAGCTGCCCCCGTCGATTCTCAACCAGCGGCCCGAAGCGGCAGGGCAGCGCTGGTTCGCTACCGGCACCTCGATGGTGCTGCACCCGCGCAACCCCTATGTGCCGACGGTGCACCTCAATTACCGCTACTTCGAAGCCGGGCCGGTGTGGTGGTTCGGCGGCGGTGCCGATCTCACCCCCTACTACCCCTTTCTCGAAGACGCCCGACACTTTCACCGCACCCTCAAGGGGGCCTGCGATGGGGTGCATCCGGCCTATTACCCGGTGTTCAAAACCTGGTGTGACGAGTATTTCTTCCTGAAGCACCGCGGCGAGACCCG
>Ga0169931_10013908_pt1 | contig 10940 bp, 10 predicted proteins | sample Kivu_15m_20L_FD_129675 | JGI IMG/M metagenome (GOLD analysis project Ga0169931, IMG submission 129675) | Freshwater microbial communities from Lake Kivu, Western Province, Rwanda to study Microbial Dark Matter (Phase II) - Kivu_15m_20L... | ecosystem: Environmental > Aquatic > Freshwater > Lake... | reverse complement strand
CATAAGATGGAAGTGTGGCATCTTCATGTGGAGTATGATGCCGTGTCGGGTCGTCTTCTGTATGATCGCTCGCTCCGCCCAGGAAAGGGGTCGTCACTGTATGGCTTGGAGGTCGCGCGGGCGATGGATCTTCCCTTTGAATTCATGGAACAGGCGGTTCAGAACCGTCACCGACTCATGGATACACGTCCCACCCCAGAGACCCCTACCAGTTCATGGAATCGTCAGATCGTGCGAAAGCAATGTGAGCGATGCCTGACGCCGATTCAATCGGAACTGGAGGTTCACCATGTCCAAGAGCGTCATACAGCACGACATGGCATCTTACCTGATGGGATGCCGATAAATGATCCGCGGAATCTCATGGTGTTGTGCCAGACGTGCCATGATGCGGTTCATGCGAATCAGGTGACGATTGGCCCGATTCGGAACAGTTCGGAGGGGCCTGTGAGGATCATGTATGAGAGCACTGCTTCTCCTTCTACTACGCTTTCTGCTACACTTATACCAGGGGCACCCATACCAGTGCTAGCGACAGTGAAGAGCAAATGGTCGGCAGAAGAACGACAAACAATCATGGATACGTTGCGGACATATTCATCAATGTCTTTCAAGTCTCTTCGTGCAATGTTGGATGCCAAATACGACATTCAGATTAGTGAATCGATGTTGGGAAAGATGCGACGTGAAGCGACGTAGCGACTCTAGCGCCGAAAGCCGCCCCCTTGAACCGTGCCACCACCTGCTTCTCGTCGTGCCTTCGCATCAGAAGAGTGGGCAAGAGCCATCAAGTCCTTCACGAGCTCCTCGCTTCCCTTCTCGCCATCCGCCGTGAGCTTCATCAGATGCTTGCGATAGACCAGGTTCTCCTCCGTGAGCTCTTCCACAAGTTTCCGGAGAGAATCCACCTCACGACGAACAGACACAATTTCCTGACGAACCGGATTGCCCTGTTGATAATTGAGACCACCACTGTATAGACACGACGTCATTTCTGGATCGTTCGTAGAACTTTTATAGATGCGAACGAACGCACCCATAAAAATTGAGAGCACCCTTTTCCCTGATTCAGATAGAAGCCATGATTATCCCCATTCGTTGTATGAACTGTGGAAATGTCCTTGCGGACAAGTGGATGTATTATCAGCAAAAGGTAAAGGAGCACCGCAAGAACCAGGGCCATAGTGAAATCGAGTATATGGATGGCACAACCGTGCCCAATACGGTAGAATTCCAGATCTTGAATGAGCTAGGTCTGAATCGGTATTGCTGCCGCAAACACATGTTGACCCATGTGGACCTCCTGGAGAAGATTTAGGAAGGCACCAGTAGAATGGAGTTCTTTGTGCCAGGCCTCCTATTTTTTATCATCACCGTTCTCTTTACCTTTTACATTGCCCCCAAGGCCACACCGATGATCGCAGCGATCCTTTCCCTGGTATTTCTGACCTATGGTGTCTATGATCATTATCGTATGTTTGCCTCGGAGTATAGCAGTAGTACATGGCAGGAGCCCCTTCTTCTCCTGTATTCTCCGGCTGTTATGATCACCGTCCTTATTCTATATGTTCTCTATGGAATGTCTGCGCTCTTTACGAAGGGTCAAGTTCCTGTTCCTGCGATGCCTGATATGCCCTCCGTGCCGAATGCTCTGAACAATGTCACAGAATCTCTGTCCCATGCAGCAAATTCTATTGCAAATACTGCCAATGATATGATGAATAATATGGGCAATATGATCAATAACGGCACGATCAATAATGGCACGATCAATAATGGCATGACCAACCGTCGCCCGAATAGAAATAATGCATCCAATATGTCACGTAGTTTTGTTGAATCCGTATAGTAGAATGGCAACACGGCGGGCAAAAAAGACACAGGGTGTTCATACCATCCCTGAAATACGGCGCACGTTTGAATACATGGAAACGTATGTGGCGAAAAAGATCGCCTCTGGTCAATCGACCAAACAAATCACGAAGGACCTACAGGTCGAATGGAAGAAGAAATTTGGTAAGCCGTTGGACGAGCGATCGGCACATGCCTTTATTGAGGATGCACGGGCGCAGCACGCGCGCATCCCCCACCTTTCAAAAGGAAAGCGAACGATCCGACATCGTGGTGGAGCCGCTCTACAAGGGGCACCCCTGGCCGATACGATGCGCGCAGGAATCTCCCTTGCCCCCTCAAGTATCCCTGTAGGAGGGCATCTCCCGCTCTCAGGAGGTGTTCCGTCCACATTTGGAAGTTTTGTGGACTACATCAGCGGCGGTTTTCGAGTCCCTGAGCCGAGTGGAAATATCACGGGAAAATTTGGCTGGCCTCAGCCGTATTCTACCACAGGCTCCAATGCCACAGGCTCCAATGCCACAGGCTCCAATGCCACAGGCTCCAATGCAACCAATGCCACCACTATGACAGGTGGCACCAGACGTGTCGGGCGACGCGATAAGAAGCGCACCGTTCGTGGAGGAGGTCGCCTGGGAGATGCCCTTTCTAGTCTCTCGCCTTTTTCCAGCCCTCTTGCGAGTCAAGTCATGATGCGCCCCATTCCCTCTCAGCCGGTTCCTTCGGCGCTTCAAAACATACAAAGCGCCTGGAAGGGACAAACACCTCAATAAAATGATTTCTTCTATACAGACCCTTCTACGGCCACCATGTGGCTATATAAGAGACTTTTATCATCCTACAGATAGATGGCACAGTCAGGAGACCAGTCGCGTGACCGCTCACGGTATTTGCTGGACCGATATTTCCGCACGGTCCCCTATCCCTACACCCGCCATCATATTGATTCCTATGATCAATTCCTTCAGCAGGACCTAATTGGCATCATCCGATCACAGAATCCCATTTTGATCCTTAAGGACCTTCTGGATGAAAAAACAAGCACCTACAAATATCGCGTAGAGATCTTTGTCGGCGGCGAGGACGGCACTGCCATTGAAATGGGGACTCCGACGATCAGTCTTCAGAATGCAGAAGAGGTTCGTGTCCTCTATCCTAATGAAGCCCGTCTGCGAAATCTCACCTATGCAGCGACGGTCTACGCGACAATCATTGTAAAGATCACATACTATGTGAAAGAAGGTGGTCAGACGATCGCCCATGACCTTTCCCCGCCACCTGACACGTTTACGAAGTGGCCTCTTTGCCGCATCCCTATCATGCTTCATAGCCGTTACTGTATCCTTCACCAAAAGCCAAAAGAGTTCCTTCAAGAAGTTGGAGAATGCCCTTATGACAATGGTGGATACTTCGTCGTGGACGGCTCGGAAAAGATCCTTGTGACGCGCCAAGAGCAGGCCTTCAACACACTCTACATTACTCCCCAAAATGACCCGAAAATCGCCATCTATGCCTCGATCGAGTGCCTGTCTGCCACCACCCGTCAAGTGAAGCGCATTTCATTCTACCTGATGCGCCATGTGGAGAAGCAGGGTATCACGGCTCATGCGACGATTCAGGTCTCCATTCCTTTTGTGCGAAAGCCGATTCCCCTCTTCGTTCTCTTTCGCGCCATTGGATTTCAGTCCGACGAGGAAATCCTGCGGATGATGTTCCCCGATTTCGAGAGTTCGGATGCGACATTGCTGATGGATCTTCTGCGCCCCTCCATCATCGAGGCCTTCCCCTTTTTAACCACATTTACGGCCATCCAGTATATCAAGACACTGACGAAAGGTTTCGGCGTCGAGCACGTATTGGATATTATCCGAAATCAGCTTTTTCTTCACATGCCCAACGATCCCAGCACCCAGGCGCTCTTCCTAGGAGACTGCGTGCGAAAGATTCTACGCGTCAGTGAGGGGTATGATCAGAAAACCGATCGCGACGACACGCGCAATCAGCGATGCCTGACAAGCGGATTCTTGCTCCAAGAGCTCTTTAGCCATTCCTATAAAATCTGGGTAAAGGCCTTTGTGCTCGCGATCGGAAAAGAATACAACTACAACAAGGGTGTTCTCTACAAAGATGAGCAGTTCAAGAATATCTTTCAGGCAGGGAATGATTCCAAGATCTTCCTGTCAGGCCTCTTGGACGGCATGATCATGAAGGGATTTAAAGGAAAGTGGGGCACGGGGCTCGGTGAGGAAAAGTCGGGTGTGCTCCAAGCGTTGTCGCGCCTATCCTATATGGATTTCATGTCCCATTGTCGCCGCGTGATTTTGAATTTCGACACAAGCATGAAACTGACGGGGCCACGTAAACTTCATACGTCCCAATATGGCTATTTCTGCACCTCGGAAACCCCCACGGGTGCCTCCATCGGTATTGCGAAAAATCTCAGTATCATGACGGCGATCTCCACGGCCTCGCAGACCAAGGAGTTTTTACAGTGGCTCCAGACAACAGGGCGTGTTCATCGTCCCGAAGAGATCACGTTAGAGCACCGTGTTGTCTTTGTCCCCGTGTATGTCAACGGAGGCACCTTTGGATACACGGCGACTCCCTTCTTGCTTGTCTCCGTATTGAAACATTTAAAGCGATCGGGATGTCTCCCTTATTCCACGAGCATTTCATTCTCCATTCGTGACCGAACGATCTATCTATATATGGATGCAGGCCGCCCATTACGCCCCTTGGTCTGGCTCGAATCCAAAGGCGGCCTTCCTGTGGTTCCTGACCAAAAAATCAAAGAGTATCGGACATGGCGTGACCTTGTCATGGGACGGCTGAAGATCCGGGAAAAGGCGACCCTGGAATCCACTGACTTTCTAGATCCGCTTGACGGTCGTGGGGCAAAGCTGGAAGACTACCCTGCGTTGCTGTCCCCTCATACAGGTGTGATTGAATACATGGATCCTTATGAGCAGAACGAGTCATTTATTGTGAACTATTCCGAACACATCACGATGGAAACGACTCACATGGAGGTTCATCCCTCTACGATTATGAGTATGATGACGTCCCTGATCCCCTTTGCGCCCCATAACCAGTCTCCACGAAATCAGTTGTCATGTTCGCAGTCCAAACAGGGTCTGTCCATTTATGCGACCAATTGGCGCAATCGGTTTGACAACACGGCGCATGTCTTGTGTTATGGAGAGATGCCACTGACACGGACGCTTTATCACCAGTATGTGGGAGAGGGAAAGATGGCCTATGGAATGAATTGTATTTTGGCGATTGCGTGCTGGTCAGGATACAACCAAGAAGACGGTATTGTGATAAACGACGACGCGATTCAGCGTGGTATGTTTCGTTCGATGGCCTTTCGCTCGTATGAGGCGTTCGAAGAGGACGATGAGAAGGCCCATACCCAGGTGCGTTTCGGTCACCCTGCAAAGATTGCGGAGTGGCAAGAGCTCCGTCCTGGTCTGGATTATTCCAAGCTGGATGAGAACGGTATCATTAAGACGGGCGCCTATGTGGATGAAACGACGGTGATTGTGGGAGCGTATCTGATGAGTGAGGGAGGAATGAAGGATGCGTCCGTCACGCCCCAGGTATGGACACGGGGGCGAGTGGAGCGCGTGGCGATCATGGTGAACAATAAGGGCCTGCGTCTTGTGAAGATCCGTGTGGTCCAGGATCGTATTCCTGAATTGGGCGATAAATTTTGTATGACAGAGGATCATGATGTGCTCACTGAAAATGGATGGAAATCAATCAAAGATGTTACACTAGAAGACAAAGTGGCCCAGCGACATGGTTCGAACATGGAGTGGGTTCATCCCACGGATACGATCACATTTGATCACACAGGTGATATGTATGTCATTGAAACGGCGACGGCCACTCATTACGTCACTGGGAATCATGATGTCTATGTTCAGGAGAAAGAGGGAATTCCACAAAAAATGAAAGCATCACTGTTATACACGCATTATACTCTTAGGGAGTTCTATGTCGATGTGTTACCACATTATCTTATTGGTGAGAATGGACAATTGCTTCTTATTACTAATGTGGTCCATCATCCTATTAATCAGAAAGGAGATAAGGTGTATTGCCTGACTGTTCCTGAGCACATTTTTCTTGTGCGTCGCAAAGGAGAAGAAACAGCGTTCTGGACAGGAAACTCGAATCGCCATGGCCAGAAGGGCACCATTGGTGCGCGCCTACGAGCCCATGACATGCCCCGCACAGAATCAGGGATTGTTCCTGACATGATCATGAATCCACATGCCATCCCTTCTCGTATGACGATTGCTCAGAATCTGGAACAGCTATTGGGAAAAACGGCGGCGTTGACGGGAGCCATTGGTGATGGAACCTCTTTTATGAATGATGGTTCACCCCAAGAGGCGATTGGAGGCGTCTTGGAACAAATGGGATTCGAAAAGTATGGAAACGAGGTAATGTATAACGGTGCGACGGGAGAGCAGATTCCCATGGCAATCTTCATTGGACCCGTATATGGTATGCGATTGAAGCATATGGTGGAGGACAAGTGGCAGGCACGTGGACAGGGACGACGAGAGATGCTGACGCATCAGCCCACGGGTGGTCGTGGTGCACAAGGTGGACTGAAGATTGGTGAGATGGATCGTGATGCGATCATTGCTCATGCGGGAATGGCCTTTGTGAAAGAGTCATTTATGGAGCGATCGGACGGCGCAACGATTCCGATGTGTGTGGCATGTGGAATGATTCCAATTGACAACAAGAAACTGAATTTGTCTCTGTGTCCGATGTGCGATGGTCCAGTGAAGTATATGGGTGACACGATTCACAACTTGGAGCTTCTCCCCCCGTTGGGACGACCGAAATCCAAGATTGTCCATGTTCAGATGCCCTATTCTACGAAGCTCCTGACGCAAGAGCAAGAGGTGTATCTGAATCTCGGTATGCGATACATCACGACGAGTGGAGTCCAACGGTTACGCCCGTTGGAGCTATCGGAGAGCGCGGAGGAGGCGGTCAGGGAATTGCCGCGAATGATCTTGCCCGAGCCGATGGTCCCTGTCTACCGAGAAGTGGTTCCAAAAGCCACGATGTCACTAGAGCAATTGCGATCCATCAACGCATCCGTCCAAGAAATCGAACAGGACAGAGTCGTGGATGATATTCCTATTCAGCTTGATGTTGAGCCGTCTGCTACGATGGTTCCGATGGTAATGATGGCTCCTATGGGGCAACCTACAGGACAACCTACAGGACAGATGGGGCAAATGATGGTTCCACAGATGGTCTCTATGGGCCAACCTGCGGGTCCAATCGGTTCAGTGGGAACTCAGGTGCCCATCCAGTCACAGGTGCCGATCGAGACCCAGGTGCCCATCGAGACCCAGGTGCCCATCGAGACCCAGGTGCCGATCGAGACTCAGGTGCCCATTGAGACTCAAGTCCAAGTGCAACCGCAAGTGCAGCCGCAGGCATCGCAAATGGGCGGATTGATCCTACCCAGCCCCATCATGCCAGGAGGGGCCATGTTGGCAGTAGACACGAGTCAGAGCGCGATGGCTCAAGAGGGTCTCATCATGAACACAGGCGGTCGTCGCAGACGGGCTTTTGGGGAGTCCTTTGGAGAACCCTTTGAACCCGCGCCCCGCATGCCCTCCATGCCCTCCATGACAGGCACGATCAGCGTCACGAAATTAGAATAAGAAAATTGACGGCTCACCATTCAGATACCATAGACGCAGACATGGCGGATAATTTCGTATTCATTGACAACCTCTATCGTAGCCGGCTCACGCTGTTGGATCTATTGGATGCGCGCGGATATCAAGTGGATGCCTACCGTCGCTTCTCTCCGGCCGAGGCAACGGCCGCCTCCACGAGCCTTCCAGGATTAAACTTTCGCACTTCCAAGCGAGATGATCCGACACAGATCTGTGAAGTGCGATATTCCACGACAAACCGTCCGAAACCGAGCTATTTTGACGATATTACGGACGAAGACAGTGAAAAAACGGAAATCATTGTGATGATGACGGCCTCTGTGACGGATGCGAATCATGTGATTGCGTTGAAGCAGTATATGAAGATGAAGGAGGAGCCTTCCGCATCGGGAGAGAAACTACGTCGCAAACTGCGAGTCTCCTTCTTTAGCATTTACATGCTTGTGATGAACCCGCTGAATCATGTGCTGGTTCCCAAACATGAGATTGTTCCTGAAGACCAGCACAAGGAGCTGATGACGTCATTGTTGATCACTTCTAAATCCAAGTTTCCCGAGATCAAGTTTCATGTGGATCCGATTGCTCGCTGCATTGGAGCCATTCCTGGAGACATTGTAAAAATTACTCGCCCGAGCTCTTCTTCGGGTGAGTCAATTATTTACCGCGTGTGTGCCCCTTAGGCACACAAGGGACTGCCATGCGTTCACGCATGGCACCGCGTGTGCGCTCCCTAAGAGCACACAAGGGACTGCCATGCGTGTGTGCTCCCTAGTGGAGACGCAAGCGTATGCTTCACAAACACACCCCCTCTCCCTAAGAGAGGGCTATGTTCGCACATGTGGGCATCCAACAAGAACAGACACGATTCACATTCATGAATCAGGTCTATTTTTATAGAAAAGGGCTACAAGAGAATCCAAGAGAGAATCCGAGAGAGAAGGTAGGAGTATGACAGAGTGGACAGAAAAAAGGGCCGCCTTTCAAAGCCGATTTGATACACTCGCACAAGACACAGGATCCTTTACGGATCAGCGTCGAAAATACAAAGAGCTCTACAGCGATATTATGGTAGCCGTATCCCAACAGGCCTCTCAACACAATGTGACGCAATCATTACAGGATCATGGAACTCTCCAACAGAAGGTCCTCCAACTAGAAAAGATCCAACAGGCAAAAAAAGAGGAGGTCGACACTGCCCTTGCACGGGATGCATTGCTCCGGTCCAGTGACCGTCGCACGACCTCCCATCAACTTTTTCTATTAGATCGCCCCATTCGTCGTGAACGAATCCCCTATTTGCTAGTATTGTCTGTGTTATGTATTGGAATAAGCGTCTATGTTTTTAAAATGGCCCATCCAACCCTTGTCACGGAGGAAGCCCTGGGATCGATGTGGGTTCAGTCCCTTGCGCAATATGATCCACTTCCGACCTATGTTGGGATCTTCTTACTTGTCATCGCAGTAGTCACAATAGCCCTTACATTAGGAGGGATTTTGTAAAGACTAGTAGAATGTCCTGTCCATCTGTTACCAATCTCACGGATTCTGATCTGACTCAAACCTATTATCATGAATCGGGTCATACCATTCTTCCGAGTGCATCCTATGAAACAACGGATCGCACGATTCATGGGCTATTACACCCCTCTGCGCTTTCTAATGTCATCGCATCCTTTTCTAAGCCTAGTACGTCCCAGTCCGCAAAGAGCACACAGCGTGCCCCTCTCTCCGTAGAGGACATGATCTCAGAGTTTTGTTTCTATCATGCACGATATACCTACGCCATTCAAAAAGTGGTGGACAGCCTTCGTAAAGAGGCTTCGCCTGATGCATTAAAGACACCTCCTCCGCGATCCGTCTTTTATTTGAAACACGCACAGCAACTCCATCAGCGGCTCATGGATTTCATTCAAACCGTCCAAGAAATCACACAGGCCCTCCAGAATACCTCGCAGCCTGTAGACCCTGCCATGATAACTTTTTCTCGTGATCTCCAGAACCAACAGGGAAAGCTAGAGCAGCAGAAATCAGTGATTCATTCGAATCAGGCCCCTGCCGCTCTGTATAAACAGATGGTTCGCTACTCGGAAGAGAAGAAACGTCGTTCCGATAACCTCCTTCATCTCTATACCTTTTTGAATGTAGTCGCTCTGGGCCTACTGGTCTATGTGTATAAGGCGGCAGAGTGATAGAATTTCTGCAGATCTTCTAGACATGTCCGAACCTAGCGCAGATACAACCAAACGAATCTATGAAATGAACGAATGGACCGTCCAAAATAAAAAGGACACGCTCTTTGTCTTGTCCTCTCTCTTTATTGCACTCTCGACGCTTCTGCTTCTTACCGTTCTGTGGCGCATGGGAATCAGCACAGGATATACCGCAGCCATCTATGCGGTGCCTGTGGTGATCATCTTTGTCTTTATTCTGATCAATCGGTCTCAATACACCAATCGCATTCGTGATCAACGCTATTGGAATCGTGAGAATCGTCCAAAGAACGTGAGCGCTCTTCAGCTAGCATTATGCCCCAAAATGCCCCAAGACGCCCAGGGACAGCCGTCGCAATAAGAAGAGAAGAAAAGAAGAGACCGTAGTAGGAATGGCAACGGTGGATGAGGTAGTTCGTGAGGACATTACGACGCTCCGATCACAAATTACCAATGCCCTTACATTGGGAGACAATATTGTTCATCAGTCAGGAGGCAAACAGATCTCCTCCTATGTGAAAGGGCAAATCACAGACCTTGAATCAAAAAGAGAAGAGCTCCACAATGACATTATCGAGAAAGAGCGGCTGGTTCATGCAAGCAATCGTGACTTTTCAGATTCCAATCCTGTGGCTGAACAAAAAACAACCCTTCGAGTCATTGAAGACCATACGGTTGCCATCTTGTTCTTGTCTTACCTCTTTATGCTTCTTATGGCTATGTATTGGTATGTGATTCGGTCTCCCTCCATCATAAAAGGAATTGCCGAGGCCATCATCGGCGGCTTCTTCTTCTCCATCTTTTCCTTTATGGTGCTCTATTACATTTGTTAGAGTCCTGTGATCTCCATTCGGCCTTCCTTGGCACCCTTGCTCTCTTTGGACTCCAAGATCTCCTTTTCATACGCATCCACTTCCATATCACTTTGAAAGACAATCATTTGCTTGAACGTTCGTTTGTCGGATGGCTCGCCATATTTATCCGACAACCGTTTGTAGAGTTCGGTCTGTGTCAGTTTACGACCCGCCCCTCCATTTTCTCCCATCCAGGATCGGTAGGACAGCCACAAATCGGCCATGATCGCCGTGTGACCGCCCATCTTGACCTCACGAATACGAGCATGAATGAACTTTGCCAATGAATCGAATGACTCCTG
>Ga0169931_10013907_pt1 | contig 10940 bp, 17 predicted proteins | sample Kivu_15m_20L_FD_129675 | JGI IMG/M metagenome (GOLD analysis project Ga0169931, IMG submission 129675) | Freshwater microbial communities from Lake Kivu, Western Province, Rwanda to study Microbial Dark Matter (Phase II) - Kivu_15m_20L... | ecosystem: Environmental > Aquatic > Freshwater > Lake... | reverse complement strand
ACTCTAAGGGAGAACAAATAAGTTTTAAAAATTCAATAATTATATTAACAACTAATTTAGGTAACGAAAAAACCGTTAATCATCTGACTTCAGCCGGTGCCGGTTTTACTAGAAATATAGATGTAAAACTTACGACTTCAGAGATACCGCAAAGATCAATGGTCGAGAAAAATAGCGTGGAGGCGGTAAAGAAACATTTTAGGCCAGAGTTTTTGAACAGGCTTGATAAAATGATTGTTTTTAACTATTTGTCTTACCAAAACTTGATTGACATAGGGAAACTTGAAATGTACAAAGTCGTAGATAAATTATCAAAGAAAGGTTTTATTGCCAGTTACACTGATGATGTTATCGATGCATTAATTAAAAAGGGGATTGATAGTGTCCAGGGTGCACGAGGTATCTCAAAGGTAAGAAGAGATCTTATAGAGACACCTTTGGCAGATATTTTAATACAAACAGTAATGCCACGCGGTTCCAAATTTGAAATAGCTTTTTCAGAGAATGAGTTTATATTTAAAACTATTAAACCTAAAAAAAGATCAACAAAGTACTCTACATCACAAACTTAATGTTACTATTTTAACATAAACTATAACCATTTAAAGGATTTTTATGCCAGCCAGACCAATAATCCCAGCGCTAGGTAGAATTGGTCGTCGGTATGCGTGGAAATGCTGGTGGCACATCAAATCAACGCCGAACTGGTACCGTTAGTTTCATGGGTAACGTAGCACGCAGAGGAATTCGTTACGCAGTTGGCGCTAAAGGACCGACGGTAGGAGCAGGTGCCGCAATGAGGCCGGCGGGTCTTCGTCCAACAAGAGGTTTCAATCCTGATTCAATTGAAGCTTACGATAAAGCAATATTAGCCAGAGGCGGTAAAAGAATAGCTGCAGCAGTTGCAGCTGGCTACATAGGTAGTGGCTATATGAAAAGAACAAAGTCTGGACTTCCACAAGGAAAAGTTCAGGGAATATATAAATACTAAAAAACGGAGATTTTCTACAATGCCAAAAGGACTAGGATACTTTGGTTCGGTAATTAATACTGCATCTACAAGATACCTTGATGATGTAGGTAGCGCAGCTTTTACAGGGCGAAGAAAAATGGGTCCGATTGGAGAACGTGTAAGAAACTTTCTTATGCAAGGACAACGTGGTACAGGCAGCCTTAGGGAAAGAGGCGTGCAAACAGCCAAAAGAATTATGGAATTTAGGGGAAGAGGCTTAGCTAGAGTTGGGGATCTACCTCAAGGTGCATACACTACTTCTAAAGCATTTAAAGAAGGTAGATCTAAAGCGAAAGCGGGTGGATTAAATCCTCAAGTTGGTGATATCATTGGAAATGTAAAAGGTCTCATAATTGGAGATGCGGAGAGGGGTGTCGTTAGTCCGAGAACGAGAATGAGTATAACTGCTAACAACCAAGTACGGTAGTCCATTTAGAGTAACTCGGTTTTGAACCCAGAAAAGGTTTTGCGACGACGAAGCCTAATATGCGTGGTGGTTCAGCCGGGCAAGGGTTGGCAGTTGACTATGCAAAACAAACGATAAGAAATAGAAATAGAAGAGTGATGGGGTATGCCGGTCTTGCAACAGGAATGGGTATTGCTTCTGCCGTTACAACAAGTAGCACATCAGCATTCAACAGAACTTACGCAGGTCCATCTGCAGCAATGAGAAGAGAAGGAGTTAACCCAATACAAACACCGAGAGGATTGGGAAGAAACGCATAAAACAATAGAAAGTGAAAAATGATATGAGTGATTGGAAAATGTATTTAAATAAAAACGGAGATTTTGAGTTAGCAAATTTTCTTTATAAAACAATAAACAGTCTGATGAAACAATCATTAGACATGGGAACGCTTTTATCTAATGATCAACAAAAATTAAGAGCATACAAAGAGCAAACAAAAAAACTGTTTAAAGATAGATGGTTTGACGTTGCGGAGGCTCTAGAATTTTTTGGCATCATAGAGAAGTGTACTTGTAACTCCCATGAAAAAGACGCATATTGTGAGATCTGTAAAGGTGCCAGATACATGACTAGTTCTTTTTTGTCTCCGGATTCTATGAGAGAGATAGGCGTTTTTACCAACGCTGGATTAAGCGCAGAGCTTGCTGATAAGCTTCAAAGAAGTTTGCAACAAGCAATAAGCGATTTATCTTGATGTGAACTGTGAGAGGTGTGAGTCAAAAATGATTTTTGTTTCTGAAAATGTTTCCTTTCCAAAGGAGACCTTCATGTTATGTGAAACAAGGGATTTTTACTGTACTCGATGCAGATGCTCAAAAACAGAAAAATATGTCAATGGAGAGATGAGATCCGTAGATTGGGTTGATTTCAATGGCTAATATAGAAAAAAGCGACAAAAAAGCTTTCATGAAAAACTTTGAATCTTTGAGACCAGATTTATTTTTTCCACAAGAATGGACTGATGAACAAAAAGAAAAAGTATCCGATTTGATTAGACCACAAAAAACAAGAACATCTATGTTTGCATCTATACCAATGCGATGCGAAGCCGAAAGATGTATTTTTGCTTCTACTTGCCCATTGCACAAAGAGTCACTTGCCCCTAAGGGTGATCCTTGTCCAATTGAAATGTCGATGGTTTCCCAGTTTACATACGAGTACATGGATCAGTTAGAGGTAAGTCCGGATAATCTTGTCGAAGTTTCAATGGTTCGAGATTTGGTAGATCAAGAAATACAATATATGAGAAAAACAAAACTTTTAGCTAAAGAACACTTTGTACAAGAAAATATTATAGGAATAGACTCAAATACTGGAGAACCTATATTAAGAAAAGAATTACATCTTGCAGTAGAATTAGAAGATAGACTTCATAAGAGAAGAAAAGATCTTAGAAACCAACTTTTAGCAACTAGAGAAGCAAGAGCCAAGGCTGGTCAATCACAGCTAGATACAGCTCAAGCTATATCAGACATAATAGACAAAGTGCAATCAATAGAGATAGAGAGAGAAAAACTTTTGAAGAAAAAGCTAGGAGCAATAGACGTCGATTCGTATATAGAAGACTCTAAACAGGGAAACCCCGACAATGCCGAGGACTAGAATAACGAGAAATGCGCAATCAAGATTGATTAGACAGTTCAGAGGACATAGGGGAATGCGGTGGGTCGCTTAGTCCATCAATATCGATATCCGATAGAATTACAGGTACTTCGGCACAAATAGATGCGTTGTTTGGTACTCGTGATCAGTTTATGGAAAAGTACCGAAATTTTCAACGAATATATATAAGTGAGTTACAAAATCCAAAGAACCTTGCATACAATCCAGATCCGGCAAAATTGGCCACGGCATTAAGACGGAGAATCTATAGATTTCACTCTACTTAACTACAAGATATCAAGAAGACTTCAGGAACTTTATAATCAAGAAGTCATGGGCCTGCATAACGTAATGCAAAGATTCGGCATGCCAGGAATAAACTTTCCAACCGCCAACGCGTACGCAGCGCACATGAAGTATGACGTTGACTTGAGCGGTAACGATATTCACCCCGCAATGGCATTGTTTAATCGTAGACATTTCAATATTGATCCAAGCAAAAGTCTTATGGACACAATGCTTGGTAGAGCACCTACAGTGATGACTTTTGGTCAGCTTGTTTCTGGTATGGCACAAATAAGATCAGATCGGAACATTTGATCCACTAGGGGCTAGGCCGGCAGCAGGATCGGTAAAAAGGATGTTGATGATCGACACCGAAACAACAGGTTTAGGGGCAATGTCCAGGATAAGGTCGATATCGTCAACTGGCATTACTGTCAATGAGACTGGCGGCATCACAGTTGGTGATACTAGAAGTAGAACATTTTTTAGACAGCCGGGAATGGAGGGTGGACTTATAAGAATTCCCACTACTGGCGAAGTTGTTTCTTTGGGGCAAGGACTTGCAGGGCAAGAAGTTCCTTCTGGTGTAACCCCAGATTTGATAGATATCGTAGCTCATCCCGAACATGCAAGGTCGCGTTTGACTGAGGAACTTACCGAATATATGTCTTATGATGCAATCGCATTTAAAAACGCACCTTTCGATATTGAGCAACTAATGACAACGGCAAGATCCATGCCTGGATATGACACCGATCAAAATTTAAAAACAGCAGTACAAAATCTGTCTCAAAGAATAGCTGACGATCCCAATTTTATAGTTGACGTAGATTTTTCTGGTAGACTTTATTTAGAGAGAAAAGCAGAACAAAAAGTGCAAACGTACGTTGGTCAAGCATTACTTGATCCAAATTCTGAACAGGCAAGATTCATACAATCTGGTGGCATTTCCTTATTTGATAACACCGGGGCAGCACTTTATTCTGATTTGACAACAATGCCAGAAGATATAAGGGGTCAAGTTAAAAACCTGCTCTACAGTAAATCAGGTTTTTTTGGGTCTAGGGAGCTTTTTGAGCAGATATCGATGGGGGGAAGATTTACTCCGCAGTCCATGGACAATATAGCTGCAGTCAGTAATATATTTGAGCTTATACATCAAGAAGCTTCCTCTGGAAGCGCAGACGCAAATGCTGCCCGTAAAGTGATGCAACTGATTAGTCAAGGCTCCCACATCGCCGAAACAGACGCATACTTAACTGGTTTTTACGCAAAATATGTTCAAACTCGGACAACTAGATTTTTCTCCAGAAAATTTGGATCATCTTCCAGTATCTAGAAGGAACTTTATAACTTTTGCTAGAGATGCGATAGCTAAGTCAAGCGCGCCAACATTGACAACTGATGTGTCGATGAAGTTTATAACTCAAGATGGGTTAGACTTTATTACATCTGACGTAGGTTTACAAAGGTCAGTTGTTAGAGCTCAATTATCTGAAATATATTCTGCACCTGAAATTGAAACAATGGCTCAAAGCATTATTCAACAACAAATAGATGCAGATTCAGCAGCCGGTATTGCGACTAGTCCAATAACACCACAACAAATAACCGACAAAGTAAGCGAGATACAATCTTTGGGCGGAAAGATATCATTTGATCCCAATACTGGATCTTATCAGTTTCAGTCAATGGAGAGACCTTTCATGCTATCAAGCGCAGCTCCATTGGATGTATTTAGTTCACCCGTAGACGCGCCACGCGCAAGAAGTTATATCAGGAATAACATTCAACAATCTGTAAATCCAGCGAATAATCAGTCGGTTTCTTTTCGGAATGAGTATATCGGGAGTTAGCAATCCATTTGAGTCTAGACAAATAAGATCAGGCTTAAACTACGGAGACTTGTCTGTATTAGAGCAATCTAAGCTTTTAAGAAATTTTTCATATGGTGGAACTAACTCAATTATTTTGAACGATATAGTCGAAGATCATTTCTCTAGTCAATTCATGAAAGATAGACTTTCACAAATGGACAACGCCTCATTAATTCAGGCAATGACTGCTCTGACAAGAGAGATTCCAAGGGAGGCAACTTTAAGGCAAGAATTAGTTAGAGACGGCAGGCACTTACCTGACATCGGTTACGGAGAACTAACTAGAAGAATGACTGAATCTGGGGGTATAGAAAGATTAGCAAGAGTGGCAGCCGGGATAGGTAGCCCATATGCTTCACAAGACCTAACAACAAAAGCACTTAATGCAGAAATATCTAAGGCTACTGCAAGACAAGGAATAGCAATTGGTTCACGAAGAGCAATGACTGCAGGTTCGTCAGCATTGGGTCCAGATCCTTTTAGGTTTGTAAAGCATTCGGGAATTCTTTCAGAATTAGGAATGAGCTATTTTCAACCAAATACAATGGCAAGATTTATGAGCCAAGAATCAGACATGTCCTCTACTGGTCAAAGGATAACTCAATCTAAGATCTTATTGACAAATACTATGGCAGAAAAAATGATGGTAAGATACAGGGATGAGGATGGATTACTAGCTGAAGCTCCTCTTTTTGAGCTTGCAAGAACACAACCAGGAGCTCGTTTGGTTCAACAAGACATTCAAGACGCCACGGGTGCTGTAATTCCAATAGGTGGAGCAGTTAGTGTGGATCAAACAACTAACGTAACTGCGGGCTCCTTAAATAGGGCTAGACTTTCTAAGGTTTCTGGTCAAGATCAAACGATGTTTAATATCTACATAGCTGGACAGGGAACAACAAATGAAGAAGCTGAAATTTTATCAGATTCATTAGTAGGAGCAGCAAGACAAGAGGTTACAGAACTTGAATCACGAATAGCTGACATAGGAGACGTGGAAGATGTATCCGAAACAGAACTGGAACACATGCAGGAGAGCAGGCAACAGTTAACTACGTTTTTGGCAGAAATAGATTCGGCTGGTTCAGCACCACCCGATGCCGATGGTATGACCAGTGTGGATCGTTTGAGAGAAACCATACAAGGTCCACGGAGTAGCAATTGGGGCAATTAGTGGAGAGCCAGCGCAGGGAATAGAAAGCGCAGCAAGACAAGTTAGCGTAACTACGGATATGGATACCCTTTTAGGGGATAGGGAAGCAAGGGTAATAAATATAGGTCCAGAAGGAGCAATATTATCTCCTTTTGAAAGATCAGACTTAGCAGCCGATGCCACAGGGGCGGCAAGAGACGCATTAGAAGTAGCAACGGAAAATGCATCAAGAGACACACAAGCAGTTACGGTAGCAAATACGTTAAGTGACCTAGTAGATGAAAGAGGTATCGCATCCGATGTAGATCAAGAAATGAAAAGTTTAAGAATTGGAAGATCATTTAATGATAGATTTGGTTCTACCTTGAGAGCATATCAAAAATATAAAAAACCTGTTGGGATTGGATTAGCGGCACTAACTGCGCTTGGTGTTGGTTACTATGGTTATAGGAAGATAAAGAAAAGACAAGAATACGACGAAACAATGGAAGAACAGCCTACCATGCCAGCGATGGCTCCAAGGCAAGATCTTATGATGGAAGAGTCTTCAATGTCACCATATTCAAGAATAGAAGATCCACTCTCAACTGCTGGAGTGGTCGGAAATCTTGACAGAAGAAAAATTAATCATACTGCCATGGGTCCAAATAAGTATGATTATTTATTTAGTTAAACTACGGAGATTTTTTATGCCCGCACTAAGAATTGGTAAAGCACTCGGCAAAGGTATGTTCAAGGCTGGAAAAGCTATATCCAATGCGCCTGGTGTCAAGAAAGGTGGAATGGGTTTACTCATTGGTGGTGCAGCAGTGGCTGGATTGGTCGCAGGTACAAAGTCCGTTTTTGACGCCGCTCAGGATGTGGCTTTCGATGATCCAGAAGCAGACAGAAAATTTACTGGACAAGATTTTGGTCCTGGTTTTTATGCTTCGCAAATGGCTGGTGGACCTATTGCATCGGCAGGTAGAGCGCTTTCTCCTTTGGGTGCTGGGGGTAGAGCTAAAGCCGCTTTCATGACTGGAGTTGGTGGTCTTGCCGCAACTGCTGGAGGTCTTTCTTTGGCAGCAGGAGGATTAGGTGCAATACGGAGTAGGTAAAGGTATAGATAAAATTAAAGATAAATATTTCAATAGACCTATGAATACAGGTGCAACAAAATTAATTACTGCGTTAGGTAAAAAAGGTGGGAAGTATGGAGGTGCATTGAGTTTGGCTGGGGCAGGTGTGGCTGCTGGTGGAATGTATTTCGCTAAAAAAACTTTTGATAAGTCTGTTCAAAGAATGCAAGATAATCCATATGTTGATCAAAGAAGAAGAATGCAAGGTCAAAATATAAATGATACTCCGTCGATAAGAAGAAGACTTGGTGCTTCGGGTGAAATGGTTTTACGGAATGCAGAACGCTAGAAGAGGATACTAATCATGGCTGATCCTATGTATGGTAATGCGCCTGAAGTAGAAGAAGGTACAAGTATTCATGGTTTGGTTCAGGAGTTTCAAGCGCCGACTTCTATACAAGCCTTTATGGGCCTTAACGCGGTGAAGGGTTCAAGAACCATCATGAAGGGTGGTTTTTTAGATAGCAATAGGACCACTGGAGCTTTTTCTAGAAGAAATGATACGTTAAGAAGATTTACAGGATCTGGCACTCTTGGTAGAGAAAGACTGCTGACTGGAATGAGTCATTCCGACATGGTTGGTACAAGGATGGGACCTGGCTCATCTGTCTTTGGTGGCTTTATGGGAAGAAGAAGAAAGTTAGCAGACCTGTCAATGGGTTTGACTGGCACAGACAATCTCATGGACGTATCAAGAGGCTTAGCACCGGCACACGCAAAGGGTGTACCAACACCTAAATTTAGACCAAGAATAGCTAATCACGTAGATCCAAGGTCGTTGTTTCGGCATGAGATATCACTCCACTTCTGCCATGACTGGTGGAGCACCTGGTTTGTATTCTGCAACTGGAGGAATGGCAAACGCTATTGGTGCTGTACTGCAGCACACAGCATTTGGTCAAAAAACAATGACTGAAGCCAGGGCGTATCGTGCGGCAATGTCAAACACTGGACGGTAGCGTTGCAGCAGGGTTGAGAGCAGAAATGCCAGGGAGAGTCAGCGAAATTGATGACATGTTGAGACATAGGGCTGGAGGAGACGACCTTACCGCTATGAGTGGTAACGCACTTGGTATTATGCGAGCTGGTGGTCAATCAGCAGTTTTGGAAAGAAAAATAGCAGCAAGAAAAGCTGCTGGTAAAAATACGATAAAGTTGGAAAAACAACTTAACCGTGCTCGACAAAGTGCAAGAGAAATAGCTTTTGTGACTAGACCTGGAGAAGATGTCTTTAATGTCAAACAAGTAACTCTTAGGGAGGTGCAACAAGCTCAGGTCGGCGCAAGAAGCACTCCAGGCATGACTGCAACAGCAAGACGAGGTAGTCTCAGCGGAGTCCATAAAACTAAAGTTTTTGGAGAAGGCATACCCGAAATGATGGGTAGTCCCGATAAAGAGCTGGTAAATATCCGTAGAATAAAATCAACATCAGGGGCAGCTGATACTTTTGAAGCAATTCACGAAAAAACTGGAAGGCGCATTACTTTAAGAGACGATGTTGGGAAAGCTCTTATGCCTGACGGTAATGAGGTTGGTTTGACTGGTAATACTCTTGCGTCTTCGCACAGAGGTCAAATAACTCAAAGAATACACGGATATATGCAAGGTGCGATGGGGTACGGTAACATGCAGCGGTTTGACTGGTCAAGCTTTGGCTGGAGCCAAGTCGTCATTATCAGACATGCAAAAAGTAATGGAAATAATGGAAGGCAAAGGTGTACAAACTAGATCAGGATTTACAAGCATTGCAAGTAGAGCTGACGAGTTTAGAACCGGTTCAAGAAGCGCAGTTGTAACTGGTAGAGAATTTATTGACGATATAGGAAACGTTCAAAAAGCACGGTGGACGTGTTCGGAAGATTTGGAACAACTTCTGCCGTTTTACCAGAGGATCAAATATTAAGACAACTTAACCCTACCAATAAAGCCCTTCGTAGAATGGGGGTAGACACAGCTGATGATGCGGCAATGAGAAGATTTTCAACTACAACTGCAGATGATCTGCTCAACATTTCTTTCAGAAACGGACATGCCAGCGTCGTCAATACACGACTTGCTGCAGGCACAGTTCCTAATGTTCAAATTAGTAAGGAGATTGCCGAACAGGCGGTTACGCGAACCGCTACTCAGCAGGTGGCTTCAGAGGCGCTAGAAAAAGGCCGGAGGAAATTTCTTCAAAATGTATGGAGTAAAAGGTGGATTTAAGGCTATGGGCACAAAAGAGGGAGCTAAATTAGCCTTGGCAAAGTACGCCTTACCAGCCATGAATATAGCTAATCCAATATTGACCGCACAAGCGGTGTATGATATAACAAAGTTGGTAGCGACAAAAGTAATAGGTGGAGGAGCTAAACTTGCCCGAGATGCCATGAAATCAATGCAGGGAACGATAAATAAACCAGCATTTGGGATGGGATACGTAGACAACGAAGTTGCAGCAACTTCAAGGGCAAGAGGAGTGATGGCAATACAAAACTCAAGACTAAATGCAAGAAGCACATTGGGGTCCGAAGGCGGAATGCTTGCCGCGCACTTCGGTTAAATTATGACTAGCTTAAAACAAAAAACAAAACAATTCAGAAAAAAACTTGAATCTCTTTCAAAAGAAGATCTACTTGAAATAATAAGATCTCAAGACTTTGAAACGATCAAGCAAATAAATAGAATAGAGTGGGTTTTCGAAAATAAATTGTCGCACTTGACGTGGGCAGATGGAACACAAGTTGAATCTAGACCCCTAACAAATAAAGAGCTTTCTCTCTTGGTTGACGAGCCTTTTGAGGTAGACTCAAACTTGTTAAGCGCAGGTTTGTCGGCTGAGCAACAAAAACAAATTCACATAGCTAAAGACCCATGTTTGTGGGCTAGGCATTTCTTGGGCGTAGAAACAAGAGTGTATCAAACATTGATGTTAAGAGATCCTTCTTTAAGAAAAGTTCTTAGAGCAGGAAGACGTTTGGGTAAAACTTTTACTATGGCCGTTTACTTGCTACATTACAGCTATACACATAAAGACGGAAGATGTTTGGTTGTTGCTCCCATGAAATCACATGTAGAATTGATATATCAAGAAATAGTTAGGCTAGCTTCAAAGAGTGACATAGTATTTTCTTCAATAACAAGAAAAGTAACAAGTCCTCAATTTATGATTCAATTTTCCAATGGTTCAACCATAAGATTCTTTACCTCGGGAATGAGATCAGGAGGAAAATCTGACGTCGCTCGTGGTCAGGAAGCACATGTCATAGTTCTTGACGAAATGGACTACATGCACAATGATGATCTCGATGCCTTATACGCCATGTTGCAGAAAACAGCTGAAGATCAACCCGATAAGGTTTTGATAGGAGCTTCAACTCCTACTGGTAGAAGAGAAAAATTTTGGGAATGGTGCAGAAACGCAAGATTCAAAGAATTTTGGTTT
>Ga0169931_10013906_pt1 | contig 10941 bp, 9 predicted proteins | sample Kivu_15m_20L_FD_129675 | JGI IMG/M metagenome (GOLD analysis project Ga0169931, IMG submission 129675) | Freshwater microbial communities from Lake Kivu, Western Province, Rwanda to study Microbial Dark Matter (Phase II) - Kivu_15m_20L... | ecosystem: Environmental > Aquatic > Freshwater > Lake ... | reverse complement strand
TTGACCCTTGACAATGAAGCCGCACTATGCTCCTTCTGAGTTGGTTCTTTTCCGCTATGCTCAGCCTCCGATTCTGGTTCTTGACGCGTGTTCCCATGTCATAAATATACGAATAATATCGTTTCTTATCAATAATGTTGTAGAGCCTCTGGCCCATGAACCATCGGTTCTCGAATACCACACTCAGGCCGCGCTCTAAGAACAGGGCGATGGCCTCGCTCACCCGCATGAAGTCAAGATAGAACTGATTGGGGTCTATGTTTTATGGTTTGATGGCGGGAAGGTACAAGAAAGCCCGATGCGTTGAGGCACAATGGAATAATTCCCTATGAACGACAAAAGCCCGGAGCGCATATGCCCCGGGCCTTGACGACTCTCTGGTCGAGGTCAGTTATTGTTCGTGTTGATGAATGTGAAGATGACACCCAAAACAAGGAAGATGATTCCGAATGCCATGCCGAGTATGCCACTGATAAGGCCCCCGATGGCAAATCCTTTGCCGCGCTTGCCATCCTTGTACTGTTTACGGCCTATCACGCCCATCACCATGGCCACAATGCCCAGGATGATGGCGAGCAGTGCGAACACAACGAACGGAAGGAAGGTGATGCCCCCACCGATGAGCACATTGGACACTACCGATGCCAAAGTGGCAATGGCGAAAACAAAGGCGAGCACCCCGAACGGCAGTGCCATGATGGCGGGAATGGACCAGCTTTGCTTCTCTTCCTGAGGCTGATCGAACACCGCCTTGCGGAACTTCCCGGCCCGCATCTCGGCCCTCAGTTCGCGCATCATCTTGGTGTATGCGCTCGGGTCGGTGAGAGGGGCTATGGCTTCGCGGAGTGCCTCCTTGTTGCGCTGCTTGCGCAATGCTTTTTCGGTTGCTGCATCGGGCTTGACTGAGGCTTGAGCTATGAAGATCTCCTCGTCCACATCGACCGAGGCCGTGGTGCCTTCATGCTCAGCCGGTGGCTGGGCCTGGGCCGTGGCAAACTTCTCCGCCCTGTGCTCTTTGGCTTCCGCCTTCTGTTGGGCTTTGCCGCCACTGGCACTCACATGGAAACCCGGGCGGTACCTGCGCTTGGTGATGTCGAGGTCGGCACAGCTGCTCCATGCCATACCTATGAGTGCCACAAATGCCATAAGGCGGAGAAAATGGTTCTGTTTCATTCTGTCGAGGTTTTTCGGAGGCCGAAAGATGCGAACTCCATTCGATTCATCAACTAGGTTGAATCACGCATGATCACAAAAAAAAGCCCGATGCATCGCTGCACCGGGCTTTGAACGGGAACAGAAGTGGATCAGAGCAGCGGGCTGAGTGCCGCAGCTATCCACGCTATGTAAATGACCATACCGATGATGCCGAGGCCGAGGCCGATCCACCCGAAGATGAAGCCCAAGCGTCTCCACTGCTCGCCACCTGCCGCATTCTTCTTGTGTATGAATCCGAACACGATGGCCGCCACACCGAACAGGATGGCCGCAGCCCAAAGTGCATTGGCCCAGAGGAATGCAGCGAGGATGCCGAAGAAACCGAACACCATGGAGGCGATACCTGCACCGAAACAGGCCCATGCCATCCAAGTATTGCGTGCCCCGTACATGGGTTTGACCAGTTTTTTCACCTCTGTGCGCACCTTGGCCCGGTTGAACATGGTGTTCTTGAACCACTCGTAGTCGCTGCGCAGCATCTCGCCCAACTTCTGCTTGGGTGCACGGCCAGTTGCGGGTGTGGCCACAGCGGCAGCCGAGGAGGTGGCTGCTGGGTCCATCTCCTGTTCTACACTGGCACTGGCCTCATGGGTCGCCTTGGCATCGTTGGCCTTGCGCTCCTTTGCGGAGGCAGTCTCTTCCGCCTTGCGGTGTTCTTTCTTACCACCGCTGCTCACATGGAAACCTGGGCGGTACCTGCGTTTGGTTATGTCGAGGTCGGCACACGATGTGGCCACCACCGTAAGGGCCACAAAGGCCATCAGCACTGCGTTGAGTCTTGTTCTCATCTTTTTTTGGGTGAATGGATTGACCCGTCAAAAGTGGAACCTGTGCAGCGGGTGCTTTGATCAGCCTACAGCGTCTTTTTCAATCTCGGCTGTTAATATCTCCCACTCCTCCATTTTAGCCTGTAGGCTGGCTTCCAGTTCGTTATAGGTCTTGTAGGGGTCACCGCTCTTCTGTGCTTCCTGGTAGCGCGCAGGATCGGCCAGGTCGCTGCCCATCTGGGCCAATTTTTTCTCAAGGGTCGATATCTCTTCCTCAATAGCAGCGAGTCGGTTCTGCTTCTTGCGGAGGTCCTTGTCCTGGTCCTTGTTGCGCTGACGTTCCTGCTGCGACTGTTTAGGGGGTTCAGTGGCTTTTGCAGCGGCATCTTGCTTGGGCAGGCTCAGCTGATCGAGGCTGTTGAGTTTGCGTTTGGCCAGGAACTCATACACATCACCTATATGCTCGAACACCTGTCCATCGCGGAACTCGAACACCTTAGTGCTCAATCCTTTGAGAAAATCCCTGTCGTGGCTCACCAGTACCATGGCCCCGTCATACCGCATGAGCGCCTGCTTCAGGATGTCCTTGCTGCGCATGTCGAGGTGGTTGGTAGGCTCATCGAGCACCAGCAGGTTGTAGGGTTCGAGCAGCAGTTTGGCCAATGCCAGACGGGCGCGTTCGCCACCGCTCAGCACCTTCACTTTCTTATCGACCGAATCGCCACTGAAGAGGAACGAACCGAGGATCTCGCGGATGCGGCCGCGGATCTCGCCACGAGCAGCATCGTCAATGGTCTGTAGCACGGTCTTGTCGCCATCAAGGCTCTCGGCCTGATCCTGAGCGTAGTAGCCGAGGTTGACCTGGTGGCCGTACACCAAACTGCCTGTGAAGTCGAGTTTGCCGGCTATGATCTTAGAGAAGGTGGTCTTGCCTTCTCCGTTCCGGCCCAGAAAAGCCACTTTCTCGCCCCGGTTGATGCTCATGAACACATCGTGCAACACGGTCTTGCTGCCGTATGCCTTGCCCAATTTCTCGGCCCGTAGCACCTGTTTGCCGGCATGGGCCGCAGGCGGGAACCTGAAATGGATGCTCGATGTGTCCTGCTCATCCACCTCGACCCGGTCTATCTTATCGAGTTGTTTGATGCGGCTCTGCACCTGATTGGCCTTGCTGGCCTTGTACCTGAACCGCTCAATGAACTTCTCGGTCTGCTCTATCTGTTTCTGCTGATTGTCAAAGGCTGCCTGCTGCAACGCCCTGCGCTCGGCCCGCTGCTCAATGTACTTGCTATAGGGCACACGGTAGTCCTGAATGCGCTTGAGGCTTATCTCTATGGTGCGATTGGTCACATTGTCGAGGAATGCGCGGTCGTGGCTCACCAGGATCACCGCGCCCTCATATCCCACAAGGAATTCCTCCAACCATTGTATGGAAAGGATGTCCAAGTGGTTGGTGGGCTCATCGAGCAGCAGCAGGTCGGGGTGCTGCACAAGGATCTTGGCCAGCTCCACGCGCATCTGCCACCCACCGCTGAACTCCGAGAGCATCCTTTTGAAATCGGTGCGCTCAAAGCCCAGACCCAGCAGCACCTTTTCCACTTCGGCATCGGCCCCATGGCCGCCCAGCAGGTCGTAGCGCTCGTTGGCATCGTGCAGATCCTCGATCAGCTTCATATAGCTGTCGGTCTCGTAGTCGGTGCGGATGCCCAATTGCTCAGTGCAATGCTCGATCTTCTTTTCGAGTGCGGTGAGTTCGGCCAGGGCCGAGAAAGTCTCATCGAACACCGTCTCGTCCTTGTTGGTGCGCAGGTCCTGGCTCAGGTAGCCGAGGGTCATTCCCTGCTGGCGGGCCACTGACCCTGCTTCAAGGGGCATCTGTCCGGCCATGACCTTGAGCATGGTCGATTTGCCTGCCCCGTTCTTGCCCACAAGACCTATGCGGTCGCGTTTCTCGACCAGGAACGACACGTCCTCAAACAGCGGTTCGCCACCGAACTGCACACATACAAGATTCAATGATAACATGGCCGCGAAAGTACAGGCGGGCACCTCCACGGGCCAATGCGACTCTTGTCACATCTGCAGACCGCGCAGCCACCGTTCCTTTGTGGCCCATCCGCAAGGCATGATAAGTCATAAGATAAAGAGCACTTTCACCCTTAAATGCCCGCGTTGCCACAAGGGTAACTTGTTTCTGCATAGTAATGCTTACGATTTCGGGCGTATGGGCGACATGCCCGATAACTGCCCAGTCTGCGGTGAGAATTTCAGGCGTGAACCCGGTTTCTATTACGGGGCCATGTACGTGAGCTACGCCCTGACCATTGCGCAGAGTGTGGCTGTTTTTGTGGCCATGTACACATTTGCCAGCCCGCACTGGAAGTGGTACCTGATCACCAATGCGCTGAGCATTCTGGTCATGTTCCCACTCATTTTCAGGTGGAGCCGGGCCATATGGATCAACTTCTTTGTGCATTACGATGCCGAGGTGGCGGCTAAGGCGGGTAAGGCGTAAGGTGGACTGTACCTTCGCGGCCCCATGACGCTTGAGTGGTACGGCAATTTAGCTGACGGCCTTAATTTCCTCCGCAAACTCACGCTGCGCAAGGCGATCAATGCCGGCAAGGTACTGGCAAGCTACTACATCAGTAAGTGGCGCGGCAGGCCCGATCAGTGGGGCAAGCCCATCAGTATTTCCATTGAGCCCACCACCAGTTGCAACCTACGGTGCCCTGAATGTCCGAGCGGGTTGAGGCAGTTCACTCGTCCCACCGGCATGCTCAAGAACGACTTTTTCCGGGGCACAGTGGATCAGTTGCAGGACAGCCTGCTGTATCTCATCTTTTATTTTCAGGGCGAGCCGTACCTCAACCCACAGTTCCTTGATATGGTGAAGTATGCCAGCGAGCGCGGCATCTACACCGCTACCAGCACCAATGCCCATTACCTGCGCGATGATGTGGCGCGTAGAACTGTGGAGTCGGGCCTCGACAGGTTGATCATTTCCATTGACGGCACCACGCAAGATGTTTACGAGAGCTACCGGGTGGGCGGCAAGCTGGAGAAAGTGCTCGAGGGCACACGCAACATCATCAAATGGAAAAAGGAACTGAAGAGCCGCACACCCAATGTCATATTCCAGTTCCTTGTGGTTCGGCCGAACGAGCATCAGATAGATGAAGTGAAACGTTTGGGACGGGAAATCGGTGTGGACGAGGTGCGACTCAAGACTGCGCAGGTCTACGACTACGAGAATGACCCGAACCAACTGATACCGACCAAGACAGAATTCTCTCGATACGTGCGCGACAGCAGTGGAGCCATGCAGTTCCGCAACGAGCTACCAAACTCGTGCTGGCGTCTCTGGCACTCGTGTGTTATTACATGGGACGGGCTGGTGGTACCATGCTGCTTTGATAAGGATGCCACGCACAGGCTGGGCGACCTTAAAAAAGAGAAGTTTGATGACCTATGGCAGGGAGAGGACTATCAACGTTTCCGCGCATCGATACTCAGATCGCGATCTGAGATCGATATCTGCACCAATTGCACCGAAGGGACAAAAGTGTGGGGCTGATGCTCAATGCATCAGTGTAATGGTGCCAACCGCATTGTACTCGCGGCCGTTGTAGAATTTGGCACTTACACGATAGCTGTATGAGTCTTCGGGTAAGACACTCCCCTCGAGGCTTGTTCCTCCCCACCCTACATTGGTCAGTTCATTCACATCGGAGCTGAAATAATGTTGCTTGCCCCAGCGATCGTGAATACTCAGTTCGCCCTCTACTATACCGGTCCCAAAGAACACAAAACGCTGATTGGCCCCATTGGTACTACCTACACGGAAAGTGTTGGGCAGGTAGAGCCCTGGTTCGAGCAGCACCATCACATCCTGACTGATCTGATTTGTGCAGCCATTGGCATCGGTCACGGTCAATTGCACAGTCTGTAGCCCTTCGGTGGGTATAACGGTTGTAAAATTCTGGTCGGTGCTACTTCCGTTTCCGGCTATGTTCCATTGATAGGATGTGACCGGGGTGCCTGTGTATACGAACGTGACCGGGGTGCGAGTGGTGGGAACATCCGGGTCGTGAGTGAAGTCAGGGTCAGGAAGTGGATTTACTGTTACTCCGTTCAGAGTTGCCTGATCATCCTGACAGCCACCCGTCAGCACAAGATTCACGGTGTAATTACCAGAGGTTGCATAGGTGTGGCTCGTGGTCTGACCGCTGCCAACGGTTCCATCACCGAAATCCCATGTGAAGTCGGTGGCCATGCTCGTGGTTGTAGCCACAAAGTCCGTTGCAAAAGTCTCGCATACGGTTGTGGCAGTGAAACTGCTGGTTGGTGGCAGTTCAATCACAGTCACAGTCTCCTGATCGGTGCAGCCGAGGTCATCAGTTACAAGTAGGGTGTACTGGCCAGGGGGCAATGCACTAAGATCTTCCACATTCAATGTGCCGTCATGCGACCATGTATATGTATGAGGCACTGTACCGAGGCTCACCGACCCATCAATAGCGCCATTGTCCATGCCACAGTCGCTATCTGTCACGGCCATGGAAAGAATCGGTGCCGTTGTTGTATCAATCTTAACGTTAATCGTTTGAATACACCCGTTGGCATCAGTGATTGAAACGAAATAATCGCCTGCAGCAAGGCCCGTGGCCGTGGTACCGAACTGGGGCGGGGTGGTGTTCCAAACGTAAGTGAGTGGTGCAACACCTGAAGCCGCCTGTACAGTTGCTGACCCCGAGTTCTGTCCGCAATCAGGCAAGGAGTTGGTGACACTCGCATTAGGCGAAGTCACATTGTTCAGAACCACCATAACCTGACTGAGGCATCCATTGGCATCGGTCACGTTCACATTGTAAACCCCGGCCCCCAGGTTTGTGGCGGTGGCACCATTCTGCGATGGGGTTGTGTTCCAGAAATAACTGTATCCGGGCGTGCCACCGCTGGAGCTGATGGTTATGCTCCCATCATTCTGCCCGCACGAGGGTTCAACATTCAAATTTGATGTCAGCACCGGTGTCGGCTGCGGAACATTAATGTTCCGTGTCGCCTCGCAATTAGAAGCGTCAGTGACGGTGCACACATAATTCCCTGCGGCAAGATTGTTAGCCACTTGACCATACTGAGGCGGATTGGTATTCCAAGAATATGCATATGAGGCATTGCCACCGCTCGGCAACACTTGGGCCGATCCATCACTCCCACCATGGCATGATACAGGAGTTACAGCGCCAGGTGCCACGGTCGGCCCACCATTACTTGTCACCGTAATGTTCTGCTGCGTTCGGCAACCATTAGCATCCTCCACCCTGATCCTGACAATTCCGGACTCAAGCCCATTCGCATCCTGTGTGGTCTGCACCGGACTAGTATTCCAGTTGTAGGTGTAAGGTTGTGTTCCGCCCGATACAGAGATGTTGACAGCTCCATTATCCTGTCCGCAATCGGTTGGTGTTACAGTATTGACAGTAATCGTAGGGCCGATGAACTCCACCTCAAACGTGATTGTGAATCCATCGGGAATCTCATTACCACATCGATCCTCCAGAGTATTCCCATCGCTACCATTGTTCACAAGTACGGTGTAAGTACCTGTGGTCATGATTGGCTGTGATAGGTTCAACCTGATTTGCGAACTGAGCCCCTCTTGCGTACAACTGACGGCTGTTGCACTCGTAATGACCACACCAGTAGGGCCTGTTATGGAAAATTCCATACCTGCCAGAGTAGAGCAAAGTACAGGCTCACTCAATTCTAGATCAAGCCTATTGGGATTGCACGATCCGTTGAGGTTAACATTGTTGATGGTCGGTGCGTCATTGTCCACTACACTGCTAGAACCCGTAACGCTGAGGTTGTAACCTGCTAGCGATGAAGTGAAATTGCTGACCAGAATCACATAAGTCTCACCGGTCAGGACATTGAGCATCGGATTCTGATTAGGACCTGAAGTACCCACATTAGTCTGTGATCCCGCATTGCTCAGGCCTGTAGCACCAGTGGTAGCGCTGTAGTTGCAGCTGATGGGGGCCAATGCCCCGCTCGCGATGCTGCTACACGAGTCGCCTGTGATATTGAAAACCGCGAAATCGTAGTCGTCATTCGGGTTATTAGGGGTGAGTTGAAAACCCAAGGTTCCATTCTGAGTGGCCGTGAGCGAGTACCATACTGAGTTCACTTCGCCATTACCTAGGCAAGTCTGACCAGGAGCGACATCGTTCACCGTACCGATGCCAGAATACGAATTCGTCTGACTGTAATTGGACGAACAGATGAGGATGGAATTGAAACAATTCTGCTCCGGAGCCTGTGCCATAGCCACCGACACGAGGCAAAGCATCGCCAGTATCAGAGTATGTCTCACATTTCTAGTCACCATCAGGCTTGTTGACAAAGGAAGGTTAAATACGCGAAAAACGTAAAACGGTTGCCCTTTGCAAGGTTATATGCTGTGCATCTGCCTCAATAGCGCAGCATGTTTCATTTATTTGCAAAATGGTTTCGAGATTGACAACCTTTCTTTTCGTCATTTGCTGTACAATTTGTGCGGCTCAGAATTACGGCCCCGAGATAGATAGGCTCAACACGCGGCTCTCGGAGCTTGAAACAGAGAGGCAGAAGGTCACTTCAGAAATGGAGGACCTCAAGCTTAATTGGGTGGCTTCCGAACTGAATCTGCGTGGAATGTGTAGCATTCCAAAGGGCAGTCAACTTGTAAAGCATTCGGCCATGATGCTCAGCTATAATGAAGAGCATGAACAGGCTGACTGGGTGGCCCATATCATACTGCCCGATGTAGAGACTGGCAAAGTTGGACGTACCAACGATTTCCGTGTCGATCCTGCCGTGACCACTGGAACAGCGGAACAGGACGACTATTGGGAAACCGGTTTTGACCGTGGCCACCTGGCCCCTTCGGCTGATTTCAGGTGGAGCGAGAAAGCCCTGAGCGAGAGCTACTTCTACAGCAATATGAGTCCGCAAAGGCCCGAACTGAACCGCAAGATATGGGGCGAGCTGGAAGACTGGGTTCGCAGGTATGTGATCGACTTCAAGGAACCGGTGGTGGTGGTCACCGGGGGTGTGCTGACTTCTGGGTTGCCCACCATTGGCGAGAATAAGGTGAGCATACCCAAATACTATTTCAAGGCCATACTCGATCCATATGGAGACAAGCAAAAGGCTATTGCATTTGTGATGGAGAACCGCGCTCACGATTATCCAGTGATCAGCTATGCAGTGAGTATTGACAGCGTAGAACGCCTCACAGGCCTCGACCTATTTCCCCAGCTTGATGATCAGAAAGAAAAAGACCTGGAAGCGATGTGCGACCCTAAATCATGGTTGCACGACCGTAACCCAGAGAGCGCTGAGGTAGCGCCTATCCTGATAAAAGACCTACCTAAAGGCATGTTCAACAGCATACAGGCCAAGTACCAGACAGGCAGCACCGCCACTATCTGCGGCACGGTGGTGGCCACTCATCGAAGCAAAAAGGACGCGGTGTACCTCAATTTCGACCGCAGGTTCCCGAACAACGTCTTTTACGCCACTGTCTGGAAAGACCGTCAGAACAACTTCAGCTACGACCTTGAGAAAGAACTGCTTAACCGCAGAGTTTGCGTCACGGGCAAAGTGACCGTGTATGATGAGGTGGCGCGCCTTAGCGTCAACAACGAGAATCAGGTCATTTTCTTGGACGATGTCAAGAATCTCAACAGATGAGTCAAACTACTGATGAGTGGGTGAACACCCTACGGGAGCGCCTCGCTACACATTCGAATGCTACTGAGGCAGCAGCCATGGAGGCGTACATGAAGTATAAGGTCAGTTTCTTCGGAATCAAGGCCGGGCCGAGGCGTGAACTGTTGAAGGAACATTTCCATGCCTATGGCATACCTAAGCCTTTTGATGCTGCCCTGTTCAAACAGCTTTGGGCCGACCCGCACCGCGAGATGCAACATTGCGGCCTCGACATCATGCGCAAGCAGGCCAAGAAGATCAAAGTGAATGATATAGTGTTGATAAAGGAGTTGATCTGCACCAAAAGCTGGTGGGACACTGTTGATGGCCTCGCCACCTGGGTATGCAGCCCCTATTTCATGCTTTATCCCGATTAACGCGACCTGATACTCGACCGTTGGACCGTGGCCGATGACATGTGGCTGCGCAGGGCGGCCATCATCCATCAAATAGGCTACAAGAAAAAGACCGATGCCGTGCGCCTGTCCCGCTACATCGGTCTCAACTTGGGGTCAAAGGAGTTCTTCATCAACAAGGCCATAGGCTGGGCACTGCGATCGTATGCCGATGTGGCCCCCGCTGAGGTCATCCGTTTTGCTGATGCTACCGTACTTGCGCCTTTGAGCAGAAGGGAAGCCCTGCGCAAACTGTGGTCATAACCCGCTCACTTGCATGTCCTTGGGTATTGTTACAGTGAATTCGGGCCGCAGCTCTTTGTCAGTTTTGTCCATATTGAACTCCCAGCGTATCGGCCAATTCAGATAATTCCATGAACCTGTCTTTCAACGACCTGCGTTCTCCGTTGAAGTGTATTCTGGAATTGGGCTACCAACTTAGGTCTCAAAGGCCCTGATCTCATTGAATGTTGCTGATCTTGTGGTCATGAGCCTGTCGAATAGCAGGTCGATGATAGAGATTCTATGTCCGCGCCTGTTGAATCGGTAGAAGTGCTCGTCAAGGTAATCCTGAACATTTTCCCAGTCGCAGTATGAATGCACCCCACGGAGCCAGTTCTTGAGGTTGCGGATCTGTATGTGGATCTGAGGGAAGTTCGCCCCATTACAGGAATGCTCCTGGTTGAGCCGCTTGTATATGCGCTTGAGGGGCGCGTACCCGCTCCATCCATCTGTTCGGACCGCTGCATCTTTGGCTATGTGACGGTCGAAAATGGTTTTGAGTGACCGTGTGCTGAAGTCCTCTA
>Ga0169931_10013905_pt1 | contig 10941 bp, 32 predicted proteins | sample Kivu_15m_20L_FD_129675 | JGI IMG/M metagenome (GOLD analysis project Ga0169931, IMG submission 129675) | Freshwater microbial communities from Lake Kivu, Western Province, Rwanda to study Microbial Dark Matter (Phase II) - Kivu_15m_20L... | ecosystem: Environmental > Aquatic > Freshwater > Lake... | reverse complement strand
TTCTCGTAGAGTCTCCTCATCCACCCGTGGAGGTCGGGATGCTTTCTCCAGTAGAAGACCTCTTCCAGAGGACAAACCGGACTTTCGAAGTCTGGGTACCCTCTCTCGTGCTTGGTGGGGTAGAGCTCCTCTGTGAAGTCTACCTCCTTGGACGGTTTAAACTTTGTCTTTTGGACGTACATGTCTAGTCCCATAGTCTCTTAGCTGATGTCTTCGAAGTAGATGACCTCTACGGGACCGTTCCTGAATCCGGTCTTCTGGTTCAGAACCCCGTGGACCAGCTTGCGGTCTGCTGGGTCTATGTTCCGCCACTTGGCGATGTACTCATACTTGTCTGCTGGGGCGAATCCGATGGGCTCTGGTCCACACATGCTGCCTGTGATGTGACCCTCTGCCTTGACGTGGGCTGAGGCTGCATAGTAGGACTGGAAGTCCCCTTCTTCGTTGAAGGTGATGCGCTTGACCACTGGACGGCCTAAGTGGGTGTCTTGGATGTTAGGTGTGTTTATCATACAACTAAATATACGGTCAAACTCTAACGTGGTCCTTCAAAATAACGTAGAAGGGAATGACCTTGAGGTTGGTCGAGTCGGCCCTATTGTAGGCTCCGGAGAGGTCGTTGGCGACAACCGCCTGGACAAATCCCCCACCCTGCATCCCGCCGTCTCTAGTCTGAAGAACGGAAACTCCGATGGACTTCACGTGGTTCATTTCTTCTTCTGTGAGGGAGACTTTCATCTGGGTTCCATACCACTGGTCGAACTCCTGTTCGACCTTTCTCTTGTATGCTTCTATGTCTTTCATGGGTTATTCGAAATAAAGAAACTCGACGCAGTCTGCGTGTTCAAACATTCCCATGTCTTCAAACATGGTGTAACATCCATCTGGGTCGGAAACGTCGACCAGAGTCCGAACCTCCGAGACAACGTTGTCTCCGAAGATCTCGACTGCTTCTATGATTTTCTCCTTTGTCATACGTGTGAATATACGGTCTTACCCTACTGTTTCAAAATCGATTCTGCTTCTCTCGGTTGAGTCCCCCTCGTACATCAGCAAGGCAAAGGCCTCCCCGTTGACTCCGTTCTCGTCTAGGAATCCGTTGTCGTATTCTTCTTCCCCCTCGTACATCAGCTCGGCAAAGGTATCCCCGTACTCCTCTACATATGCATCATAGCCTACTTCGTAGAGACTGTCTGAGACGACATCGTAGAACTCTTGATAGGAGACTGCCTTCTTGGCGGCGGACACGATCTGATCTTTCTCCAGAACGTCCCCGATGTAGGAGCTGCTGTCCTCGTCGGAGATCTGAACCTCGAAGGTGCCTTCTCTGAGGGCTTGAAGGACTCTAGCCTCTTTGTCTTCGGTGTCTGAAACCTTCTCCGAGAATGGGATGACGATGGATCTGGTTGTGAGACCCCAGTAGTCGCCTGAGTAGTCGTCTTCGTTGGGCAGGACCCCGGTAAAGTTGATGGTTGCTTTTTCTATTGTCTTCATATGCTTAGGGAATATGTGGTCTTGATCTTCCTCATCTTTGAAGAGACGATTGTAGTAGTCTTCTGTTTCATCCTTTTGAGTTCTTTTATCTCCATCTCTTTGAGAATTCTTTCTATCTCGTCCAGAGCTTTCTGCATCCTCGGTGAGATCTCGATTGCTTCTATGATTTTCTCCTTTGTCATACGTCTAAAGATACGGTTAGAGGACGAATTCTTCCGGTGACTGTTGGAATCTTCTCCTCTACGGGGAACTCGAAATACTTGTAGTACTCAGAGGGAACCACACCCATCCAGAACTTCTTTATGGTATCTGCAAAGGAATGAACATTTTCGAGTCCCCCTCTCTCGATGGCGAGCCTCGCCTTCTTCATTTCTTCTGTTTCCATCTTAACTTAGATTAGTCCTATGTCGTCGAGAGCATTAACGAGAGACTCGTCTTCTGCTTCCACCTTTCTCACAATCTCTGCGGAGCATCTCAGTCTCGGGACCTTGTTGGTGTCGGACATGGCACTAAGAAGGACGTTCTTCTGCATGAGATTTTGTATCCGGTAGAGTCCCTTGTAGCCAAACTCCTCCTTCACGTAGACGACGTCCCCAACCTTCAGGGTTTTGATGTAGGCTCTTGCTCTCTCGTTTGCAGCCTTGTTGAAGGCTAGAACCTCCCTGTTGAAGGACTCAAGTCTGGTTCTAAAGTCGGGGTGAGCCCGGTTTGCCTTCCTGCTCAACCAGGATCTTTCGACAGTCAATTCTTCTCTTGTCATACGGGTAAATATACGGTCTGAAAAAAAGGAGCCCGAAGGCTCCTCTCCTATGACGTCTTGCGACGCTCCGTCTTCAGTGGGCAGAATTATACTTTACACCACCCCAGGCAAACTTTGCCAAAGGTGAGCTTTTGTACTAGAATGCAGATTGATTTTTTCATTTCCTTTTTACTTTTATATATCAGAATCGACTCTCCTTGTTGTTCTTGTACTGCTCTATGATCTTGTCGGAAGCCTTCTGGGCCTTCTTTAGAAGACCTATCTCCTCTTCAGAAACGGTTTGCAACTGTTCGTGAAGGTCTATCCGGTGCTCTAGCTCTTTGGTCCTCTCCTCGTGCTTGGCAATAAGCTGCTTCTGGAGGGAGTCCTTCTCCTTGTACACGTCCACAAGTTCATTGAGCTCTTTGACTCCCGTTTCTAAGGCATTGGTGTATTCCTTGTAGGATTTTACCTCTGTCTCCTTATACTCCCTAGTGATGGAGTAGTAGATGACGAGACCGATCCAGATGACCCAGTTGATGTGATTCTGCATCTTCGAGTAGTCTCCCTTGATCCCAGTGTCGATGGCTAGAAGTGCCGAAACGAAGAGAAGGAAGTAGCAGTAGATTCTGAATGCTCCCTCAGAAAAGAGGGTGTTGAAAATTTTCTTTATCGTGTTCATTGTACTCCACCTGGATTGTCCAGAAAGTTCTGGAGGTTTCTATTCTGAGTCCGGAGCTGGTGGGCTCTAGCCTCGAAGAAGAGTGCAATCCCCATCCACATGCCTTGATTGAAGTGCGGGAGAGCTTCTAGGTTTTTTCCCAGATAAAGATTAAGGGCAAAGTAGCCGAATTCAATTCCCACGAAAAGGGAGACTAATGCTCTCATGACGCCTCTGAAGGTAATTTTGCTGAGTAGACTTTTAATATTCATTTTAATGCTTGTAATTTGTGCGGGGTTTATTTCTTATTTTAGATTCCTTCTGAGAGGAAGTTTCGCGATCTCGGATGGACTTGTCTATGAAAAGCCATCCAAGCCATCCAAGCCCTAAGAAGACGTAGACTATGAAGACTATCATTAAATTTCGTCCTCTCTTGTCGCCCTCATCGGAAGAGCTTGTCCGGACTTGGTTACCTTCCCGCTGATGAACATCCTTGCCGGGTTGGAACCTCCTACTATCATAGGGATAACTACTACTGCTTCCCCATCTCTCATTCTAATTTCTGGAGTTCCGTTGTAGATAAAAGTTTCAATGTATTTTCTTGCACTTCCCCCTGCTGCTTCGCATGCGTTTCTAGCTTCTTCTTCGGTAAATCCAAGGTCTTCTATTACTCCCCGTTCGATCTTAAATGAGATGACTTTGAAGACCCCAGTTTCGTCTTGGGCTTGAGCCTGTATGGAATAGAAATCCCCATCTTTGGACATTGGGGGCAACTCCTTCTGCTCCTTCTCTAACTCCTTATAGGAGAATTCCTTGTTAGAGGAAGAGCTGTCAGCCCCTGAAGGATCGGAGGATCCTGCCTTATCCGGATTGATGATGATTGGAACCTGCGGGGTTGAGAAGATCTGCCCTACTGGAATAAGTGCAAAGACGACAAACACAATTACTGCTGCGCCTATTCGGATGATTAAATTCTTTTTCATGTTTTTATCTAAATATACGTTGGTTTATTTAAAGTTGATTTCTCCCTCCATTACTCCCCAGCTGGACTTCTCGTTGAAGTACATTTTGCCGGTGGTGGTGTCTTTGGTCAGAAGCCAAAGGTCGTCCTGTTTCCAGGTGCAGTTGACTAAGACCCTGTTTTTAGGAAGTTCTACGGTTTCCCTCCCTCCGAAGTTCCTGGCTCTTTCGTTGGCTGTGCAGGAGAAGAGGGAGAGAACTAGCAGGACCACGCCTGCCAAAATGATTAGTTTGATTAGCTTTATCATGCGGGTAAATATACGGTCTTAGAGATTTCCTATGGAGTCTAGAGCTCTGACGAGAGAGTCGTCTTCCGGGGGGAGTTTTTTGATGTGGTCTGAATTGGCTGCTATGAGAATGTCTTTGCCCAGTAGCTCGACGTGGTAGACATCTTTAGTTCCCTTCCTCTGTGGAGTAATCGAGGTGACCTTTCCGAGTCCAAATCCCTTCCCTTTGAAGGTAACTAAGTCTCCGATTTCGATCCTGATTTTCATTCGTCTAAATATACGGACAAAGGTCCCCGAAGGAACCTCTTCCTGTATGAAACATGGCATGCAAGATCTAAAGTTTTTTGTATCCGACGTAGTCGGTGTTTAGAGGTTGAACTAAACCTAACCTTAAGAAGTCCGGCCAGATGTCCTCTCTCATCCAGTTGTTGGCACAGGTTTCTACGTTTTGGAGGGCATCTTCGATCATGTCGATGCTGTCGTATCCTGTTCCGTATCCGTAACCTGAGCAGGCTTTGGCTGCTTTTTTGATTAGCTCCTCGTCTTCAGATCCTTTAAGCTTGATTAAGGCTCCGATGATGGCTTTGTTCTGCATCTCCCGAACCTTATCGTTGTGATTGAACATTTCGTTGTTGAAGGGGCGGGTGATTGTGATTCCTTCCTCTACGCCTAAGACTTTGAATTTTTGGGTTGTCATGGGTTGTGTGTTTGGGTAAATATACGGTCTTACTCTTCTTCCTCGTCGTCAAAAACCCATCTCCCCTTTTCGTCATCGTAGTGTCCTTCATAGCCCCAGAGGGTTGCTGCAGTCTCGTAGGCCTCTTCGGAGTGGTCTTCTAAGTAGTAAATCTCCCCGTCCTCGATGCACCCTGTGTTGGACCCAAAGTCCTCGTCTGCGTAGGTTCCTTCGAAGGAGAGGTCGGGAAACATTTCCGCCATCTTCTGGTGAATTGGTCCGGGAGCCGACCAGGGGGTTTCGAACTGGAGCATCTTTTCCTCCTTGTTGTAGAAGGACTCTTTGGCGTCCCATTTGGTTCCCCAGTTGCTGTTGTTCCAGTCGTACCAGTTGGAAGACCCATACTTCTTTCTCAGCTCTTCCTGCTGGTCCGGGGTTGCATTGTTGCAGGGTATGGGCTCTGGTGGGGTTTCCCCTGCTGCGATTGCCCTCGAGATTTCCCACTCGTTGATGACCATGGAGTAGGTTTCTACCTCCATCTCCACCCCTTCGAGAGTTCTAATCTTCTTCTTGACCGGTCTTGGGTCTGGTGCAGTGGTGTTCTCCAGTTCTTCCGGTCTTGGACAAAGTCTGTCGAAGCTAAAAACTTGTTCTGCTCCTTCTGATAGGTCCAGGACCTTGTCTTCGAACTCCTTAATCTTGTCCTCTGGACCGGTGATGTAAACTCTATTGATTATCCAGTTTGGCATGTTAGTCTCCTGTAGTTAAATATACGCCTACCTCTTTTGCTTGGGCTTCCGTTAACACGATTGCTCTTGCAAATCTCTGTTCAAATTCTCCTGTTGCATCTTCAAGAACGTGGGACTTATAGTCTTCGAAGTCTGCGAAGTCGTCCTCCATTCCCGACATTTCCGCCTCGTCTATCACGATTTCCTCTACGATTGGTTTAGGGAGATACCCTCCTGCTGCGATGATAAAATACTTTTCTTTCTGCATGGTGTTTTTGGTTAATATACGTTTATGCTCCTGCTGCTCCCTGGAAAATTTCAGCTCTTGGTGCTCTTCCCCCTTTAGAGGTTCTCCTAACCGGCTTGGCCGACTGGACGGGCTGGAGCTTCTTCCTCGTTGACTTCTTGAAGATTGCGGTGTCTTCGGGAAGAGAATAGTCTGGCATAATTTGTTCTCCCTCACCGGAGACAACCCTCCATTTCGCGAGGAAAAGCATTCTTGATAGGGGATGGTCTGAGACTTCGTCCTTCTCCACCATCATCTGGTAGGGACGAGTGGCGAGTTGGAGCTCCCTGCCGAGGTAGGCTGCTAGAACGAACTCGGGGAATTTCCTGCCGAGGTCCTCTATCTTCTCTTCGAGCTCGGAGTGGTTTTCGGCACGGATGACTGCAAACTTTTTTACTTCGGTGAAGAAGTTGGCTAAGACGATTTGGTATTCTTTCATGTGGGTGTGTTTGACAGAATATACGGTCACAAAAAAGCCTCGGTCTCCCGAGGCCTAAAATAATTTAATTTTTTTTAAATTACTGCCATTACTATGATGGCAAGGACAAAGAATGCTAGAAGGGCTACAAAAAGTCTCTTCATGTCTCTGGCTACTCTTTCTACGTGTCTCATTATTTTGAAGTGGTTAGTTTGTAAGATTGTGAGTGTATACAGACGGTGTCCCCGATGCTAAACTTCTCGAAGGTCACCAGCCGGATGTAGAACTTCTCTTCGGGGTTTACCAAAATTGTGTACAGAGTCGTTCCGTCCTGTCTGTTGTTTACCGGCTTTAAGTCTGTAATTACTCCGGAAGTGTTGAGGTCTGAGACCTCCATCATAGTGCAGCAGGACTGAAGAAGACCCAAAGCAAGAATTAGAAGGATGAATCTCATGCCTTCTCCTCCCTTTCAAACTTGTTGGTCTCGGGGTTGAAAAGCCTCCGGGTTTCCCCTCTGGTCACCCAGATCTCGCTCCCGGAAAATCTTGTGCGTTCCCTCATGGGAGCGACGATTAGGAACTTGCCTCCCTTCTGTTTGTAGACCTTGAAGTCTCTCATGGTCTGGCCGAAGAACTTCATGGTCTGCCGGCTGAAGAAGTAAGGGGCTGTGTCCTCGGTGCGTCTTTTAATTTCGTAGATAGTCATGGCGTTATGTGGTAAAATATACGGTCACCAGCTCGGCCTCTTCTCTTCGAAGACCCAGCAGGGATGAGTTGTCTATCAGAACAGCGATCGGGTCTCCACCCGGAGCATTTAGTATCCTCTTAACTTGGGTTCCAGGAACTAGACCCATCTCCATTAGCCTCAGTCCTCCCCCTTCCTCTTCTACCTCATGGACTACACACTCTGAGTTGAGGGGAACTTGATTTAACTTATACATTGAATACTTCCTTTAAGTGATTTATACATCCGGTTCTTTCTTCCTTTGCTATCTTTCTAGCTTCCACCTCGAAGGGATTTTTTCTGTATCCAACCTTTTGGCTCTGGACCGTATACCTTACCCCGATCCACGGCTGACAGGCATGAACATATTCATGTATCACCGTATCTACAAACCTCCGGAGAGTGTCACACTCAGCAGCATAAATCTCCACCGAGTGAAGAAAAGGACAGTATTCCCCGTAAGATTTAGATTTCTTCTTAGGTCTGATCCAGAGAATTGGATACACGCCGCCACGGGGTTTTAACCTTAGAACATTTCGACAGTAATAAAATATCTCGTCCGCTATCTCGTACAGGCTGCCTTTAGACAGGGAATCTATTTCTGTATCCCACTTTAACTTAATTCCCATTCTTTGCTTGTACTATGTGCTTGCAATCTTTAAACTTCTGAAACATAGAAGCTGGACAGGTGCAGGAGTAACCTCCGCCCCTTCTAGCCACTGTGTAGATGTTGCCTTTGCTTCCTGTGAACTCCCACTCCTTATCAGGACCAGATTCCGCCCTGGGTGTTTTTGGAGCCTCTTCTACTCGGATGTCCTTCATCTGAGTTTCCATCGGAACTTCTATCCAGGCTGGACAGACGAATTTCTTCCCGTTGGAAACGATGAGAGTGAAGGCTCCTCCACCGTTGGCCGTTTGACTTCTCTTGAGGGTTATCATGTGATAGAATATACGACCACAAAAAACCCCGGAAGGATCCGGGGTTTTAATTAAATAAATTCTTAAAGCCTAGTCTACTAGATCTAGTATTAGGGGCTCCGTAGAAGCGGAATTTGGACCGATTTTGTCATACTTACTGTCAAGAGAAAGGGTTCCAGATTTCCATTTTTTTCCGTCCTCAGTAAAAGACCCTTTAACCCTAACTATCCATCCGTCTCCGGTCTTTTCCACCGAGGTTACCTCTCCGCTTCCCATCGATGTTGTATTGAGGGGATTCGAACTTGACACTACCATAAAATCCCCAACCTTAGCGGGAGCTAATGTTCCAGGTTTTGGAGCATCCTTTTTAAATCTTATGAATCCATTATCATAAAAATATGAATACATCGACTTGGACTTTACATTTACAGCTCTTCCATTACCATAGAAAACCCAGGTGCTTACCTTTGTCTTGGGGTCTGTATAGATAAACATAGAAGTTCCATCTTTAAGTTTAGTCTCAGTAGCCCCAGGAATTTTTTTAATAGTATCGAAGGGCTTTAATTTATTAAATCCTGCTCCTAAAGTAGGCCCTATAAATATAGATTCTTCCGATGAGGGAGAATTTGTTGACTCATTTAAGAAAGAACCAAAATCTTTAACGTTTTTCATTTTTCAGTTTTATTTTTTCTATATATCACAAAAAGGCCGGAGAAAATCTCCGACCCATACACACACAAAACACATGAATTATTTTTCCTTATTGCTGCTACCAAAGCTTGTTGGTCTCAAGCTAATGATTACAATTGCTGCTCCGATTAAAGTCTTAAAACTGTAGGAGATGTCAAACCCCATAAGGTTTAGGCCCCAGATAAGAAAGAGACCCCCGATCATCCCAATTACTGCTAGAACTAAGATTGCTGCTGCCACTATGCCAATAATTGCTCCGATGCTTCCTGCTGACTTTAATTTACTGTAGAGTTTAGTTGTTGCGTTCATTTATGATTGTTTGTTTTAATATACGGACTTAAATTTGTTCCCAGTACTTCTGCTTTTCCTTGTCTGTCCAGACCTGAGCCCCGTTGACGTAGATAGCAGTGATGTCTTCTCTTTCAGGAATAGATGCCACATATTTCTTGGGGGATTTCACTTTATCATAGTCCAACATTTTCCCGTTGGAGAAGATCACCGTTACGATGGATCCTCCAGGTTTTAGAGATAAGGGGTTAATTCTGAATTCGTCTCCGACTCTCATACTTATTGTACTTTAATATACGACAAGAGTTCCAAAAAAAATCCAGACCTTTCGATCTGGAGTTTTAGAAGATGGGGATTTTGTTCTTTTTAGAACACCCTATATATTCTTTTTAATTTTGAAATTACAGATACTTTTTGTAAATCTCCTCTACTACTAGAAAGACCGGAAGGTGACTTAGTCTTTGGATTTTGCTAAAGTCTTCTCTGTCCAAGATAATGTCTCCAATCTCATGTCTGCTAAGTAGATCTGCAGCCATATGCTTCTTGGTGTTCCGATAAGCTTCCCTTCTCATTCTCCTATAGTTGTCTCTGTACTCAGGGGAAATTCCCCAAGTTGTGAACTTGAACTCAATCTCCTTCTTCCAGATTTTAACTGCAGTCTTTAGGGACCTCACTGCTTGTTGATTTCTGTCGGCTTGTTGGTAATCATTCTGACCAGATGAAGTCTAATCTCATTCTTGTCCTCGTCTCTAATCTTAGCCTCATTGAGGTCTCTAACCATCTCTTGAGCTTTCAAGTAGACGTTTCTTGCCACGGACATGACAACCTGATTATACTGGGCTTTCAGTTGTGTTGCTCTTGGGTCTTCCATATTTAAACATTTTTTGTACGAATTCTTTGTAGTCCTCGGGACTCAGGTCTGTCACGATTACGGACTCTGGGTTAATGCCCTTTGAGACGCACCTGAAGCAGGTTGCCTCTTTAGATTCTGCATCGACCTTGATGGTGTGGACTCCACACTTGCAACATTTGATTTCTTTAAATCCCTGCGGGGTTCTATATGTGTTTTTGCTCATGGCATTAGGTTAAAAAGTTGGGAAAATTTGGGGTTGGATCTTTCTTGAAAGCCTTCTTGTAGACCTTCTTTAAAACTGAACACTTCTCATAATCCTCGATCTGAATAAAGTATCCAAGCATCCGGTTGATGGCTTGCTCTGCATCGTCAGAATCCCGACTGTCGATGCATTTGATTCCGTGCTTCTGAAGAAGATTGTAGCCTTCGATGCACCCTTGGGTAAATCTAATTTCTTTCTCTCGAACGGCTCTAGCAGAGTCCTCTTTGGCTTCCTGTAGATAATCTTCAAATTCTTCTGGTTCCATTTGATTTAAGATACGGATTAACTTTCTTCTTCGTCGTCGACGAGATTAGGGTCTAGCCTTAGGTGATTGCACAGACCCGACTCCTTTAAGTCCCTGTACAGAAATCTCCCTTGGGTTATAATTTCAAACTCAGCAAAGTACTCGTCCTTCAGCTCCCGGATTTTCTCCCTCATAATCGTGGCACGGCTAAAGAAAATCTTTTCTTTAATCTTGTGATACTTCTGCTTATCGTCGGTGGTGCAAACAAATCTAACTACCATAATCTATATATTATAGTTCGTCTTCATCTTCTTGTTCCAGCTTCTCCATGATGGTGGAGGATCTCCAGTCCTGGAACTTTTGATCGTATTCCCTTAGGGTCGTGTGGTCCCAATCTGCATGAGGCGCGTGTTCCTTTTTGAACTTCTCTTCGTTCACCTCTTCTAGGGTCCCCCTCTGGACAATCTTGCCGTTCAGGTCCTTGGTGTACCTCACAACCAGAAAGTTGGGGGAATCCGGAGAGTCCTTGAACACCAGAACCTGTTCGTCAGTGGGTCTATAATCCTCGAGGACCATAAACTTTGTGGCGAACCTCTTCTTGGTCGAGGACTCAATTAGCGTCTTCGGCATGGGTAGCAAACCTTGGGATTTCTCTTCTCATGCTGTGGAGCCATCCCTTGAACAGGGTCTTCTCACGCAGGTCCATCGACTTGT
>Ga0169931_10013899_pt1 | contig 10943 bp, 12 predicted proteins | sample Kivu_15m_20L_FD_129675 | JGI IMG/M metagenome (GOLD analysis project Ga0169931, IMG submission 129675) | Freshwater microbial communities from Lake Kivu, Western Province, Rwanda to study Microbial Dark Matter (Phase II) - Kivu_15m_20L... | ecosystem: Environmental > Aquatic > Freshwater > Lake... | reverse complement strand
GGCGAAGACGATGCGCGACTTGGCCACGTGGCGCACGGACCGGCCTTCGCACGCCGCCCATGCTTCGCGACCGTGCTCCGAGGCACCGGGCAGGTCACCGACCAGCAGCGCCCGCTCAGCGCCCACCCAGTGCCATCGCGTCCGAGTCCTCCATGAATCCAAGGCGTGCGTGGCCGCCTGCTGATGCCACGATGCCGCCTGCTCCGGCTGATGGTTCGCGATGGCGTCCGCCGCGAGGCCAATCAGGGCATCGGCACGCGACTCGTCGTCAGTCGCGCACTGCAGCGCCCGCGCGTCGAGGTCAGCGGCTCGGCCAGGATCACCGACCTGGCGATGGTGGCTGGCCAGGGTGGACAGGGCAAGTGAGGCCCATCGGGTCTCCCCATCTCCCAGGAGCCCCAATGCGGCGGCGGCTTCGGCATAGTCTCCGCGGGCGCCTCGGTCGACGGCGCCCTGCCAGCGCGCTGCGGGGTTCAAGCGCCGGCGGCGCGCGCGAGCATCGTGATGGCCTCCGAGAGGTCGGAGACACGCTCGCCGCGAGGGGGCTCAACTGGCCACCAACCGGGTCCCCCCAGCAGGACAAGGGGCTCAGGCCTCAGATCAGGCAGGTCTGCCAGTGGCGCGGGGTCGCCTGTCTCGCGCGTTTGCGACCAGACGAGCACCGCACCCGGGCCTGTGCGGCGCATGGCCTGGCCGAGAGCATCGACGGGTGTGCGCGCGCCCATCATGCGCATGGCCACCTGTCGCTCCGCGAGACCGGCGGCGAGAGCCCACATCGGCAGCACGTGGAGTTCTCCCGGCGCTGCAGCAAGGAGCACCGTGGCTGGCGACGTGCTGGGAGCCCGGCTCACCCGCTCGCTGAACTCCGCGTGGATCGCCTCGGACAGCACGTGCTCGACGTCAATCCCGCGCCCGGACTGCTCCCACTTCTGGCCGATGCCGACGAGCACGGGGACGACGAGGTGATCCCAGGTCCATACGACGCCGCGTCGGTCCAGCGTCTCGCCCACGATGCTCCGGCATGAGTCCGCATCCAGGGCGATCGCGGCACGCGCCAGACCTCGCGCGTTCGGCGTACCTCCGGGGATGGCCACGACGTGCCCGCCACCCTGGCGCGCGGTGACCTCGACGAGGGGTGCCGTAGGGCCTCCGGCATCCTCGCCTGCCTGCGCTGCGCGGGCGGCTTCGCCGGGCGGGAAGCCGGCCAGGACCAGTCGACGCATGCGCTCGAGCCGGGCGATGTCGTCCGAGGAGTAGCGGCGATGGGCGCCGGCGGAGTGCTGGCTGGGGCCCAGGCCGTAGCGGCGATCCCAGGTCCGCAGGGTGGCCGGGGCCACCCCAAGTCGGCGCGCCACGGCGGCGACGGTGAGACCCGGGACGGGGCTGCTCACCTCATCCACACCCGGGTCTGGCGCGGTCGACTCGCCGGGATCCCTGGGCATGGCCCCATTCTCCGCCTCATATGCCAGGGCGCATCCCGAGGCGGCGGCGCCCCCATCTCACGAGCCCAGGACCCGGGATTCGGCCCAGCTCACCCCTGGGCCGAAAACGAGTCGAAAATTGTTCAACTGAACCCCTTGACCAACTTACGGCGCGATTGCTAGGATCTTGTTATCCCCCTACGGGCAGGAGGCAAACGCAATGGCAGACATCTCTCGGCTCCCCGGACCGAATGCAGACATCTGGGACTGGCAGCTTGACGGGGCGTGCCGCGGCGAGGACCCGGACACGTTCTTCCATCCCGAGGGCGAGCGTGGGCCCGCCCGGGAGGCGCGGGAGCGGGCCGCCAAGGCGGTCTGCGCCACATGCCCCGTGCTCGCCCAGTGCGCGTCTCACGCACTTGCCGTGCGCGAGCCCTACGGAGTGTGGGGCGGCATGAGCGAGGACGATCGCGAGACGATCTACCAGCAGCAGCGCCGACGCCTGGCGACCGCCGTCTGAGGACGCGTCCCGGCACCCAGTCTCAAGAGGCCCCACCCGCGATCCGGGTGGGGCTTTTTGATGTGTCCCTCTCGCTGTCCGCCCTTAATCGACGCTAAGCGATGCTGTTAGCGTCGATTAAGGGCGGAGGCCGTGACTCACAGTGCGTCATGGCTCGGCAGGCGGCGGCCGCGAGGACTCGCCCAGCACCACCAGGGCGGTGCCTGCCAGCACAACGACGAGCCCGATCACGACGCTCCGCGACAGCGGCTCGCCCAGCAGCAGCCAGCCCAGGAAGACGGCCACGGCTGGATTGACAAAGGCGAAGGTCGAGACGAGCGACAGCGGGGCTCGCGCGATGAGGAAGGTGTAGGACGCGTAGCCGATGGCCGAGGCCAGGACGAGCCACAACCATCCACCCATGCTGCTCGCGGAGTATGCGGCCGCGTCCACCCTCTCACCAGCGAGCAGCCCGACGAGCATGATCGCCAGTCCGCACCACACGAGTTGGTAGACCGTGAGCACGCCGGTGTCCTGCGGGAGGTCCAGCGACGACGATCGCCAGGAGAAGAAGGCCCAGGAGACGCTGGCCGCGACCATCGCCAGCGACCAGAAGAGCACGCCCTCGGGTGTCGTCCCACCGACGGGAGCAATGCCCCCGGGCAGCATCATGGCCGCAACTCCCCCGATGCCCAGGACGATCCCCATGATCGTGCGACCGCCGATGCGCTCGCGGGCCAGAGCCCGCAGCAGCACCACCCAGACGGGCACGCTGGCCGCGACGAGAGCAGCGATACCCCCGGGGATGTGCTGCAGCGACAGGGGCACGATCGCTCCCCAGATGCCGATGATGCCGATGCCCATGACGAACGTCGATGCCACCTGGCGCCTGGTGAGACGGAAGGCCCGCGGCCCACGCGCCACGCAAACGATCACCGCGAGCGGCAGCGCCCCCACGAGGTAGCGCGATCCTGCGCCCAGCAGGGGCGGGATCGACTGGACCATCGCGGCCGTGCCGATGTACGTCGTCCCCCACACGACCCAGAGCGTCAGCAGAGGCGCCCACAGGGTGACATCACTAGGGCGGGGGTCCGCGCAGCGCGCGGACCCCCGCCCTAGTGACATGTTCCGAGGCTAGACCTCGGCCGAGTCGCTTTAGTGGCTGTGACCGTGGTGGCCGTGGCCGTGGCCATGACCCGCGGGCTCCTCATCCTCGGGCTTGTCCACGACAAGCGCCTCGGTCGTGAGGAGCATGCCGGCGATGGACGCCGCGTTGGACAGGGCAGACTTCGTGACCTTAACGGGATCGATGACACCAGCGGCGACAAGGTCCTCATAGACGCCGGTGGCGGCGTTCAGGCCCTGTCCCACCGGAAGGTCAGCGACCTTGCTCACGACGACGTAGCCCTGCTCGCCGGCGTTCTCAGCGATCCAGCGCATCGGCTCCACGGCAGCCTTGGCCACGACGGCCACGCCCGTGGCCTGGTCTCCCGAGAAGCCCAGTTCGCCGTCGAGCGACTTGCTCGCGTGCACAAGCGCGGTGCCACCGCCCGCGACAATGCCCTCGTCGATGGCCGCGCGCGTCGCGGACACGGCATCCTCGACACGGTGCTTCTTTTCCTTGAGCTCGACCTCGGTGTGCGCACCCACCTTGATGACCACGACACCTCCCGACAGCTTGGCGAGCCGCTCCTGGAGCTTCTCGCGATCCCAATCGGAGTCGGTGCGCTCGATCTCCTGGCGGATCTGCGAGATGCGGTCCGCGACAGCCTGCTTGTCACCGCCCCCGTCGACGATGGTGGTGTCGTCCTTGGAGACGACGACGCGGCGGGCGTGACCGAGCACCTCGAGGCCAACCTGATCGAGCTTGAGGCCGACCTCGGGGGCGACGACCTGCGCGCCGGTGAGGATCGCGATGTCCTGCAGGATCGCCTTGCGGCGGTCGCCGAAGGCCGGGGCCTTGACGGCGCAGGACGCGAAGGTGCCTCGGATCCGGTTGACGACGAGCGTGGAGAGTGCCTCGCCTTCGACGTCCTCGGCGATGATGAGCAGGGGCTTGCCCGTCTGCGAGGCCTTCTCGAGCACGGGGAGCAGCTCGGAGACGCTAGAAACCTTGCCCTGGACGAGCAAGATGCCGGGGTCGTCGAGGACAGCCTCCATGCGCTCGGCATCGGTGACGAAGTACGGGGAGATGTAGCCCTTGTCGAACTGCATGCCCTCGGTGAACTCCAGCCCCATCTCGGCGACGCTGGACTCCTCGACGGAGATGACGCCGTCCTTGCCGACCTTGTCAAAGGCATCGGCGATGAGCGAGCCCACCTCGGCATCCTGGGAGGAGATGGTGGCCACCTGAGCGATCTCCTCGCGGCCCTGCACCTCTCGGGCAGCGGAGTCGAGCGCGTCGTTCATGGCCGTGACAGCCGCGTCGATGCCCTTCTTCAGGGACATGGGATTGGCGCCAGCCGCGACCTGTCGCAGGCCCTCCTTGACCATGGCTTGGGCGAGGACCGTCGCGGTGGTGGTGCCGTCACCGGCGATATCGTTGGTCTTGGTGGCGACCTCCTTGACGAGCTGCGCACCGAGATTCTCGTAGGGGTCCTCGAGCTCGATCTCGCGAGCGATGGTCACGCCATCGTTGGTGATCGTGGGCGAGCCCCACTTCTTGTCGATGACGACGTTGCGGCCACGCGGGCCCAGGGTCACCTTGACGGTGTCGGCGAGCTGATTGACGCCGCGCTCAAGGCTGCGCCGCGCGGACTCGTCGAACTCGAGGATCTTGGCCATGGAAGGTCCTTCTACTCAGTGTGCAGGGTTTCGTCTGCGGGATGTCATCTGCCTGTGGGGGCTTAGCCCCTGCGTGCGCGCCGGGTCTGGGTCGAATCCCCGACCCGGCGCCGCACGTCGGGTGGCCCGTCAGAGGCGGCTCTGCCGACTCGCCGGGCCTTGAGTTCTTCTACTTCTCGACGACCGCGAGCACGTCGCGGGCCGAGAGGATGAGGTACTCCTCGTTGTTGTACTTGACCTCGGTGCCGCCGTACTTCGAGTAGATGACGACGTCGCCCACCTTGATATCGAGCGGGATTCGCTTGTCGCCGTCCTCGTCGAAGCGACCCGGACCCACCGCAAGGACCTTGCCCTCCTGGGGCTTCTCCTTTGCGGTGTCGGGGATGACGAGACCGGACGCGGTCGTCTGCTCGGCGTCGAGGGTCTGGACGAGGATGCGATCCTCGAGCGGCTTGATGGAGACCGACACGGTGATGTCCTCCGGGTTGAGTTGATGTGAGGTGGTCGACCCGCCGTCGCGGTGCCGGTTCGACCCGGTAGCACTCCCCCGGTCTAGCAGTCTCCGGGCGTGAGTGCCAGGCACCACTGTAGGGGGAGCATTAGCACTCCGTCAAACCGAGTGCCAGATCACGCACTCCTCTCCGGCGACCAGTCCCCGGAGCCGAAGGCGGCGCTAGCCTCCCCGGGTGAGTCAGCCGCGGCCCCGTGACCTAGTCACCGCCGAGGCTCAGGCCCTCGGTCGGGAGCTCGCCGCCCTGGCGGACACGGCGGACCCGGGAGCCCTCTCGGCCCTGCGGCGGTCACACCCGGAAGTCGCCCCCGCCCTCATCTCCGCCCTGGCCACACAGCTGCGGCTCCGGCGGCGCGCCAGCGACCGGCTCGGGCCCTGGGCTGAGGACATGGTGCTGGAGGAGGAGGCCCTCCAGCAGGCCACGCGCAGGGACGTCGCCCGCTACCGCGCGACGCGCCTGGCCGGGCTCCTGCACGACGACCGTCCGATCAGCGACATGACCGTGGCCGACATCGGTTGCGGCCTCGGAGTCGACGCGCGCGCACTCGCCGAGACAGGGCTCCAGGTGATCGCTGTCGAGTCCGACGCGTGGCGCGCCGACGCCGCCGAGGTCAATCTCGCTGCTTGCGGCGCGCAGGTGCGTGTGCTGCACGGTGACGCCCTCGCACTCGACACATCCCTCCTCGCTCGGTGCGCCGCGGCGTACGTCGATCCCGCGCGACGCGTGCCCGGTGCTCCGCGGCGCATCGACGGGGGCCGCAGCCGCGCCACGACCGATCCCGCCGACTGGTCTCCGCCGTGGCCCTGGGTGCTCTCCCTCTCCGAAGGCCTGCCGGTGGTCGCCAAGGTGGCGCCGGGATTCGACCCGCGTCAGGCACCCGAGGGAGCCGACGTGGAGTGGATCGACCACGACGGCGAAACGGTCGAGGCATGCGTCTGGCTGGGCGCTCTGGGGACCGGGGCAAGGCGAGCTACCGCCGTGGTGGCGGACCGGGCTGAATCACTGCAGGCACCGGCGTCCGAGGCAGGCCGAGCGGGACCGAGCACGACACAGGCATGCCCACTCCTCCTCGAACCCAGTCCCGGTGTCGCGCGCGCAGGACTCCTCGCGGATCTCGCGGAAGATCTCGGAGCCGAGCGTCTCGACGGCGGTGGCTGGCTCACCGCCGACGTCGCTGTGTCATCACTCCTCGCGCGCACCTGGCACCTCGTCGAGGAGGTCCCCTACGGTGCGCGCGACCTGCGCGCATGGTTGCGCGGGCGCGGGCCGGTGACATGGAAGACCGTCGATGCACACGTGTCGGCATCGGCATGGGATCGGCGAGTGGGGCACCGCCCGGCCGGTGGCGCGTCCGTCACGATCGTGATCACCGGCCAGGGCCGGGCCTTCGCCGTGGAGCGAGCGACGGACTAGTCGGGCAGGGAGCCCGCGATGGCCGCGATCGCTTCCGGACCGACCCCGCAGCATCCTCCGATAAGTGCCATCCCGGGCACCCGGCGCCATTGGGCGACCAGGTCCCCGCCCACATCGGTGCCCTCACCGGACCACCCGGCGGTGGGCGACCATGCACGTCCCGAGTTGGGGTAGGCCACGAGCGCCGATGCACCCGCCTCACTCAGGCTCTGCAGCAGCGACTCGACGTGCTCCGGTGCCGTGCAGTTGACACCCACGGCACGGATCGACGGGGTGTCCGCCACAAGTGCGACGAGGTCCTCGATCCGTTGTCCCGCGGACGTGTGCGCGCCGTCCGCGCAGCTCATGGTGAGCCACGCGGGCACGTCGTCGAAGTCGGCCAGCACCTCGACGATGGCGCTGACCTCGTCGAGATCGGGGATCGTCTCGATAGCGAGCAGATCGGGCCGTGCGGCCACCATCACCGCCAGTCGCTCGCCATGGAAATGAACGAGCCTGTCGTGGCTCACCCCGTAGCGCCCCCGGTATTCGCTGCCGTCGTGGAGGATGGCGCCGTACGGCCCCACACTCGCAGCGACGAGCGCATCTCGATCGGCGACAGTGTCGCGCGCGAGCTCGATGGACATGGCGAGAGCCTCGTCGGCCTGGGCTGCGGTGCGGCCGGCGGCGACGAAGCCCTCGCGCGACACCTGGTAGCTCGCGGTGACCACGACGCGGGCACCCGCATCCAGGTAGGCCCGATGGACGCCACGGATCTCGTCGGGCTGATCGGCCAGGATCCGCGCGGACCACAGGGAGTCGCCCAGGTCGTGGCCGCGCCTCTCCAACTCCGTGGCGAGGCCGCCGTCGATGGGGACTGCGGAGCCCGAGAAGACGTCGTCGACGGTGCTCAGATGTAGTCCTCGAGGGCAGCGGGGGTGAGTCCCTGGGCCCGCCCGAGCTCGAGGATCTTCTCCAGGCCGACCTCCAGGCCATCGACCCAGTGGAGCAGCACGATGTCACCGGCTCGAATCGGCGGATCCCAGTACTCCACCTGGTTGTCGTCCGTGACGACAACGTTCCACAGCACGATGCGATTGATGCCGCACTGCTCGGCGTACTTCAACACGTCTGGGTCGTCCGGTCCAGCCCCATAGGGTGGACGCAGCATCCAGGGGCGGTAGCCAAACTGCTCCTCGAAGCGATCCTGCGTCTCGCAGATCTCCCACTCGACGTCAGTCTTCGGGTCATTGAGCGCTCCGTGCACCATCGTGTGGTTCTGCACCGAGCCGCCGTACGCCGTCACCGTCTCGTAGTAGTCCGTGTCATTGCGCACGGCGTACTCGGTGAGGAAGGCGGTGACGGGGATCTGATAGCGCTCGATCACATCGCGCACGGCGGGTGAAGCGACGAGACCATCGTCGATCGTGATGAAGAAGACGGGATCGTCGGTCTCGACCCAGTTGAGGATCTCCACATCGGAGTTCGCGAGATTCGTCTCGCTACGGCCCGACTGACCCTCGGCGAGGGTCTCGCTACCCGACTGCAGGGAGTCATCGAGGGCCGCGACGTAGGAGTCGTCGACGGGCAGAGGCAGCGGAGCGGGCGAGCTCGGGGCGGTGACTTGCGCGGACGAGGGTGACGACGGCGACGGGGCCGCGGAAGCCTCCTCGGCCGATGCTTGTTCGGGGGCCCCGGTGAGGGAGCCGACAGCGAAACCGGCGAAGCCTGCCGCCAGGAAAGCCACGGCGACAGCGATGCCCGGCAGCAGCCCGGAGGACCGGCGCCGGCCCGGGCGCGTGCCCGCGGATGGACGCCGTGAGTCGCTCACTCCTAGAAGATACCCGGGGCCGGGCCGGGAAGCCCGCTTCGTCGTGCTGTCACCGAGGTCACAGGCAGCGAGGAATCCGCGCCGATCCCCGGGCTGGACGGCGGCCGACCACGCTCCACGAGGGCAGCACCCAGGGCCGCCACCATGGCGCCGTTGTCCGTGCAGAGACGCGCAGGGGGGATTCTCACATCCAGGCGTGTCGCCCGCTCACCAAGCACGGAGCGCAACCGCGAGTTGGCCGCCACTCCACCGCCCACGACCAGCGTGCTGATCCCCTCGTCCGCGCACGCCGCCAGCGCCTTGCTCACCAGCACATCGACCACGGCTTCCTGGAATGCCGCGGCGACGTCGGCGGTCGGGATCGCTTCGCCTGATTCAGCCTGTGCCTTCAGCCAGCGCACGACGGCGGTCTTCAGACCTGAGAAGGAGAAGTCCAGGCGGTGCTCGGCATCGTGCGACATGAGACCCCGCGGGAAGTCGATAGCCGATGCGTCACCGTCGGTGGCGATGCGATCAATGTGCGGACCGCCGGGGAAGGGTAGCCCGAGTAGCCGCGCCACCTTGTCAAAGGCCTCGCCCGCAGCATCATCCAGGGTCTCACCGAGCGGCGTGACGTCCAAAGTCACGTCGTCGACCCGCAGGAGCGACGTGTGCCCACCCGACACGAGGAGCGCGATGGCGGGCTCAGGGAGGTCGCCGTGGACGAGACGATCGACGGCGACGTGCGCGGCGAGGTGGTTGACGCCGTAGACCGGGCGTTCAAGCGCGAGTGCAAGGCCCTCCGCAGCACTCACGCCGACAAGGAGTGCGCCGACGAGTCCGGGACCGGAGGTGACCGCGATGGCGTCGACATCGGCGAGGGAGACGCCGGCTTCGGCTGTCGCTCGGTCGAGCGTGGCATCGAAGGCCTCCAGATGAGCGCGACTGGCAACCTCGGGGACGACTCCGCCGAAGCGCGCCTGCTCGTCGACGCTGGATGCGACGGCATCCGCCAGCAAAGTGCGTCCGCGGACCAGCGCGATGCCGGTCTCGTCGCACGAGGTCTCGATCCCCAGGACCAGGGGCTCGTGGCTCATGAGCCCCTCCTGCGCATGATGAGGGCGTCTTCGCCCGGTCCGTAGTAGGCCGAGCGACGGGCGATCACGGTGAAGCCGGCGGCGTCGTAGAGCGCGATGGCTTGGGCATTGTCGGCGCGCACCTCCAGGAGGAGCTCGGTGCAGCGACCCGTCTCCGCGGCCGTCAGCAGGCGCGCGAGCAGGTCTCGGGCGATGCCACGGCCGCGATGACCGGGATCCACGGCGATGGTCTGGATATCCGCGGTCGGCGGTCGCACCATGACTCCGCCGTACGCGACGACACGTCCGTCGACCTCCGTGACGAAGTAGACCCGGTCCTCGTGGGCCAGCTCCGACCAGAATTGCGCGGGAGTCCAGGCCGTCGACGGAAAGACGGACTCCTCGATCGCCATGACCGCGGGGATGTCCCACCAGCGCATGCGGCGCACGGCGGGCGCACTCATGCCGGCACCGCGTCGGGTCGACGCAGGTAGAGCGGCAGAGCGGGCAGGAGCCAGCGATCCTTCGCGGACAGGTCCGCGAAGAGTGCGGCCGTCGGAGCTCCGGAGCCATCCGAGGGATCCTCGGGCCACTCCCGGTCACCCGGCAAAGGCTCGCCCGCCGCAATCCGGTCAAGCACGAAGCGACCGAGCGCCGCCGCGTCCGGTCGCACGATCTCATCCACGCCATCCACATCGCCGATGACGAGTCCGTCGCGAGGGAAGCCCGGGTCCGGCTGGATGAGCGGACCGGCAATACGACGGAGGGGCTCCTCCGGCGAGCCGACGTACGCCGCCCACGCCACCTCGACGCGCCGCGAGCGCGTGACGACAGTCAGCGGTCCGCCGTCGCGGTCCTGTCGACCGTGTGCCATCACATCGAGGGTCATGACTCCCACCGCCGGGATGCCCAGGGCATGCGCGGTTGCACGAGCAAATGAGATGCCCACACGCATGCCGGTGAAGGGGCCTGGGCCCACGCCAACGGCGACCAGATCCAGTTCCGCGGGGGCGGTGCCCGCTGAGGCCAGCGCCTCGCGCACGAGTTGCGGGAGGGCCTCTGCGTGACGACGTCCATCAAGATGGGATCCCTCCGCGAGCACGCCACCCGACGACGACACGATCGCAACCGTGGTCAGGGCTGTCGCAGTGTCGAGGGCAAGGACGGGCACGGAGCCACCCTAGGCCGTCAGGGCACGGCATCCCCGTGTCCAGGAGCGAGCAGCGCCTCGACGGCCACCTCGTCCCAGCGGGCTCCGTGACCGGTCACGGTCGCCTCTCGGCCGTCCGCGACCGGCGTGAGCGTGATGTGGAGTCGGCTGTCGGTCAGGTGATCCACCCGGCCCGCGCCCCACTCGACGACGGTGACGGCACCGACGAGATCGAGGTCGAGGTCGTCGATCTCCGATGGACCGCCAAGACGGTAGGCATCGACATGCAGGAGATCGAG
>Ga0169931_10013898_pt1 | contig 10943 bp, 5 predicted proteins | sample Kivu_15m_20L_FD_129675 | JGI IMG/M metagenome (GOLD analysis project Ga0169931, IMG submission 129675) | Freshwater microbial communities from Lake Kivu, Western Province, Rwanda to study Microbial Dark Matter (Phase II) - Kivu_15m_20L... | ecosystem: Environmental > Aquatic > Freshwater > Lake ... | reverse complement strand
CAACAACCACTGGATCATCGGGCGCATCGGCTACCGAACGCCCGCGCAGCACCGGCGCGAACTCCTCGTGGAGGCCGCGTGAATACCCACATCAATCTGTCTCAGAAACCGGATCCGCTACAATCAGCGTCCCACAAGGAGGTTTGACCGTGAAACCAAAGTGGAAAATAGCAGTATCAGCAGTGGCGGTAGGGATCGCGTGGACGCTCGGGGGTATGAAGCGAAAGTGGAAGATAGTATTGAGTGTTAGCGGTGTTGGTCTCATCGTCCTTCTCCAGCTTGCGTCGAAGTTGCTGGATGTCTCCGACAACCTCAATAAAACTGGCGACCGCCTGGAGAAGTTGAAAGCTTGGGGCAATGAACACTGGGGAAATCCCGAAACATGGCGCTATGTGGTTGTCGCGCTGAGTGTCCTCACAATCATCAGTACTTCGTTCGCAGTCTTTTACCGGCAGAGGTATCACAAGCTGAAGTCGCGGTGGGACGTGGCCAAGGAACGTTCCAAGCAAATCGTGCTCTTTGTGCCTCCCAACCTTGGAGGTTTCTATGGAGAGTATCTCCAAGCGCTAGTGACAGCCGCGCGTCAGCATGGTGGTGCTGCAGGGGGAGAGATCACAATCCTTCCCCACTTCACCGGCGAAGCTGACTTTTGTCCCGAGCAGGACCTCAAGAAGATTGTCAAGCTCTATGCTGAGCACGCGTCCGTTGTGAAGGGAGTCTTCGTCATTCCAAAGGACCCTTCGAGGAACAAGAGTGCGCTCACGACGCGTCCGACTGACGGGCTTCCAATCGTGACGCTCGACGTGTACCCGGATGCCGAAGAGGACCCCAGCTACCCACACTTTGTGGGAGGAGACGAAAAGATGGGCGGACGCTGCGCGGCGCGTGCTGCTATCGAACTCTTTGAGAGAAAAGAGGCTCAATCCAAGGAGTTCCGAATTCTCATACTGATTGGTTCGACGACTCCCTGGGAGAGTCAACGAGTTGTTTGTTTCAAGGAACAACTTGAGGATTGGGCGAAACGTGAAAAGGCTAAGTTGGATTTCGTGATGAGCAAGCCGCTGAATTACGAGTACAACGAGTCGGTTGACTATCTCGAGAATTGGCGTACAAGAGAAAGCAACAACGGCGTCGCATTGATGAATCCACTTGACGCAGACCTGATCTTTGCGTGCAGCGACACCATGGCTTTGGGCGCAGCGAAGGCTGTCCGGCACTTAACGCGTCAGCAGCTCGGAAACGAGAATTCGAGGGTCAAAATCATCGGATACGACGGAACAGTGGTAATGAAGCGTGCCCTTGAGGCCGGAAGCGACGTACTCTGGGCAACCGTCGATGTTCGACTTGATGAGCAAGCTAGTAGAGCGGTCGAGGTCATGATGAAACTCATGAGAGACGGGCAATGCGAACGCCGAATGACTCTGGTGAGCCCAAGGGTGTTGAGCCCAAGGGTGTTGAGACCATGAAGCCAAAGCCCCCAATCCATCGAATCAGACGACGGGATTCGAACAAGCTGAGGTCCTGTGCGGGGCTCATGGCTTCAAGTTCGCCATGGTCGCAACTTCAGTTTGGGGAAGAGCAGTGCGAGAAATTGCTAGGATCGCCTGCTCTGAAAGTTTGGGGGGTCTTGGCCGGTGAATCAGTAGCGGGTTTTGCTGCTTTGCGGCCCGATGGCATCGAAGGCGAGCCACTGATTGAATACATCTGCGTCGATCAAGAGCAGCGCGGGAAGAGCATTGGGACCAGTTTGATAGCAGAACTGGAAGCGCATTGCCAAAGGAAGCTTGATCGGAACATCTATCTGTTCGTCTCGGACTTCAATGTGCATGCCATTCGCCTCTACGAACGGCTGGGATACGTGAGGGTAGGAGCGATTCCGGACTACAACGTGTACGGTCAGACCGAGTTCCTCTACCGTAAGGTTCTCGGGAAGCCGCGTCAGCAAGAAGCCATCAGCGCGAAGCGCCCCGGCGACCACTCCAAGACCCAGGGCAAGATTGCGCCAAGTCGAGACTTGAACGCGGGTTACGCGCGGATGGAGTTGCCGCAAAAGATGTTGGACCTGGTGCTTGACGCTAGCAGGACCGCCCTCGCGGAAACTGGCAGGGACCACCCCAAGGACCTTGATGACGAACTCCACAAGCATTTTCTCCGATTCATCCGTGGGCATGGTGCCTCGCAGGATCTGATCGACCAGACGTTCTCGACGTTCAGTGGCTCCATCGCTCTCGACCGGATCTTCGGTGCAGTTCGGCGAATGAACTCACGGTGTGAGTCGATGCAGGATCCCTTGACGGTCATTCTTCCCGAACCAAGCTTGGATCTGTGGCAGCAACTGCTCAGAGATCGAAGCAGTTCGTTCGCTGATCTAGAGATAATCGCCGTACGTGACTTCACCACCTCGCGACAACGAACAAGCCGGTTGATCGAGCAGTTGCAGCATGTCAGCTCGAGGTTTCCATCCAAGGTTCGGCGCAGGAAGTCAGATTTGACGGGCTCTGAGCGCCAGCTGATGGTGCTCGTGGATAGCCCGTCGAATCCTCAGGGTCTCTGCTTGGACAAGGAGGAACTCAAGGATCTGGCCAGAGCTTGCAAGGAACATAACGCCGTCTTGGTCCTTGATCACTGTTTCCTCCTGGCGGGCATCCACTTCAAGGCCGGTGACCGACTGGCAAACGCATTTTCCGGTCTGAACGAGCACTCCTGCGACTGGTACGCCGTCTGGGATACGGGGAAGTCGTTGGATCTCGCGGGCGACAAGGTGGCATTCATCACCGCTAGCTCCGAGAAGTTGACGGAGCTGCTTCGTGAATCGCTGAGTGCAATCCAGCCATTGACATTCACGGCAGTGCGTTCGCTCGCGGTGCTGAAGGCTTTGTTTGAGAATAAGGATGACGGTCTGAATCAGTACCTCGCCTCGGCTGCCGAGCTGTGCACGCGAAACCTTGAGTATCTGCGGCAGCGAGTCGGCAAGCTGAGTCACTGCACCATCAACAGCCCGCCCGCAGGGTCGTTCGTGCTGCTTTCCTGTGATCTCGACCTCAGTAGCCTAGATCTGGCCGATTTTTGGCGGAATCAGGCAGGAACAGGAGTCGCACTCGGCAAGGACTTTTTCGCTGCTCGTTTCGATGAAGGACGACCTGCCTTCGTGCGACTGTCCCTGTACAAGCCTCAGGGTGTGTTTAGGGCTGCGGTTGACACGGCAATCGCGCAGTGGCCGGCGTGGGTCAAGGGCAGGTCTTGGGTCAAAGGCAAGAAGGGTGCGACTGCTCGGCGACGGAGCATTCACCGCGCCAATCCCCCGGAATAGGCTCTGGATCAAGGGTTCAGTCTAGAAGACCAAGTGGCCAGGAGCTTGGCAGCGGTGAGATCGACCTGCATCGGCGTGATCGACACCCGACGTCGATCCAAGGTCTCGACACAGTCGGTTCCGGCAGTGACCTCGTGTGCCTGCGGATCTCCGCCAACCCAGAAGTACGGTTTCCCGCGCGGGTCGGTCCCGAAAAGGACCTGCCGCGAGTACGCGCGCCGTCCGAGTGACGTGATGGAGAGGTCTTGGGGTTCCGCACCATGTGGAACATTGACGTTGAGAAACGTGCCAGAAGGCAGGAGCTCAGGGCTGGCAAGGCAAAGTTCGACCAGCCGCCGAGCGATCAAGCATGACACGGTCAGGCAGTCCTCTCGAAAGGACTCTGCAGAGATGGCTATGGCGGGTACGCCGAGCAGGACGGACTCCATTGCCGCAGCGACCGTACCTGAGTAGGTGACGTCATCGGCGAGGTTGTAGCCTCGGTTGATGCCGGCTACGACCAGTGCTGGAGATCGATCGTTGAGCAGATGGCTCAGCCCGAAATAGACGCAGTCTCCGGGAGTTCCGCTGACGCCGAATGTTCGCCCCGCTGGACCTCGATCCCAAGCTCGCCAGCGCAGCGGCGTTGACATGGTCAAAGCGTGAGACGATCCGCTTCGGTCAGTATCCGGCGCGATGATCCAAGGTTCGGCCACATCACCGAGGCACTCTGCGAGCCGTTGAATCCCCTCGGCGGCAGCGCCATCATCGTTGGTAACTAGAACTCGCGGCAGGTCCACGTCGGAATCATAGCCCGGACTGAAGGGACTCCGATCAGGATCATGAGTTGCCGCTGAGTACCGGCGTACAGGACCAAGTCCGGGTCCGATCACTCGTTGGGCTTCTGCACGACCGCCACGTAGTGATGCCGCCACATGTCAATCCTCTTACCCGTCTTGGAGTCGAACTCCGTCGTTGGGGAAGCCGTCGCGGTGAGGGACTTCAGTTCGTAGCCCTCGAAGGCTTTGTCGCCGACCCAATTGGGGAGCGCCTCGAGGTCATGACCGTACATCCACGATGTGTCGAAGCTGCTGGGGAAGTTGCTCATGTGATGAGTATGAGGACGAAGATTGCCCGATGGTTCGTTGATCTGCTCGACAAGTCCGGCACGTCGGCAGGGCTCGGGCGACCGGCGAACTCCGTGTCAGCCAGCGCGGTCGTCAAGGTCAACGACCGTGACTGGCAAGCCGACTTCCTTGCGCATGACGCGTCCGACCCGTCGATACGCAGCGGTCCCCTCGGTGCACTCCATCAGCACCAAGTCAACGACTTCTTTCCCTTGTCCGAGTTCGAACCTTGCCCAATCGTCCGACGGGAGTCGATCGGGACCCTTGAACTCGACCCCAAGGATGGCGTGCTCATTGGTCAAGACCATGCCTGTCCGAACGTAGATGCCTGCTGCGCGGATCAGCGTCATCAGCAGCAGGGCTGCCGAGTCGCAGTCCCCCGCCCCCATCGCCACCATCGACAACGGATCACGAACACCCCAGCACTCTCGAAGACCAGGATTGATGCGCTCGTACCGCAGCGAGATGACAAAGGCGTAGAGCGCGCAGACCTCGTCGCGCACAGTCAGCTTTGTCCCGCCACGCACGTGCTTGGCATGGTCAAGTATCTCTCGCGAGAGGTCTCGAAGTCCATCCATCGACTGCTTGACGAGCCAATCATAGTCCGCGCTTCGATTGCTTCGCATGCCTACCGAGGCGAGATACTTGTCCCGATCTGCGGCTGCCATCAGCTCGGTGTCGACGTAGCCAAATCGACCTCGAAGCGCCTTGGCGGGCTCTGCGAAGCGTTCGAGTGGGCCACATCGGTTGCGGAATGGTGGAACTGAGGGGTCAGTCTCCGGCGCATCGCCTGTCCAGGCGATCACCGGCACGCTTGAGTGGTCCTCCCATGCATGGCCCGGCAGCGTGGGATCGGTCAGAGACATCGAGCTGGGCGTGGACTGGGGCGCACGCGGCTCCACGACCCAACGGCGGGTGGGGTCCTTCGGCGCTGGGCTGCAGATCATGCCCACCCTGTTGTCCAGCGAGGTGAACAGGGCCGACCCATCCGCAGATCTCTCGCCGCACAGCGTCCCAATCACCTTCCGGACTTCTGCAACATCGTCCTGATTCCAGCCGAGACCGGCATTCGGATCGAAGACATCCCGGCCGCACGCCATCACGCTGCCCCTCAACCACCGCTCGCCGCCGTCCAGATGGCGAAGCGCGGCATCACGGAGGGACTTGCGCGTGGAAGGATCCTTCAGGATCTCCTCAAGCGTCTCGATGGCAGTCCGCTGGGTCGCCATGGGCTCAACCACCAACAGCATCGCTGGCATGCCGCCGGGATTGGGCCGGAAGGCGACGACGCGGGCATAGGACGGCAACTCGGGGCAGATCTCCCGCAGCGCCGAATCGAGCACACTCGTCAGTCCTGGCCACGCCTCCCGACGAATGGTGCCGGACTGGGTGTGCTCCTTCGTCTTCCAGGCTCCACCGACCAGTCTCATCAGGTGTTCCCGACGACCTTCCGTCGGCAATCGTGCCCCGATCAGGACGACCGAGACTCCGGCATCGAATCGGAACTCGTAGGGCGTGCTGAACGTGCTGCCTTCGCCGTGCGCATTCAGCAAGCCGAGCACGGTTGTGTCTGCGGTGAGCGAATCTGATGCGGCAGCGAGTTGGTAGCTCTCGACGCCAGGCGGGAGCCCACCGGTCGGCCCTTGGTGGACGGCATGGGGTTCGACGTTGACCTGCACCTCAAGAACCGGGAAGATCTGGTCGTCTGGCTCATTGTGCCAAGGCTGGGCTTCAACCCGCCTGCCTTTCGAATCCGTCTCCAGGCGGTTGTACATCAACCGAGACGATGCCTCGTCGCCTCCTCGGCTGATCAGCCACTGATCGGCATAGGACAGGTCAAGGGGGCTCAGATCTTGTCCCTGAGCATCGATCCACCGGAGCAATGGATCATTCCAGCGGGCATGCCCTTCAGCATCAGACGCATGGCATGCCACCAATCTGAAGTTCGCGCCATCCTCCCATCGTCGGATACGAAGATCGGCCTTGAGCCCTGCGCGAACGTCATCAATCTGCGCCGCAGCCTCGGAAGCCTTCGAGACCCAAAGCGCCGGCCACAAAGATGGTGGTGCTTGAGCAGGATCGCTGCCAAATCCATCAGGTGGATCAAGTTCGAGCGTCGGCTCGGAGCGGAGAGCATCGAACTGTTGCCCCCGCCTTGGAGCCAGGACATCCTCGTCATCGTGCCGAGGAAGCCCAACGACACCGAGCATGTCGCGTCGGATGAGTCGATGCGTTGGCATCATCCGTGCGAGCCAGCGAAGGTGGTAGACCGCCAGGTCCCGAGAATGCCTTGAGGCAATGACCGGGAACAGCTCGCTGGGGGCATCGCTGCGCTTCAGCCCAGCCTCTTCGATGGAAATGCAGAGGACTTCACCCCCAACGCGCGCGGCGACCATCAAGGGCCGGCGTTCGTCATTCGAGTGTCGATGCACCGCAATCGACAACGATTCGTCAACATCACCGGGGACGAGTTCCCGCATGTCACGAATGACACGCCAGCCCGCCGAGGGCAGCTTTGCCTTGATGCTGTCCAAGACTTCCCGGTCCACACCGGGCAGATAGATCAGGCAGCGTGCCGCGTCCTGCGTTGAAGCGTTGCTGGAGAGTTCTTCCATCGCGGCATCCACCGCGCTCACGGCCGCGATCAGGCTGTCCTCGAACCGCCCCTTGGCAGCAGTGACCTCCAGCACCTTCGGCCAAGGCCGAAACGGCCGAAGTTTGCAGACTCGGGGATCCTGGCGGCCAGTCATGAGCCGACTCATGATGCGACGTCGAGCACGATCAGCCAGATCTGGCGTGGCGAGAACGATCTGGAACGGTCGATGCCATGCATGGGTCAGCGCTCGATGCGCAGTGAGAATGAACGGGACATGGCGACCGAGGATCGCGCTCGATTGCGGGCGACCGAAGTCATCGACCAGGATGACCTCAAGGTCCTTCACGACGGTCGCCACTGCATCGTCCTTGGCTGCCGTGACGTCGAGCCTGTTGAGGTCGACAATCGTCCCCACAAGGATGCGTCGCGTGCGCAAGCGATTGGCATCGTCCGAGAGATCCGTGACGTCGGCGAAGCCCCTGAGCAGAAGCGAGTCAAGCAGGCGTTCGATGTCCTTGCGGATGACTTGCCGCGCTTCAGCATCATCAACCACCAAGAGCACACGCTGCCCTCGTGCCACACAGGCACACACCGCCATGGCGACAAGGGTCGACGTTGTACCTCGGCCGCTGCTGGAGTTCAGCAGCAGGTCGACGCTCCTGGCATTCGGGCTGCAGTCAGTACCCCTCCATTGCTGGTCGTCACCGATCCACGATTGACCAAAGGTCCTCAAGGCGTGGACTTGGTCGATGGACGGCACCCGCCCATCGAACAGGTGCCTGAGATGCTCGTCTTCCTTCCTCGTTGCGAGGGGCGCACGCTCGTAGTCCCTCGGTTGCGCTGAGAGCTCGGCCTTGGCAATGACGTCTCCCCGCAGAGCCAGCAGATCCATCAGTCGCGTGAGCACTGCATCCACGGACACCTGCACGGAAGACGCCGCTGCGTCCGTTTCCTCCGTCTTCGTACGCACGGGGAACAGTCGCTTCAGTTGCTTCATGAGCCAACCTGCGGACCGCCACAGCAGCCGCAAGGGCCAACCGAGAAGCTTCAAGGGCGCTGCGAGACAACCCCACGATCTGCCGGCAGGGACCTTCAATGTGCCATCGCTGTCCGGTGTCGCGGTGTGCAGAAGCCAGAAGGTCGCGAGGAACAGCGGAATCGTGGCGGCAAGCATCACGATCCGCCAGAGCCCCTTGAGCACCGACGCGAATCCATCGACAGCGGACTTGGCGGCACTTTCCGTGATGGTGCCCAGGCCAGAGGATCCCACCTGGGCAAGCACCTGCTGCATCGGCTCGCGCATGGACTTGGGAGTCGACTGCGCAAGGATCAGCTGGAGGAGAGATGGCGCCTCGTTGGTTGCTGATCCGTCGGGAGCGACCCACTTGGACCAGTCCAAGGTTGCCATCCATCGAGAAATCGTGGTGACAGCCCGGGACGACATGAAGTCTGCCAGCCAGTGGTTCAGGACGAGGAGCGATGCGACACCCAAGCCGCCCGCCAGGACGACCAAGAGCCTTCCGAAACGCGGGGCGTGTCCCTCGTCCTCGTCGGCGGCCCACTCCATCCAGACCAGCACCAGAGGCAACGGCAGCACGGCCAGCAGACAGATCAGAAGCCTGTAGGAGCCATCCGAGTAGCGGGCACCGAGGTAGAGCCCTGCAAGCCACACGATCATGGCACCCAGACAGATGCCATACAGGTTCACGGTGGACCGTTCGCCGGCGTCGTCTCTTCCAGCGAACGATGAGATCCGTGCCATGCGGTTCATCAGTGCCACTGTGTACGAAAACGCCATGAAGAGCGTCACGCCCGCGAACACCCAGGCGATCCGATTCCCCAGCCGTTCAAGCTCGAGCAGCAGACTGAAGAGCAGGCGCAGGCTGAGCGAATTCCACGCCGCAAGCGCGACCAGTGCAAGCGCAACGCCCAGCACGACCCACCACAGGCGCTGGATCAACTGCCACCGTCGATCGATCTGCTCGGGATGGCTGCTGAATGGACCAAGGGTGCGGGAGATGAACCTCTGCACCTCGGGCAGTCGACGAGGGGGATCGTCGGCTGCCTTCAGTGGTTCCGTTCCGGCCGCATGGGGTTGCTGGCCGGTCACGATTTCCCTTCCAGTTCCAGCCATTGGCGTCCGTCATCGTCCCACTTCACGGAGATCCAGTAGACGTGCAAAGCTGCCACCCGAGTTGCCAGCGCGCTGAGTCGGTGCTGTTCAAACTTCTCGTCCAGGGGTTCGGGCCCTACCGGAAGAAGTTCGGAGACCCACACTGTCTTACCCCGCGCTTCGGGGGTCCCGCCAGAATGCAGACCGGTCTGAACGCTGAGGGCGGGGTACTCGCCACTCTCGCGATCTTTGGATCGTCCGTTGGCCCACTCCTCCAGCGTAGGCTTGATAGCGGCATCGCGGCTTTGACCGAGGAACGTCTTGAGCACCTCACCGAAACGACTCTGGACATGATGCACGACCTCTGACACTCTGTATCGGCCGCTCAGCGTGTCGTCTTCCCCGGTTGAAAATGTTGTCCACGTCTCAAGGGTCTTGTCAAGCTCTTTCGTTAGCTCTCCCGTAATGCTGATGCGCCCGATTTCGATGGCCTTATTTGCAAGCGTGGGATTGATGCCGGCATCGGGAGGGGCGTCGGCCAATCGATCCATGCAGCCTGCATATGCGAAGTTGATCATGGCCATCAAGCGATGCTTCAGGAGCATGGTGGAGTGCCATGCGGACTCATGTCGCATCTTGCCGACGATCTTGCGGCCATCACTGGTCAGGTCCCGACGAGCTTTGATCCGTTCGTCGGCGCCCCTGGCGAACGTGTTGAACCGAGCTTGAATCTCCGAGACGCCGCGATCACCAGAATGCCTTTCCAGGAAGTACGACGCAAGTGCCGTTGCGATGGCAACCACGCCGGCACCTGAGCCGCCGAGCATGGATGGCAAGGGTCCGAAACCGACGTTGCTGAGGACCATCGTGGTCACCGTTCCCAGCAGGGATCCCACGACGAGCCCGGCAAGCAAACGCCAGCGGAGGTCAACGAAGTTCTTCCTCGCTCGATCCAGCTCAACAACCTTGGGGGCAAGACCAAGCCACTGCTCGTCAAAGATCCGGTCCTGACGCAGCATTGTGTCGATCGCGCTGTTTGCTTCTTCCATGTCCTTCTTGAGTTCATCAAGGTCGGCCGTGTGAGCGTGTTTCCAAAGGCTCGAGGGATTGCTCCTGACCTCCTTCCAGACTGACGTGTCGTGAGGGTTCGAACCTCCGTCGCCATCGGCATTCGCGTCAGCGACGTCCTCGCCAAACTTCCTGGCGCGCTCGCGATTCTTTCCTCGCCAGTCGATCACCCCTGTCGTGGGGTCGATCGAGCCGAGGCGTTTCTCGACCTGCTTGTTGAAGTATCCCCCCGGAGCTTCCGCGAAGCCACTGAGGGGCTCGTGCTCAACCTGCTGCAGCGGGACGTTGGTCCCCCCTCCCGTGTTTTCCCGTCGGGGGGGAATGGCGGCGGGATCCTCAGAGTCGGACTCCCTGGGCCGACCATCAAATGGCTTGAGGACCTCCGCGATTGCACGTCGCAGTTCACTGTCGGATTGAACCCTCAGCTCCAACACGCTCGCGGACCACGCACGGATCTCAAGGACCTCGCGTCGATCATGCTCCCACCTGCCGGAAGCGGCTTCAAGATGAAGATGGGCCAACAGCCGAGCGACCTGGCGGGACCAAAGAGTCTTCGCCTCAAGCGGTGTTCCGTCGCTTGCATCGCGCAGCCTTGGGGTCATCAGGAAGAACCGACGGAACATCCTGCCCGACCACGCCGCCTTCCCGTCGAACAGCGAGAGCTCGTGCAACTCCTGAAAGGCTCGATGGACCCGGGATCCCGGAAGTTCCGCCGTCATGCAGACGATGACATCCCAGCACGTTTTAGGT
>Ga0169931_10013897_pt1 | contig 10945 bp, 10 predicted proteins | sample Kivu_15m_20L_FD_129675 | JGI IMG/M metagenome (GOLD analysis project Ga0169931, IMG submission 129675) | Freshwater microbial communities from Lake Kivu, Western Province, Rwanda to study Microbial Dark Matter (Phase II) - Kivu_15m_20L... | ecosystem: Environmental > Aquatic > Freshwater > Lake... | reverse complement strand
GTCACCGTGCACCGTCTGTCCGATCTGTACCTCGACGGAACTCCGCCGCGCCCGGTGCTCACCTTCGCGTCACCGTCGGTCATCTTGTACACGTCGGGCACGACCGGTCCGTCGAAGGGTGTCGTGCTCTCGCACGAGGCGAACCTCAACCTCGCCCGTCACCTCCGCTGGCTCGTCGGTTACGAATCGCACGACGTGCTGTACACGGCGTTCCCCCTCTTCCACATCAACGCGAAGTACACGAGCGTCATGTGCGCGATGGAGTCCGATGCGAAGTTGGTGATGGACCAGCGCTTCACGGCGAGCGGCTTCTGGGACATCTGCCGGCGCAAGGGCATCACCGCGTTCAACTACCAGGGCGCCCTGCTCATGATGCTGTGGAAGCAGCCCGAGAAACCCGACGATCTCGACAACCCGGTGCGCAACGCGTTCGGTGCACCGTGCCCGGTCGACATCTGGGAGCCGTTCGAGAAGCGCTTCGGCCTGCACCTCACCGAGGTGTACGGCATGACCGAAATCGCCATCGCCACCCAGAACACGAAGACCGACCGCAAGATCGGCTCGTGCGGCAAGGTGTGCTCGTACTACGACCTGCAGATCGTCGACGACGAGGACAACCCCGTACCGGCGGGTGCCGCCGGCGAGATCGTCGTGCGCTCGAAAAAGCCGTCGATCATGATCGACGAGTACTACAAGATGCCCGAGGCCACGGTGAGCGCGTTCCGCAACCTGTGGTTCCACACCGGCGACAGGGGTCGGCTCGATGACCAGGGTTACCTCTATTTCGTTGATCGCATGAAGGACTGTGTGCGGCGGCGCGGCGAGAACGTGTCGAGTTTCGAGGTCGAGGCTGTCATCAACACCAACGAGGCGGTTCTCGAGTCCGCCGTCTACGGCGCACCGTCGGAACTGGGCGAGGAGGAAGTGATGGCTGCGGTCGTGCTGAAGCCGGGCTACACCCTCACGGAGGTCGAGTTGCTCGACCATTGCGTCACGCGCATGGCCCACTTCGCGGTACCCCGCTTCATTCGCTGGGTGCCCGAACTGCCGAAGACGCCCTCGCAACGGATCCAGAAGTACAAGCTGCGCGACGAGGGCGTCACCGCCGATACCTGGGACCGCGACAAGGCGGGGTACATTGTGAAGCGATGACGCCGGGGCGTCATCGCGAACGGGGGTAAGTGTCATGAGTGACTCATTGGAACGTCGCATCCGCCGACTTGAGGACCGGCAGGAACTCGCCGATCTCGTCGCCGCATACGGCCGACTCGTTGACGACCGCAACTGGGACGCCGTCGAGGCCTTGTATGCACTCGACTCCGTGTTCGACACTGTCGGCGGACGTATCACCGGTCGCAAGGCGGTGCGCGAGTACTACGAGAGCCGTACGAGTCAGTTCGGCCCCACCTTCCACTACCCCCACACGTGGGAGGTCTTTTTCGACGGTGACGACGCCGCACGCGGCATCGTCACGTCACACGCCGAATTGGCCATCGACGGCGATGCGGTCTGGATCGCGCAGCGCTACCACGACAAATACGTGCGTACGGCCGACGGCTGGCGGTTCCAGGAGCGCAAGGTGAACTTCCTCTACGTGCTCCCGCTGCGCGAGCTGCCGTCGAGAATGGCCGAGCGCAAGCGCACCCACTGGCCGAAGACCGAGGCGCGCGAAGCCGATATCGAGCGCAACCTCGGCATCTGAACGCAACAACATCACCTTTACCACGGGAGACATGACATGAGCGGACTACTCAAGGGCAAGATCGCCATCGTGACGGGCGCGGGCTCGGGCATCGGTGCGGCTGCGGCGAAGCGGTTCGCCGCCGAAGGTGCGAGCGTCGCCTGCGTCGACTACAACCTCGACGGCGCGAACGCCACGTTGAAGGCGATCCGCGACGCCGGCGGCAAGGCCATTGCCGTGCGCGCCGACGTGTCGTCGGAAGCCGATGCCGAGAACATGGTGCGCGAAACGGCCAAGGCACTCGGCAACCCCACGATCGTGTACGCGAACGCGGGAGTCGCCGGCTCCGGCAGTGCCGCCGACGTGACGTTGGACAGTTGGACGCGCGTCGTGGCGATCAATCTCACCGGCGTGTGGCTCTCGAGCCGCTACCTGCTGCCGATGATGATCGAGGCCGGTGGCGGATCGATCGTCAACCAGTCGAGTATCGGTGCACTCATCGGCGTGCCGGGCATCGCCTCGTATGCAGCGGCAAAGGGCGGAGTCATCGGCCTCACGAAGCAGATGGCGGTCGAATACGGCCCGCACAACATCCGTGTCAATGCGATCTGCCCGGGCACCGTGCCCACCCCACTCGTCGAACAGACGTACAAGGAAAAGGGTGGTTTCGCCGCCGACAAGCGCTCACAGGGAGCACAAGGGTTCAACGAAATCCTCGAGCGATCGAAGGCACGCGTACCGATGGGACGTCTCGGCACCGTCGACGAGATCGCGGCGCTCGCGCTGTTCCTCGCCAGTGACGAATCGTCCTGGATCACGGGACAGTTCATCGCCATCGACGGCGGCGCCACCTCGCAGTGACGCACGAGGCGCGCAGCTACTGTCGGTTCTGCGTCGCCCAGTGCGGCGTGCGCGTCGTCGTTGACGGCGAACGCGTCGTCAGCGTGAAGGGCGACGACGACCATCCCGGATCACGCGGTTACACCTGCCCGAAGGGCCGCAGCCTCGGTCGTTGGCACCACGACGAACGACGCATCCTGTACCCGCGGATGAGGGTCGCCGGGACCTGGCGCGATGCTTCGTGGGACGAGGCCTTCGCCGATGTCGCTTCGCGGCTGCAGGGAATCGTCGCCGAATCGGGACCCGACGCCGTCGGAACCTACCTCGCCACGGCGTCGTCGTTCGATGCGGCGGGTCGTTGGGCGGCCGAACGCTTCACCCGCGCAATCGGATCGCGCTCGAAGTACACCGCGACCAGCATCGACACGCCGTGCAAACCGCTCGTGTCGCTCCTCATGTCGGGTTTCCCCGGTCTCGTTCCGGTGCTCGACGACGCAAAGTGCACGCTGACGATGCTGGTCGGCAGCAACCCGGTCGTCAGCCACGGGCACCTCAACGCGTTCCCCGATCCGGTCGTGCGCCTGCGTGATCTCGCCACGGAGCCGCGCGAATTGTGGGTCATCGATCCGCGTACCACGGAGACTGCCCGACTCGCCACGCGACATCTCGCCCCGCGACCCGGCACCGACTTTGCGCTCTTCGCCCACGTTGCTCGCGCACTGCTCGTCGACGGCGGGTGCGACGATGCGTACCTCGCAGCACACGCACATGCCGACGATCTCACCGCCTTGCGCGATGCCCTCGCACCGTGGACGGCCGAACTCACCGCCGAAGTGACGGGTTGCGCACCGCAGGCTCTGCACGAATTCGTCGCCGCAATTCGACGCCACCGCAAGGTGTCGATCCAAACGGGCACCGGCACGACGATGTCACCCGTCGCCAACCTCACCGAGTGGCTCGTGTGGGTCGTGCACATTCTCACCGGTTCGTACGACACAGAAGGTGGCATGTGGTTCCACCCGGGGTTCATCCGCCAGTTGCACACCCGCCTGCGACCGAACGCGGCCGTCCCTGCGCCGTCACCCGGCCCGCGCAGTCGGCCCGAGGTGTCGCTGTGGAGCGACGAGTTCCCTTGCTCGACGATGCTCGACGAGATCGAGGCGGGCAATCTGCGCGCACTCGTCGTGTTCGGCGGCAACCCGGTCAGTGCGTTCCCGAACACCGAACGCACGCGTCGCGCGCTCGCGTCGCTCGATGCGCTCATCGTGCTCGACGTCGTCGATACCGACACCACGGCACTCGCCTCGCACGTGCTGCCCTGCAAGGGCCAACTCGAGCGTGCCGACATCCCGTTCTTCACCGACCAGTTCAACCTCGACTTTTCCACGCAGTACACCGACGCCGTCGTCGCACCCGTCGGTGACGTGCGCAGCATGTGGTGGATCACGGCCCGCCTCGCCGATGGTCTCGGAACGTCGGTGCTGCCCGAGTCACTTTCCGTCGAAGGTGATGATGCCGACGTACTCGCCTACATCGCTGCGCGCAGCGCAGCGTCGTTCGACGACGTGCGCACACTGCGGTACACCACGACGCAGCGCACGTTCGGCTGGGTGCGCGAGCGGGTGCTTCCCGAGGGTCGGTGGCGTCTCGCACCCGGCGAACTGCTCGAGCAACACTCCCGCTGGCGCGATCTCGTACCTCCTGTCGGACTACTCGCCACGTCGCAACGTCAGCTGCGTCACCTCAATTCACAGCATCCGTCGGCCGTCGGCGACCTGCGCGACGACGCCCGCGCCCAGATTCACCCGAGTGCCGCCGCCGCACGCGGCATCGCCGACGGCGACGACGTCGTCGTGCGCACGGCCACGGGCTCGGTGCGCATGACCGCGGCATTCAACGACTCGGTGCACCCCGATTGCGTCGTGCTTCCCCACGGTTGGAGCGGTGCCAACGTGTCGCAGCTCACCTCCGAGATTCGGGTCGACTCGCTCACCGCCATGGTCACCCAAACGGCTTTCCCCGTCGAGGTGCTTGCGATGTCTCGCGCGGGCTGACCGGCGCGACTCAGACGACCGTTGCCTTCTTTGCCCGCTTCGCGGTGACGATGAGGTGCTCCGGTGAGCGAAGGACGTATCCGATGTCGTTCGGCACGCCCGACGTGAACTCGGCCGACTCGAACTCGTCGAGCAGGATCTCGAGGCATTCGATCATCTCCATCTTTGCGAGCAGCGATCCGGTGCACAGGTGGCGGCCGTAGCCGAACGACAGAATCGTCGCCTTCACGCTGAACTCCTTGTCCGGGTGCCCGGCGAAGCGTTCGATGTCGAACGCATCGGGATCGGGGAAGATCTCGGGGTCACGGTTGCCACTCGCCATCATCGTGACGACGCGGTCACCCTCCTTCACCAATTGTCCCCCGATTTCGGTGTCGCGTCGCACTCCGCGACTGACGGCATGGACGGGGGGCGCCCAGCGCAATCCCTCGGCGATCGCCGCGGGAATGAGCGAGCGGTCCTCGCGCAGACGCTGCCACAACTCGGGGAAAACGAACAGGTACTTGATGAGCGACGAGAGTGAGCGGTCGGTCGTCTCGACACCGGCAGCGAGGAGGAACGAACAGAACGAACGGATTTCGTCGTCGGAGAGGCGGTCACCTTCGTATTCGACGCTGCACAGCGTGGAGAGCAGATCTTCCTTCGGGTGTGCACGCCGCTCGGCGATGAGCGGGGTGATGAAGTCGAAGAGCTCGGTCTTGGCTGCCAGTGCACGCTCGACGACCGCCGGGTCGCCGCGCAGGTTCGACGCACCGGCAGCGACGATGGCGTCGTAGTTGGCACGGAAGTTCGGGGCCTCTTGGATGTCCATGACCCACGACGTGACACCGAGCGGCAGAGGTGTGGTGAATGCCGCCTTGAGATCGACCGGGCCGGTCGTCGGAAACTTCTCGAAGAGCGAATCGGCGAGCTGGCGCGTGTAATCGCGCTGCACGCCGTCGAGCAGACGCGTGTTGCGCAGCGTGCGGGCGAGGATCGCACCCTTGCGGCGGTGTTCGTCACCCTCCATCTGGAGAATGGTGCGCCCGTGGATGATCGATGAGCCGGCACCGTAGGTGAGCGGCCCGAAACACTCCTCGTCGGTGAGCACGCGCTTGGCGTCGTGGTACCGCGTGACGACCCATCCGTTGAACGCCTCGCTGCGGAAGATCGGCGTCGTCTCGCGCGCCTCGCGGTAGAACGCCGGGAGGTCCATGGGGCCGCCCTTCATCACTTGTTCGAACGTGGCGGCCAGTTGTGCGGTCATCCGTGATCGCTCCCCATGCAACGAGTCGTCGGCTCCCGCAACGATACCCGCGCCCACCGCGCGAGTCGCTATCGTCGCGCCATGGCGACAGGAACACCCCACCCGCATCCGGATCTCGCGCGCGTTTCACCTCCGACCGGTGCCGCACTCGATGCGCTGTACGGGGTGGTCGACGACGATGCCGGCACGCTTCCGAAGTGGTTCAAGCACGTGCTCGTCGCATGCACCTGTCTCGTGAAGCGTCGCCCCGACGAGGCTCGCAAATGGATCGCCTCGGCGTGCGACGCCGGGGCGACACCCGAGGCGATCGCCGCCATCGCGGTCGATCTCGTGTTGTCGCGCGGAGCACACATGGGCGACGAGTTGATCTCCGCTCTCGTGGCGAGCGGTCGCGCGGTGCCGTCGTCGGTGCTCCCGGGTCAGCAATCGATCACCCTCGACCCGACGAGCGACTCGATCCGCGAGTACTTCACCGGAGTATTTGGCAGCGTGCCCGAACGTGTCGCCCTGCTCCTCGACCGCTGCGCGCCCGGAATGCGCGCCTACCACCTCTTGCGCCAGGCGGGGCTCGACGATTCGGTGCTGCCCGCTCACTACATGGAAATCGTGCTCGTCGTCGTCAACGCTGCCGACTACCAACCGATGTTCGTCGAGGTACATGCACGTGGCGCATTCGCCAAGGGTGCGACCGAAGAGCAACTCGTCGAGGCGTGCGTGTGCGCAATCCCGCATGCCGGTGTCGCCGCATGGTTGCCGGCATCGATCGGCATCATCGCCGGCCGACCCGCGAAGTGAGTCGCTCCGCATGATCGTCGTCACCGGGTCCGGCTCGATGGGATCGATGTTCGGCGGAATGATGTCTCGGGCCGGACACGACGTCACCCTCGTCGACGTCAATGCGGACCACATGGCGGCAGTCGCGCAGAGCGGGCTCACGCTGCAGTTCCCCGACGGTCGAACCGAAGTCGTCCGCCCCGGGGCAACGACCGATCCGACGACGTTGCGCGACGTTTCGCTCGTCATCGTGCTCACGAAGTCGTTCGCCACCCGCGATGCCGCCGCCGCGATTCGCCCTGCGCTGCGCGACGACGCCGTCGTCGTCACCGTTCAGAACGGTCTCGGCAACGACCGCGCCCTAGCCGAGGTACTCGGCGAACGGCGCGTGCTCGGCGGCACAACCACATCGGGTGCCGAACTACTGGCACCGGGATGCGTCGCCCTGTCACCGATCACCGCTTCGGGTGCATCGCTCACCGAGTGCGCACCTGTTCGCGCCGAGTTGAACTCCGACGCGGATCTCGTCGCCCGCGCGAACGCGGCAGCGGCACTCCTCACTGGTGCGGGACTACCGACCCACGTGCGCGACTCGATCGACGGAGTCGTGTGGAAGAAACTGTGTCTTGCCGCAACCGCCGCCCCGCTCACCGCCGCACTGCGGTGCACGGTCGCCGATCTGCTCGGCGACGGCTCGGCGACGACACTCCTGCGCGCGATGTTCGACGAGATCATCGCCGTGGCTCTCGCCGAAGGCGTTTCGATCGACGCCGAATACACCTGGCAGCACGCGATGACGACGTTCACGAGCGTCGGCGCGCACCAGACGTCGATGGCCGTCGACGTCGCCAAGGCACGGCGCACGGAGATCGATGCGATGTGCGGCGAGATTGCACGCCGCGGTCGCCTGCACGGCATCCCGACGCCACATCACGACGTCATCGGCACCATGATCCGCGCCATCGAAGAGAAGAACAACGTACGTTCACGCTGACAGCGGGAACGTACGCATCAAAACGTTCGGACGCGCTGAAGGCGCGGGAGAACGCATCAACGCGTACGTTCACGCTGACAGCGCAGTACTTAGTGCGAGAGTTCGACGGTGGCGCTGCCCTCGACAGCCCGACCGACACCGCGACGCTCGAGCCACACGTCGCAATCAACGAGGGTGCGACCGTTATCGGTGCGCACGGCAGTGACCGTTCCCCCGGCCGTCACGTGGTCGCCCTCGACGACGTTGGCGGTGAAGCGGGCAACGAGACGGCGCAGCGAACCCACTCCGGCCCACGCCTCGAGCATGTTCGTCACGTAACAGAGGTTGATCGGTCCCTGGTTGATCACCTTGTCGCCGTATCCCTTCGCAGCGACGGCCTCGCGGTCCCAGTGGATCGAATTCGGGTCGCGCAGGATCGCAGCGAGGATCTTCATCTTCTCGAGCGGCACCGACTCCACCGACCACTGGGGAAGTGCGTCACCCGGCCGTGGCAGCTTCGTCATGTCGCACCACGCAGGAAGATCCACATGTTGCTGATTCGAGCGTCGGGACCCTCCGGCTCGCCGTCGGTCACGTCGCTGATCTCGGTGACGAACGTGACGAGATCCATGACACCGCCACGGCGTCCTTCCTTGCGCACGACGTCGGTAACCTCGCCGCTGACGCGGTACGTGCGATCCTCCCGCAACGGTCGCTCGATCTCCCAAACGTATTCACCGGCACGTACCGCATCGGGCGAGTCGGCGCGACACAGGGCGAAGATGTCCTGGATCGTCACGCCGAGTCCGGCTACGGGAAGGTGGAAGAAATAGAGCGGATGGGCAATCTTGTCCGGACTTTGGTCTACGAGCATGACGTCGTGCACGAGGAAGTTTTCCCAGTGCTCGATCCGGTACGTGCCTCCGGGAAAACGATGGCCGATGATTCCGCGCATTTCCTCGACTGGAACGACCATCGGGACAGAACCTAGCCTGAGCCGACGTCGCGACTCGTGTCGCGCACACGGGTAGGGGGATCATCACGATGAACGGCGCTCCGACTCCGCAACAGCTACGCGAACTCGTCGATGCGCGCGAGATCCACGGTCTCATGTGCCACTACTTCGACCACGTCGACCGCCTCGATCCGTTCCGTGCCGCCGAGATCTTCACCGACGATGCCGAGGGCGACTTCATGACCGGCAAGATCTACGTCGGGCCGCGCAAGATCGCCCGCGCGCTGGGTCGCATCCTCCTGCAATACCGCCACACGAGCCACCACATCACGAACCACCGCGCCGTCATTGATGGCGATCGTGCGACTGCTCTCACGTACATCTACGCGTTCCACCGCATGGCGGGCAGCGACGACACCTGGCATCTGTGGGCGCGCCACGTCGACGAACTCGTTCGCACGAAGGACGGCTGGCGCGTGAAGAAGCGCGTGCTGTCGGCGCTCGACTCGGTGCCGGAATGGGACAAGATCCGCCGTGAGTGGTACTACGGTCACCCCGGACGCCGAACCCATGACGAAATGGCGGCGCAATTGCGCGCCACCGACGAGGCGCGGTAGATGCCGACCGGGATGCGCTACGACGGTCCGCACACGCTCGGCGACATTCTGCGTGCACGCGCCGCGAGCCATCCGGACCATGTCATCGTGCGTTTCGACGACTCCGAGCTCACGTACGGCGAGAGCCTGCACCGTGCCACGGCGGTGGCGCTGCACCTCGCCGGGCGCGGACTGGTCAAGGACTCCCGCGTCGCGACGATGATCGCCAACTCGCCGTCGGCAATCGACTTGTGGTTCGGTTGTGCGATCGCCGGCATCTTCGAGGTGCCGCTCAACGTCGAGTTGAAGAGCGACCTCCTCGTCGACATCGTGAAGCGCGCCGGCTGCGGCCTGCTCGTCGTCGCGCACGAGTTCCGCCCGCTCGTCGATCCCGTCGCCGACCGACTGCCACCGATCATCGACGTCGAGGACGTTCCGCTCGACCACCCCGGCATCGGGACGTACGTCGCCCCGGCACTTGGCCCGCAGGACACCTCGGTCGTCCTCTTCACCTCGGGAACGAGCGGTGTATCGAAGGGTGTCGTGCTCAATCACCGTGCCAATTTCCGCCTCGCCCATGCCATGATCGACAATCCGGGAATGCGCGACGGCGAGGTCGTGTACACCACCTTTCCGCTGTTCCACATCGCCGCGCGATACGTATCGGTCCTCGTCGCGATGATCCTCAACGGTCGTGCCGTCGTGCACCGCAAGTTCTCCGCTTCGCGCTACTGGGACATCTGCCGCACCGAGAAGATCACCGCGATCCATTACCTCGGCACGCTGCCGATGATGATCTGGAACCAGCCACCGAAGCCCGATGATGCCGACACTTCCGTTCGCCTCGCGTACGGCGCCGGCATGCCACCCGAAATCTGGGATGCGTACGAGAAGCGTTTCGGTCTGCGCGTCTACGAGTTGTACGGATCCACCGAACAGGGTGCGGTGACGTACACGAACGACGCCAGCAGGCGCGTCGGTACGTGCGGGCGCGTCGTCGCCGACACCGAACTCGAGATCCACGACGAGCTCGGCAACACCCTGCCGCCGGGCACCACCGGCGAGATCGTCGTGCGCAACCGCATCCCCGGCATCTTCTTCGGTGGGTACCTCGACATGCCCGAGGCGACGGTGAAGGCGTGGCGCAACCTGTGGTTCCATACCGGCGATGCCGGCTCGCTCGATGCCGACGGCTACCTCACCTTCCGTGGGCGGCTGAAGGATTCGATCCGCCGCCGCGGCGAGAACGTGTCGGCCTACGAAGTCGAACTCGTCATCAACGACATCCCCGGCGTTCACGAGTCGGCTGCCATCGGTGTGCCGTCGGACATCGGCGAGGAGGAGATCCTCGTCGTCGTTCAGTGCGAGCCCGGGGTCGTGCCGGATCCGGCGGGGATCTGGAGGCACTGCGACGAACATCTCCCCCGCTTCGCGGTACCGCGCTACCTACGGTTTGTCGACGACCTTCCCCGCACCTCGACGAACCGTGTAGAAAAGTACAAGTTGGGCGGGCTCGACGGGTCGACTCTCGATCGCACCCGCGCACACTGACCGGCTCGAGGGGGACGACATGGCAGGGGCACACGTCACGGTGCTCGGTGCCGGCGCGCTCGGCTCGGTGTACGCCGCGTGGGCCGCCGAGGCGGGCAACGACGTCACGATCGTTGCGCGGCAGGCTCATGCCGATGCCGTCAACCGCAACGGCCTCGTCGTCGTCGGTCGTGACGGCACGCGGCGCACGGTGAAGATGCGTGCGACGAGCGATCCCGCCGTCGTCGATGCGTGCGACTACTTGTGCCTGGCGAGCAAGGCGCCCGACACCGACG
>Ga0169931_10013895_pt1 | contig 10946 bp, 6 predicted proteins | sample Kivu_15m_20L_FD_129675 | JGI IMG/M metagenome (GOLD analysis project Ga0169931, IMG submission 129675) | Freshwater microbial communities from Lake Kivu, Western Province, Rwanda to study Microbial Dark Matter (Phase II) - Kivu_15m_20L... | ecosystem: Environmental > Aquatic > Freshwater > Lake ... | reverse complement strand
TTCTATAGGAGATAATATCTTACTTCGCAACGTAATAAAAAAAATAGTTCATAAGAATGTTCAGAGAACGTCTCATCATGATATTTACTTCGTTTCTCATTCGGCAATGCTCATCCATGAGGTTGAGTGTGAAAAAATATGAAATCTTGGCTTATGGAGCTAGATCTACTTTTGTCAAAGAAGGATTCATGGTACCACTAAAATACTCTTCACGTTCAAAAAGAGGACGAGGTCGAGGTGCATCACTTTGCATGTGGGGGGAAGGCCCATCGAATGAATCTCCATTCGATGACGAAGCCGAGGGTAAAGGGACATCAAGGAAAGATAGTTTACGAACGCCCATCGTTAAAACTACCACGGATGATGAAGGGAGAAAACTTCGTATAAAAAGAGATAAAATCGATGGATTCAGGAGTAGAGGGGACATGAATCTCAATCCATGGGACGAAGATGGTGATTCCATCGAAGCCAGTAGAGGGAAAACACAAGATAAGACGAATGTCGGTATAGGTGGCTGGGATGATTTTGATGACAATGAGAAGAAGTTTAGAGGAAACAAAGCGAAAAGTCGTATGGGAGGCTGGGATGATTCCTATGATTATGATGATGATAATATTGCTTCAAGGAGCAGAAATACCGATAGAACCTTTGATTCGGATGAAAACTATAGAAGAACATCGAATAGTGCTAGAGGATGGGATGATTTAAACATGGATGAAAAGAAACCAAGAGGCTCTACATTCAGCAAACGAACTCGTGCAGAAGGCTGGGATAATACTGAAGAAGACGATGGAGGCAATGGCTCTTCAAGGTTGAGAAAATTTAATCCGGGGCCATTTCAATCTAGTGGACGAGTTAATCGTCGTGACAAAAAGCCTGACTCTTTTAACCGACAAAGATTACAAAACCCTACTTTCTCTAATCAACGAGGAGTATATGAAGGAAATTCCATTAGCCGTAGTAGGTCAATAAAACCGGATATGCAGGATTTTAAAGATAATCGTGAGGGGAAAATAAATATGAGGGTTTTGGATCTGGCGGGTTATGTACATTTATATGGTCTTGCACCGATTCTAAATGCACTATCATCGGGTAGCCGTAGTTTTGAAGTTATTCAAACTACTTTACCAGATATGGACCCCAAGAGTGATGACATATCTCCCGAAGCAAGGTTGGCTCCATGTTTATTTATTCAAGATCGAGTTGTTGATGGTAGAAGTGGGGATAAAGCCGCAGCTGCTCGAGAGATTGAGGTCCTTGCAAAGCAAAGAGGACTTCCTATAGCCTATGTAGATAAAGGAGTGTTAAATACATTATGTGAAAATCGTCCACATCAGGTAAGTTGATACATACATGTTATGCACGTCACAAAGTTTGGAAAATAAGCTAATTGCTGAGTATTCTAAATATCAGGGATATGTACTACGATGTGGGAAACTTAATTTTGAAATAATGAACCGGATACCGAAACCTAGTGAGGATGAGAGTGTTCCCAAGCTATGGCTTGTTTTAGATGAAGTAGTGGATCCTCAGAATTTTGGCGCTTTGCTTCGTTCGGCTTATTTTCTTGGTGGATCCCAAAATAACCAAGGTAGTATTGGTGTTTTAATTTGTGAGAAGAATTCAGCTCCGCCCTCCCCTGTGGTTAGTGCGGCAAGTGCTGGAGCTTTAGAGCTGATACGTGTATACTCAACGACGAATCTTCCCCGAACACTAAATGCAGCGAAGGATGACGGCTGGAGAATAGTGGGTGCAGCTGTATCCACACCATCGGGGATGATTGATGAAAATACAGGGGAGCTACCGATATGCTACGATTTATTTAACCTTGCATCAGCTCGTGATAATCCCACACTCCTTGTACTTGGATCGGAAGGCCAAGGTTTACGTAAACTTGTGGCGAGAGGTTGCACAGAATTCGTACGTATTCCTGGTATGATACCAGATGTTGAAAATGATGTGGATGACGACTTCACTCCATCAAGCCGCGTTGGCGTTGACAGCTTAAACGTCAGTGTTTCCGGTGGCATTATTTTATGGCATCTATTGCATGGTATAGTATAATGATATTGCGTAAGTTAAATAGTCGTCGATGTTCAGAGATATTATAATCTTATTACGACATTGCATGCATTCTTCATACAAAAATGATCGGGTAATGGGTTACCACTTTTGTTTATTTGCCTTGATACTTCCTTAAGTTCCTTGGATATTTTAACACCATCCTGTGAAGATTGAGGTAAAATTAATAGAGAATTCATCTCGGTTGTTGGTTTCGTAATGCCTTCAGTGCTTGGCTTCTGTGATTTATGATCGATTCGTAATTTGTCCGTGGTTAGATCTATTAATTTCTTCTCTAAACATACATCGTCGGAATATTCCTCTGTATACCTACGTTTCCAAATGTTGGGAAAGAATAGCATTCCAGATACCGCTTCTAAGTCAGATATTCGAACAGTGTAATCTTGTATATTGATAGAATCAAGACGATCAAAATTACTATTGGGGAAAACAAAAGCTGCAATTTTTCGGACATGCATAGGTTTATTATTTTGTTTGCTACAGGCAATCGTTGCGACAACTTTGAAAAAGTGTGTTGGTACTTGAAGTAAGGAGGGTGGATATCCTAAACCAGGAAAGGAATATTGAAACATATACCCAACCTTTTCATCATTTACTTTAAGAGACGGTAACCACAAGGGTCCAGTGATAACATAAGAAGAAAGGTTTTCATTTGCTTGTTGTACTGCTGCCTTTTCTTCTTCATCTACAAGTTGCCTAACTAGAGTTTCTAATCTCGACCAAATTTTCCGATTTAATTTTGGAGTTTGAGGACTAATGTTACATAATGTAAAAGTATCTTTCATATGTTTGTCTGTCATTGTAAAGTCAGCGGCGGGAGCATGATGACCTCGATCATAACCTGAGTTACGATAATAACCATTTCTAGAACGATGAATAGAGGGTAAAGATTTCTCCTCGTAAAAATTTAGACCATCTCTTGACACGGAATGTTCAGTAGAAGTCCGCTCACTTCGAGGTAGTAGTCTTTCCAGCACATATACTGGATTTTTCGTCCTAGTATCGTAGGCTATTTCTAGATGTTCATTGGGACGATAGGAAATTATGGGAGATGTTGGAGATAAGATTGAAATAGTATCAGCAGCGGATGGGGGAAATTTATCAACTTTGACACTTTTGTCGTCAGTGATTGTTACATCCTCATCGTCACCTCGCGAATTCGATGGAGGAGTTATCGATGACAATTGTGAATGGACAAAGAAACCTATAGACGCACCAAATAGGGCAGATACCAAGTGAGTAACTAGATTGTGGTCGCGATTGCGACGACGAGGAAAGAATTTACGAGAGGACATTCATATCTGCGACGGATGGCACCAACTTCAATAGGTAGTTAGTTCATTTGTCAGCGAAAAATGTTGCTTGGATTGGTGACGATGTGACGTTACTGTACAGCGGTGCTGCGTAACTGTACTTATGTAGATGTGTCACTTTCTTGCACGATAAGCGGATACCGGATACTACGTAATCATAATGGATATGGGATATGGGATATGAGAATTGTTTGAAATGAGTTCTGCGGTAATAAATTCGGAATCAGAACCATTACCACTTCATAATTCACTGTTAACTATTATACGGTTTTGAAACGAATATGGGTAAAATCTCGCCCTACGAACGAGATATTATTATTATCTGGTTTTCATAATTTATAAATGGGAACTCCATATATGATAGGAGCGCATCCAATGATATAACTTAACTTGCAGGCACTACGAGCTTTCGCCACGCATGCTGCTAAACTCATGGCTTGTTTTGATTCGCCGTTATCCCCTGATACAAATAGTCTTAACAGCTCCATAAAATATCTGTGGGTCCATGTAGAACAAGGCGATTCGTGAGCCGAATAAGTCGGGGTAAATCATTCGTCTTTTCGAGCATAGTACTGTAGTCCTCTCTTACCTGTCAATATCTCGATCTGTGACATCCCATAAGTTAGCCACAATACACGGTGTCCCCGCACAAAGATATGATATAATCGCCCCATCTGGCTCGTAATGATATTCCCCCGATGGAGCGAATTCATTCCTCGGCGCATTAACTGATACTAATCTACCACTACTGCATCCCATTAAAACCATGGCGGAATTGCATTGAACACTATTATCTCTTTTATTTCTAACACCGTCAAGAAAGATTTGCTCAAATTTCGTACGAGGAAGAATACATTCGCCCCCTCCATGACCGCAGAATAAGTAAAGTGACTGATTCCTCGACATTGCCGTCTCTATGATATCGTCGGACGGAATTTCCCCGATAAATCCATTCCATTTCCATCCGTATTTCGATGATATATCTTCAAAGAATGTATGCATGCGCCCTCGAGTTTCTGCCAAATTCGACTCAGGATCCAAAACATACATCGTTTTGTTGAGGTCGACAGTAGGAATGCGGGATTGTTCATATAATGGATTTCGCAGAGTTGCGATGGCAAAAGGAAGAGAAGGTATCCTACAAACCGTTGACTCAATGAATGTAGGTAAATTTTCGATTGGGAGACTCTGAAAATGTTCATCAAGAACTAGGAACACAACATGGTCTGTGCTCAATGATGATGATTTTGGGGTACGTGTAATATTGGTCGCATTTGAAATGGAATGCTCTGACTTGAAACCATTTCGTATGCAGTCATGTGACTCATCAAGGGTGCACATGGCTTCGAATCGCAACGAGAGATTACCACTAACAGGTCTAAGATCGTCCTCCACGCTATTGTCGTCGCCAATAGAGTATGGATACACGAGTTCTTTGACACAAGCATGGGTGAATAGTTTTTCATCTATATCTATCAGCAAGCTTTTCAATTCCGCATCTAGAGCTCTTCGTTCGTTCCACCAGATTTCCTTGGCAGATGAGGTACCATCTACCGTTGGCATAGTTTCATACTTCGATCCAGAAAGTTGAATATTATTGCGCTCCATTAACTTGTTGAAAGGCATCAAAAGATTGTCGAGGACGCTGAATTCATCACCACTCTCAAGCGTCGGGAAGATACATATGATATGGGTTGTAAACTGCCTAGGACAATCGTCTGATTCACAGCGATGAATAGCCGAGATTAAAACTTCACCTGCTGTGCAGAGCGACATGGAAATAAAGTTCCATGTTGAGGGTAAGACTTTTGATCCGACAGTGTAAAGTTCATGGAATGCATCACGCCGGCGCACCTCGTCATTCAGTGGAACATCGAACGCCGCGAATAAATTCTTCAATACAGGATGAGATTCAAAGGTTTTTGATGCGTGGATACGAGCATGACATCCGATGGATGAATGTAAGACTTCACTGGCAGAATAACCCAAAGTGTGAGAAACCTTCGGACCCATTACTAGTGCAAGGCAGCGCATGATTGTTCTTGATAATGATGAAGACGTGGGACCGGCGAAAGAAGATGCTTGACGAAAGTAGTCGTGGGCCAGGACAATGTTTCCGTCAGATGAGGAGATAAGTGAAACCCTTCCTCGATTACTGTACCCTTCCCACAAATGATGTAGCTCCCCATTGCATCGGGCTAGGTGTAAATAATACGATCCCAGATGGTAAAGGGACAATGCTTTGGTGTGACTCGAAGCCTCACTCGTTGAAGCCACAGTTTGTAATGAGCGCAAGAGCGTCCAGGTTGACTCATTATCATCAAGTTGCCGTCGATGCAAACGTCGGCCAACGCGAGCTATCACATCCAACAATGCTGAGTTACCAGAATATCTTTTCTGAAAATCTTCCAGGACTTGTAACAGTAGTGTGTCAATGTTAAGGTCGATTGTTGGCAATTGCTGCCGAGTGAGTAACGAGAGAGATAATGCGCATAAATGGAACTCTTCTCCTATCTTGTTACTGACTTGGCAGCCGTCGCCAACAATAGAATTAAAGATTGACGCACTACTATTACAAGTCGAAGAAGACACCGCTATGCCCCTATTTCGTAAAAACGCGTCTCCAACTTATGAAACAGGAATAAACAAGAGGAAATGAGAGCAATATTCCATCACTGTAAAATTATCAAACACGAGAGAGCAACAGGAAGACCTACGAGTCAGTAAATCCTTGATGGTTTCTCTCATCCAGTCAGCATCAATTTCTGTTCGATTTCTTAGAGATACCTCATCCATAATCAAACCAAGCCTTGTCCAGAAGAAATCAAAAGTACTCACATCCATCGAATCAAACGGCAGGGCTAGTAATAAGGACTCGATATAGAACCTAACGCTACGACTGACCCGATATGTTATTTGATTTTTGTATGAAAGTCCCTTGAATAAGTCGACGCCAAGTATGCCCCGATTGAGTTTGGAACTTGGGAATGAAGCACCCAACATCTCTGCGGACAGTAAAGCGAAACTCTTCGATTTGTGAGGATCGCCAAGGCGAGTGTGTAAGGATGAAATACGCATGTAGCAGTCACTGATTCTCGCCGATATGTGAAAAGAAAAAGTACGAGAGCAGAATATTTGATGAAAAGTTTTCCACATAAGTCCAGGCGATTCATCTCGACATTTCAAACGCTCAAGACGTTTGAGAATTCTTTGAAAGCTTAGACAACTTCGACGTACATAATAATATGCCATCAAAATATGACCTAATTTGTCATAGTAATTGTAAATAAAATTGTAGCAAGATATCATCCAGAGCTCGTGAATAATTTGTAACGGAAACGTAAGTGAGTTCTGTGTCATTACATTTTCCACATCAAAATCAGATAATTTAACAGCCAAACGATCAATATTTTGGACATTGCAGGATAAATCCTCGACATTAGAAAGATACGCGCTTATCTCTAATACGATGGTGTGCATAAAAATGTCTGAACAAAGCTGAGAACCAGACTCATCGAAATCGCGTTGCTGCATTAAACGTAAAAACCTCTTTGAATCCTGCGGCATGATGCGAACAGAATCGCTTAACGCTCTGTCGATCTTGGTCTCATTGAAGAAGTCCCCCAACTTATAATAGTTTTCCTCTCCAAGCAAGTTGAACGCATTAGCATATCTAAGGATCGATACATGAAGCCGGTCAACGCCATGTGATAAATATGCTTCAAAGTTGGTACAAACAAAACCAACTGTGCATCCAAAATAGTCCATTATCATACTGACTTTTGTGAGAAGGGAGATCATTCTATTTATCTCTACCGTATAACTCAATGGATCAGTCTTGGCGAGAGTTCTTAAGCAGTCACAGCAAAGATACGTTATTTCATCGTAACCTCTAGATGGTAGAGGGGATATCAAAAGAGCATGATCTTGCAATTGCCATTGAGGATTTACATCTTGAACATCAGACAGAACCTGCAAATAGAAAAGGTTCATTCCAGCCGTATACACCATAGATGTAGCTCCCAATCTTTGGGTACCCTCACACCATCTTAAGGCCTCATGCAAATAGCGCCTGGCATGAGGTTTATTTTTATTGTCATTCGAGAGAGCGACGGCAGTGATAGCATTGAGCTCAATGCATGATACAAAGTCACCATGGTCGTGGAAAAAAGTTACGACAGCATCTAAGGTATCTTCCACAACTGCGGGCTCATAATCATCAAAATTCCGAATGAACTCCCAAAAGAAAACTTTTGCAGCATCTGCACAGAGCCGTAAGATATTTGAGTCAACGGCGATGGCTTTACCGAATAAAGTACTAGCAATAATCTTGGTCACCGGTGCAGTATCAACATCGTCAAAAGTAGCGCATAGCTCTTTCATGAATGGCCATGTCGAAGCTGAAACACTCTCAGAGAAAAGCTCCTTCAAATTGATGCTTCTTGAGAGGTCACCTCTCAACAATTGCACGAGCTTTAAAAGTAAAGGACGACATTTAGAGGTGAACGACTCGGGCCAGTAAGAGGGAAAACGAAGAGAACTTTGCTGGACCGAAGTCTCGTCGATGGAGAGAAGGAAATCACTATCTTTCACATCATACATCCTTAGATCTATGACGAGGCTTAACTCAGAAACTAGATACCTTACAGAGAGCGCAGTTGCAGTTGCAGCTTCTAGGATCATACCGTGTGTTTGAAAGAGTTTTGACAGATGGGCATAACGTTCTGAGATCCGATATTCTATTTTTCGAGGTAAGGAGAAACTCATTTCGACCAGTGAAATATTAGCTATAAACGGCATTACGCAACGTTTATCATTCTTAAATAGATAGTGCAAGCAAAAATATGCGACAAAACCATTAATGAATAGAATAAGTTACAGTTCCATTGACCGAGAAGGCGATTGCTGACTTACCTTGTGACCCATGCGGGACGTTCCGACGTGGGACAAGGACTTACATTAAGAAAACAGTGGAAATGTGAAATCACGCCAGCAAAAAGTTGCTTAACGTATTGCTGTTGAACATACCTTGACAGAAGTCTCTGTAAGCCTTCCTCGAAAATCAGCTGAAACTATCGGTCCCTCATGTAGTAGATCAACTATCATACAAATGAATTTATCAGACTGAATAAAGTCCTCAAGCTTTTCAAGTATATACACTGTCTTCAAAAGGATGTGGATTCCATTCGCTGCTATTTCGTTCCTATTGAGTGGTGAGATATTATCGATATCACGAAATAGTGTCATGATAACAGGTATCAATATGCGACTAAATATAGATCCAAGGGCTTCAAGTCGATGATTGTCAAGATCGATAAATCTTTGCGGAGAACCACTAGCAAAGTCAAGAACGGTCATTAATCTGTATACATTAGATAAATCAGCAAAATGAATGGCCGTGAATCCTCCGAGCGTATCAACCAATGATAAGTAATCACATATTAAATTTTCTGTCAATATCCCAACATTAATACCAAGCAAGTTTTCTTTCAAGCATAATGACATGTACACTAATGCCAACGATTTGGTGATGAGATTGCTAGCACCATGAAATATGCAAACGCCCTCCTTACAACTTAAGGGAAAAGGAAACTCGGAGAAAATGCAGCTGCACCTTTTCGTTGTGTGGAGGGAGGAAACGTAACTTCGTGAAAGGTGAACACCACGTCTAGCGCAGTAATCGATGTAAACACCATTTACGGCATCGTGATATAACACGATATCGTCGATTGCGTTACCCACGGTTTGGTGGAATCTGATCAATTCATCGTCGGGCTCACCGTGACCAGACTTGTAATATGTGGATGAGCTATCACTAGCCAACTTACAGACTTGATCCAGCGCCTGTAGTTTCAATACGCTTAACTTGTTGAAAGTATATTCACTCTCTGGTTGATGAAACAAAAGCATTAAGATGCTGTCTTCCTGCAACTGTAATTTATACAATCGGTAGCTCTCCCTGTATGGAGAGTGATCGACATCTTTAGCTGCATCCCAAAGAATTTTATGGCCTCTCTGGCAGTAATACGAAATTTCTTTCAGCGCCTCATCGGCTGCATGTTCTTGATAGCGCAAAGCTGTTTCCATCCACGGTATTAGAACGTTGGGTAGTACAATTTGAAAAGGTGGCGTCGTTTGTCGTTGCGGATCGAAAAATCTCATGAGAAAATTTGTTCCAAAGTGATCGCGTTGCAGCTGTTGGTTATTCTGCGAAATTCTTGTAATAAAGTCACAAGAATTCTCTGAAGGTTGAGCTTTCAATATTGCCGCCAGACCCAATGTCTTCAGTGCCATACAAAGGGAGGTGATGGACCGAAAAAGATTCTTAAAGTCACTCAAGGTTAAGGGTTTCGCACCACTTTCCAGATTGACATTGTCCCTTCGAATCAAAGTGATGTTAGGAACTGGGAACATTGTTAATATAGATGGAGATTCATGATTGAAAATCATCCATGGAAGATTCCATATATGCTGAAGAAGATTTCCGAGCCCATCATATGCCCCTAAACACATATGCACCGCGATGTACATGTTTTTTAAGGATGTGTCAATGTCATTATCTTGTTTCGTGAATGCCTTACTATAACATTCAACTGCCACATTTTCGGCCAATGAAATAGACAAGAAATATAATTGGATAGTTCTATCGACTGCCGCATGAATCTTGATATCCCCCGACGCATGAGCGGATATGAGAGTGGTATTAACAGAACGGAGACAGTATATACCCACACATAAGTTGGCAATTTGAAAATCCGTGAACGTTTCCGAATCTCCCAAGGAAACCTTTTGCAGACAATGGCGAGCTATATTTATAATCTCAATTTTCTTGTCTCGCATATGTGACATGTGTGACTCTTTTGTAATCATTGAACGAAGGCAAGCCGAAGACCGCACCAAGATGCTCATTTGAATGGAGAGTGGTATAGGACTGCCAGCGGTCAGATTCATGAAGTGCAAAGCTGAATCACAAGTTAACAAATTCCTGGACGATAAAGTGGAGCAATGTGTGTCATTTTCTTTATTGGAATCAGCGCCAAGTATAGAACTTTGATTACTAAACATAGCAATCGTTTCTATCGGCACTGTTTTCTTGTCGACAGTAGAGATTTTTTTCCGTCGTGTTTTCGGCGTTAGTTCATTCATAGGTACATTTATCAATTTCGATGTCGTTGATGTTTGGGTCTCAATAGACGCCTTTGACGTTCTTGCCATGATGAACTTTCGACTTGCTACGGTTTGAAATGTGTGGTAGATATTAGTCCTCTGTTGGGCGAGGACTTCGGGACTAAGCCATGAATATGGTTGAGATAGTTAACGGAGTATCTGGGGTTGATATACGAGCACTTCAGCTATACTATAAGCAGAAGCTACTGTACCTGTTTAGCGCTCATCACACATCATACATAAGCTCTTTCGTTGGTATGGGAGCATGGGAGAGTGGGAGGGAAGGCCAAATCGCCTCATCCCTCATCGCGTCAACGGATACTATGGCCTTGGAGCGAGCACGCAATGAGTCGTCTCGCAAATCGTCTAGGCCTCGCACGATCG
>Ga0169931_10013894_pt1 | contig 10946 bp, 8 predicted proteins | sample Kivu_15m_20L_FD_129675 | JGI IMG/M metagenome (GOLD analysis project Ga0169931, IMG submission 129675) | Freshwater microbial communities from Lake Kivu, Western Province, Rwanda to study Microbial Dark Matter (Phase II) - Kivu_15m_20L... | ecosystem: Environmental > Aquatic > Freshwater > Lake ... | reverse complement strand
ATCTATGTTAACATCATGGAATTATATATTATTGTCTATATAAAATCCAAACACTTTATTTAAATAATATGCTTTTTTATTTTTTATTTATAATATTTGGTATATCTCAATCTTTTGTGAAACTAAAGAGACCACTATGTAATTATTTGTAGAATCATAGGTTATATAGCTCACCTCATCTATATTATCTGAGTTTTGATTTTCTTTTTGAATAGAATATTGAAGCATAAAATCAGCTTTTGTCCTACAATTTATAAAGATATATGGATCTTTGCTATTATGGAAGGCAACTGCCATTAAATAACCATTTTTTGTTGGTTTGCATACTGCTGCTAATACAAGTTAATTAAATTTGAATCTTTAAACATCATACTATTGAATTTAATTAATCATTGATTTTTATGAATTATATTTCATTATTTTTATTTGGCCATGAAGATTGAGAGTATAAATATCATCTTAGTTTTTTAAGATAAAAAGAGGTGTTTATAGATATAGATTTTAAATGCGTTCATTTTATTGATATTTTAATGGGATATTTTTGAATAATTATGTATATTTGACTGGCTGAGCACCAACTGTCTTATAGCAGTCGATATAATATTGAAAATTTACTGTGTAAACATTTGAATAAATATCTATAAGATAACCTATTAATATGTCTTTATGTTGTGTTTTTTGATATTTATATTATAGATGACATTTGGATATAGGATAATCAGTCATTACTCTAACTAATTATCTGACAGTTACTTTAGTTTCACTTGAAAATTTTCCGACTTAATTTTCATAACCAAGTATAATGAATTAGCAATCAAAAGTTGAAAAAGATAAGTATATATCTACATCATTATCTTTATGATATTGTGTTGGATAAACTTAATGCAATTAGACACAGTATATTGCAGTATTATTAGTAATACCATATCTCGTTTCATGATTTGCTTGTTTATTATTGTTTCTCCATGTGTTTATCATCGTTTGTCTCCAGTTAATTATTAGTATATACAATATTTGGTACGCAAAAACATATATTAGTAATTAAAATATATGATGCATATATATAAGAAAAAATATTAAAAGTTGATATGAATCTAATTATATTAAAACTAGTATATTTTTTAAATAATACTTAATATTGATCTTAATTATAAATAATATAAATTACCTTAAAAAAAATAAATGATCATATACGCTGCAAGTATTATTAATTAAATAAATTTAATGATATATATTCGTTTGTTGAAAATATTAAAGAGTTCGATAGATAAAATTAAATAATTCTTGTTATGAATCTCATTTTTATTGTTATAATATTTATTTAAAGAATGATGTCTGGGCTGGGCAAAGAAATCAAATTGGGATTGTTGATAGACGATCCATCCACTCACTCATTCATTCTAAAAAATAAATAGGCTATCAGGGGGAAAGTTCCTAAGGTTGTGGGCGAAGAAGCTGTTAACTCTCAACAGTAACATCTTTTTGACATAGATCATTGAACGGTTGCTAATCAAAAATTGTCTTCAATTTTGATCGCAAATATTATACCCCTACCTTTGTCTAATCTGTCTGCAAGGTATATTAGCACTCATTTTTAGGATAGTGTTAGATAAAATGACTAATATTACAAAAAAATGTTCGAATGCAACATTATGAATCATACCCATCGAAAGCCTCAAATAGTATTTTATGTATTATAGTTCTTAGCTTTAACCTAAGCCTTCGTCAAATTATTGCTAAATCTGCAAATAGAAATTTGATGACTATGACAAGGTAATTTTGTACTTATTTCAGCATAGAATTCACCCTATCCATAAAGATAAGCTGAAAGCTTCAAAAGGCTAAAAATTCATTTCTGAATTGATTGTTAACTTCAATCGACCAGTTAGAAGATCTTCAACAGTGCTATAGACTGGTGAAGTCTATGAATCAAAAAAGAAAATCAAGTACTAACCTTCTATAATTTAGAATATAAATAAGTCCTTAATAAAAAAGGAACACTATCTGCAGATAATCTTCATAATCTACAGATTTAAATAACATTTTTCAATAAAATTACTAACATTTTTGATCAAATAATGATTAAATACTGTTTTATTTATTTATTCTTTTATTAAATTATCCAAAAATAGCTTAAACAATATATAAATATTCTTACTAATATTTCAATACAATTATTATTCAAAAAATCTATAGCATAATCTTTATATGAAACCATAATAAATAATGCCAAATAAGTTATAAGAAGATCTTTTCTAAAGTAATTAGTATTAAAAATTTAATATTAATAAAGTAACGATCATATATTTGCCTCATCATGATGAAGTACATTATCTTCTATTAATTGAAAAACTGATCTCAAGTCATCATTTTTTATTAGACCTACTATTTATGTATGATCAGCTTAAAAATTTACTAAATGTTCACCCCTAACTTAATTTATAAGTACCATTGGCATTCATCATGACCAACTACTCCATCATTTTCATATACAAAGTTTTTTATAGTTTATTGTCTCAAATAATTTCCTGTTTATTGTAAGTTTTCGTTCATATTATTGGGCAATCTTTAAGCTCCAATCGAATAATACTATAATAAAGAATATAAATACTTTAACTTCAGGTTTATCCAAGATTCTTTTATTGAAATGTTTCATGTTTTAAGGAATAACTTACCAGAATTGTTAAAGTCCAACGCCCAAAAGTCTAGAAATCGGCTCCGATTGTTTATCACTAAATATTTTTCTTTAAGAAAGCCAAGCTAATTTACTGCCTAAGTGAGGAGTTGCGATTGTTGTAAGTGATTTTGCATATTGATTCATTCCATATTTTGAAATTGCACATCTCGCATCAATTCCACTTAAAGAATAACTAATCAAATGACAATGATCAACTTGATTAGCTTTAAGTAAATTAGGTAATAATTTACTAAAAGATTGTGCTCTCGTTTAAATGTTATCATTAAGATTATTTACTATAGGTAATAATAAAATTGGCCCTGATTGTAGTCTTAAATTAGATATATCTTTAAATAGAGATCTTCCAAATTGAGTAAAAACAGATCGACGAATATTGAAAGTAAATATTAATGGAATTCTCATTATTAGATATTATTATTATTATTATTATTTAAGTCAAAATTATAATTAATAAAAAGTAAAATGAATAGCTAAATATATAAAAAATATATTTATTTGTTTAAATTAAAATATTGTTTTGTTAATATTTTTTTCATTTAATTATATAGAATTTATAATATGAATATATATAAAACCATCATAATCATCTTATTCATATTGTCAAACTTTATAAGTAACGCTTTTGTCTTTAAAGTATACCAATAAAATATCAAAAGATGCTATACTACATAAATATCAACAGATAAAGTAACAATTATAATATATAAGACTCTTGTTGCAAGATTAGGAATATTACGTGCATAACAAAGATCATGTACGATTCGTTTTTCTGTAACAATTAAAGATATGAATGATCAAATAGTTGAATCACTTTATGATAAAATTGATAGATGTCAGCAATCACTTGTTAAAAAACCAGAAACCTTTAAACATACACTACATGATGATCATCTATAAGAAATGCTATAAGTCGCCTAATCTTATTAAATTTGTGTTGAAGTTATGGATAATTAAAATTCTGAGGCATTAATTTAAGTTTTTATAGGTTAAAATTTAAGCCCGGATTTATATAATATCGATACAACAAAATTGCCTTTAGTTGAATCATAAGAGATGATTTAAATGGATGCAGTGACCCAGAATATTAAAAAAGGTTTAATTAAAAGTGCTAGACATGCACAATCAATTAGATAGCAAGGTTCATATTTAGATGTTAAAATAGCATAAATAATGAGTATAAATATTTTTATTACTTTGATTCAAATAGGGTTTCTTATAACTTTTGGAATTATATGGCTTTACTTAGTTAAAAAGCTCAAAAAATAATGATTCATATAAACTATAAATACTCAAGACCATCATCATTATCAATTCTTCTTTTTACTTTTCAAAGAAAGATCGACCTCTTCTTCCTGTTTCTTAAGCATCTAATTTTATTTTTTAAGTATAGAATTTTGTGCCATAAGAGCCTTTTTAATTTATGTCATAACAATCATCTAAAAGATATAATTAATCGTACTTTTTAAACATGTTTCTTCTAATTCATCATTAAATTTTAATAAATATCATTATCTTTTATTAATTTTTATAGTTATTATAAGTTTTCAGACATTTGTTCTTCTACATAATCCATTTTTAATTTTTGCAAAGTATTATCTTTTTTTATTTATAATCTATATAAAAATCTAAATTACTCATAATCATGTTTTAAATTTACTTTTATTCTTTGCTAAAATTAATTGACTATTTTATATACTTAGCCATCTAATTATATATCTCTTTAAGCTATCATTCTTGCTTGTTATAAATGACTAAATCTTTATAATTGAGCTTTGGGTGGAAAAATGGTCTTTATTTTATCAGATTTAGATAAAGAAGCTAACGAACTTCTTTATAGATAATCTAATATATAAAGAATAAGTTTACGCTTTAGAAAATTTGGTTCATTTAAAAACAATTTGATTTTTTGTTATATCTTTTTATTTTGCATACGATTTATCAATTATTTTATATAATCAACACAATAATAACTAAAAAAAATCATATTTTATGTGCTATTTAAAATTTATATCAAAATTTTATATTATAAATTTTATTTATTAATGAAGAATAATATTCTTCCATAAAATACTATTTCTAATTTGAATATAATAATTAAAAAATATCATTACTATTATGACAAATACTCAAAATATTGTCATATGATATTTATCTGAATTAAATTGCGCTTAATTCAAAGAAATATTTCATATGATTTTTAAATACGCTAATTTTCTTTTAGATTGATTACTGATAAATTATATAAATCAGAAAGAGTTATAATGTTTTATGATGACGTAATAAATTTATCTTTTATAGCTTAGTTAATGTTGATTTAATAATATAAATTAATTTTAGACAAGCTGTCTTACTTTTCTTCTCACTAACTGTTATCAAGATGGATTACCCTCAAGTATATGATTCCAAATTCGAAAATTTAACCAGCTCTCTGATTCTAGGCTTTTTAGAAAATAAAAAGCCATCACTCATTTAAAGAAAACCATAAGATTATACATTTGATACTGAATAAATCGAAAAATCCCCTTCAAAAGTTATGCCAGATTATGCATTTAGAATTAAAAATTATTAAATTGGCTAGTATGTTTAATATACTGTAATTCTTATTGAAACTTTCAAAGTTTTAAAAAGAAAAGTTGTTAAATAGTATTGTTTTAGAACTCGATATTCAATGCTTTAGACCCTTGATGAAAAACTTGGAGGAATGGATCTTCCAAAAAAGAAATGGTTTGGCAATTTGAAACCTTAATTTGTCGCCAAAAGGAAGATTGAACTATAACAGTACTTAAATCGTATTGCTAAATGCGATAAAATGCCATTATATAAACTGATAAAGCAAATAAAAGACATTGACTTTAATTTGGGATTAGATAATATAATCAGAATCGAATGAAGATCTTATTGATTATGAATAAACTCTATAAATATAATTCTCAATATTAATTACTAATAATACTTATTTAAATATATAATCATTATTTTTTTAAATTTTATTATGATCTGCCTAGGTTAAACTTGATCAATTATATCTTAGTTAATATTTTGAAAGAAAAACTTGAATAAAAATAGCTAGATACTAATACAGAAATATTATTATATATGAAATTTGTTAGATTATTACGTTCAAACATTAATATGATAGGTAAAAAGCATATAAATCCTATAGTAAATAACAAAGCCTGAATTATTATCAATATAATATAGCATACAAGCTTATTATTGTATTTTTTAGTATTTAATTACCAATTACCTTTCATGTAATGATTTATATTTGTTAGACCAAGCATATCTTTAAACCCAAATATTATTCCGCTTAATAAGTTAGTTAAAACTGCGTTTAAGTTTGTCATAACAAAATTTAAATAGTTTTCATTTATTGATTTATTACATTTGTCATTATAATTTTTTATCCATATTTTTGCTGATTTTTTATGTTATTATGATTTTTGAGTGTTGTTCCAGTAAGCATAAAAATACATCAAATGCATACATAATAGTATTGTAAATAAAAGTTTTTTATAATAAGAATATCTTTGTTTAATAATTAGTTTAGCTATAAAAGATTTTAGTCCTCCAAAACAATAGAGACACGACAAGCTTATTCCTAGAAAAAGGCCTTGAATGACTTGATTAAGACTATGTCCCCCTAAATACATTCGAGATATAGATACCCCAACCATCAAAAATACTGCAAAAAAAGTATAAATCCAAGATCTTTGTTTGACAAACTGAAATAATAGAACGCAAGCCATAATAGCTGCAAATTACGAATGACCACTAGGACTTCCATAATCTTTAGGACAGTAATACCCAATATTTTTTATAGATTAATGAGTCCAATAAGGTCTTGGTGCGATGTAAAAAGATTTAGTTATAGTCAAGAAATATGTATTGAACATTATGAATACATTTAAGATAAAAGACTATAATTTTTATTTTGCTAAAAGCATATATAATCCACAACAAGCAGCTATAAATACAGGATCAACTATTAAAGTAAAGAAGATAAAGAAATAATCCAGAAATGGATTAGAATATTTTTGCATGTGATGAATTAATCTAGCCCCTAGCTAATATAAAGAATCAGAATAGTAATAATTTACAATCAAATTGATTATTATCCCTCCACTTATTAGAAATATAATGATATTATTGTATTGTCTTCCATTTTGGTTTTTTTACATTAATCTTTTATATCTATTATTAAATTTATCTATCTAATGATTATATTAAATAAACAAAATGTTAAGCGATAAAAAAAATTAAAACATAGTACCGAACGAGAACTAAGATAATTCAAATTTAAGATTGACAATAACCTATTTTACATTTAATAACACTGAACCTAATAGAAGAAAATAACTTAGCTATAATAAATAAATTAACACCCTGAATACTATCAATATGATCAATAATAGAATTACCAATACAAGTTATAAATCAAGAAATCAAATGAATAAAATATACAGTCGAAAGAAAAATATAATAGAAACAGGTAGAGATAGTAATAATCATATTATATTCAATGGGTAAAAAGGTCATTATGATGTAAAAAATAATATGTTTTTAACTTGGAGAGATAGAAATAATAAAATTATAACTTAAAACAATAAAGATAGTAATATTATTCATGATATTATTAAAAAAATTAAAAGTACAGAGTTAAAACCATAAAATAAATTACCATGTATTATCAATGAATAATAATAAAGTAATAGCTCTAGAAAGAATATGAAAAAAAGATGGCAAAGTAGTAAATAAGTTAATACTCCTTTTTAGTTAGTAAGTAGAAAATTATAGTATGATAACGGCAAATCTAAAAAATTACAAAAGAAACCATTTTAAATAAAAAATATACAAAAGCCTATTTTGTTAAGTAAATTTATGGACGTTAACAAATAAAAAAGTTGTATTTTAAGAATTAGTGGATGGTAAGCTAACTACGGAGGTTTCTAAGAGTATAATATATGATAAATATATTTTTTTAATATGTTTTCTTTATAAGAATATATAAATTTATTTTTGATTGAACAAAATAATAGCCTTTAGATATTTTTAATCTAAATTTTCAATTTTTAATTTTAGATTATATATTGAAGATTAGATTTTTTATATAAAAGTTAATTAAATATCAACATTGCCTTATAAACACAAATAAAAATTAATGTAATTATTCAATAAAGTCTTGAACTTCTTCACTCCAAAACCAGTATCTTGTAACTAAGGTTTCGATACATAATTACCTCATGATCAAGCGTATTTATATTAATATTTAGTGCAACTGATGAAGATTTTACTCCATCCCATTCTAATATGAAAAGAAAAGTACCTGGATATTAACATATTCTAAATCCAGTTCTTGGGATAACAGGATAGCACGAAATAATCAAAGGCTTTAAATTTGACTTAGTTGTTCCTCTATCATAATATTTTCAAGTTTTCCAAACATGGTAAATACCAAATTCAGGAATCAAATAAGAAGGTCAAAATATGATGCAAGCCATGATGGGTAGAGGAGGAGCAAAACCAACATACACTTTTATGACTCAAGTCGCCAAAGATATTACTAATCCTGCTGAAGCACCTGGTCTTTTATTAATGGGTAAAGGTGATAGCGAAGGAAGAATTGATGCAATTCTTTTGAAAAAATTAAGCAAAAATCTTAATTTAAAATTATCAGCAAATTATATGAATAGTAAAACTGATGATGCAGGTTTAGGTGCAGATTTAGAGTATGAAGATGCAGATTCAACAGGAGTTTTCCGTTTGAATCACCATCCTATGCAAGGAATGGTTTTATCAACTAATTTTATGCAAAGAATTCATCGTAATGTTATGGCAGGCTTCGATTTTACACATTTAGTAATATTTTTATAATATAGTTTTCCCATAAAAAACAAATGTTTAGCTATGGTGCTAAAATCTTCTTAGGAAATCATACTTTATGTCTGTCATCTATTCAAGGTGGAATGCAATATCATGCAGGATATATCATCCCAATTAAAAGAGGGCTTACTTTTGTTTCACATTTTAAACATGATATGTAAAATGGATCAACATCATTATTTGGCTTAAAACAAAGACAATAATCATATGATATCACTGGTGTACTTAGTAGCAAAGGAAAATTATCAACAATTCTTAATTTTAAGAGTCAATTTTATGGGCTTAAATTATGCGCATAGATAGATTATCAACGTGATCACTACTCATTTGGATATGGTATTTCAATAGGACAACAACAATGATATTATTTATTGACTTTCCTATTATCTTATTTTTATTATTAAACATTATGATTTTTTATTATATATAGATAATTATAATAATTTGTGAATGAAAATATTTTGGGATTTCAGACGATCATTTTTAGGTAACTTATAATAATATAAAAGGACTTCCATTTGTTCAACCATTATTGAAAGGTATAGTTGTAGTTCCTGCTGTTTTTGTTGGTACTTTATGGATGTTGCAATATGGATTAACATCAAGTGTATATTACGATTAATATGACGGAGAGGCTAGATAAACTTAAAGAATAAAATTACCCTGATTATTAACCTATCAAATAATATATAATCAATCATCATCACTATCATCAAGTAAAATTTTTAATTTTTTGAACCAACCTTCAATCTGTTAAATATTTCGTTCTTTCAATTAATCTTGACTTTTTGATAAATTTATGTATTGCTAGGTTTAAATCTTTTAATAGTTTTCAGAAAGATAATTTGGCTTTTCAAATAAAGATGTGTATGGATATTTTTATTTATCGTCCGATTATTCATATCTCAAATATCCTTTATTTGATCTAGCTTCAGTAGAGATGTCTTTAGAATTTGATTTATTGATTATTATTTTCTAAGGAGTAATCATCGATTGTTGGTCTTCATAATATATTTTTGTTGGATTGAATTATGTCAAATCTTTAGAATTAACAGTATAGGTAAATAAAGGTGCTTCATGTTCTTTGCTCTTTGATAATGATTGACTAATAGCTCCTACTTTTTTATTCTTATGATGAGAATTACTATTTTTCAGCAATAAATTATCATCTCTTAGATTTTTATTTTATATTCTTAATACTTTATTAAACCCTTTTAATCTTTCTATTTCTTGTTGATTCTTTTTAATAATTTGTTAATATTTGAGTACCATAATATTGATTTTTTACTTCATCTCTTGATTTTTTTTTTAAGCTTATTATATTTATTTTTTCATCGATCCTCCTTGAACATTATACATATGTAACATAAAATCTTGTTTTTCAGATATTAATTTATCAATTATTGTATTTTTTTATTTGACTTATTTTTATAATTATGATATTTATGATTTCATAGTTTTTATGATCGATGAACATTAGCTCAATGTTAACTTATATTTATGGATAGTTTTATTATTTATATTAACTTTTTATTATATTTTATCATCATCTTATATAAATTTCATTCTTCTTGATGTGTTCATTATTCAAATTATATTAAATTAGCCTCCATAATATATAAAAAATATATTTAATTTAAAAACTAACTAATAAAAGAATGATAGAAATAAATATTGACTTTATGATCATTTAACAATTATATAAATGACGCCAGCAGCCATTAACACAGATATTATTATAGTAACTATAATACACGTATACTTTTTCTTAGCCTTCTTTTGCTAATGATTCGCATCATCCAATGATTAATTTGCTTGATTTACATTTTGTTTAGTTGTTATAGTATTAGCTTAAATAACATTGATTGCATCTCCTTGTTAGTTGACCATTTTACCCATTTAACTCATAATCTCATTAATTTTATAGTTCTTTGCTTATAATTATTGTAATAATGCATTTCTTTCTTCTTAAACTTTTCTTTTAAAATTCAAGTCCGTTAACAAATCTTAGCTTTGGAGCATGGATTATTATTTAACTTAATAATTCTAATTTTTATTATTTTTATTAGTTTTTTTATATTTTTAATTTTAGTTTTAAAACTAAGTTCTTGTTTTTCTTATACTTTTATTACTTTATCTATTGAGAAAAGATCGTGATGATGATGCCCTATTGACAAATTATTCCATTAATCTTTTATTTCTTTAAAATTATTTAGCAGCTATATTCCATAATTATTTTATTTTATTTTTAGATGATGGATCAGTATATTATCTTGATAAATTCTATATCATCTATTTTATATTCTATATCTATTTCTTATATAATCATATTATGTACTTTTATAAATTATGTTTGTTATTTTAT
>Ga0169931_10013892_pt1 | contig 10947 bp, 9 predicted proteins | sample Kivu_15m_20L_FD_129675 | JGI IMG/M metagenome (GOLD analysis project Ga0169931, IMG submission 129675) | Freshwater microbial communities from Lake Kivu, Western Province, Rwanda to study Microbial Dark Matter (Phase II) - Kivu_15m_20L... | ecosystem: Environmental > Aquatic > Freshwater > Lake ... | reverse complement strand
TATTTCAAATGGACGAAACCATGAAGTTTAACATCTTCACCTCCTTGCAGGGTGGCTTCGATTTTATAAAAATAAACTCCTTCTTCAACTATAGTTCCTCCCATTGTTCTTCCATCCCAACCGCCTGCAGGATCAGTGTAGTCGTATATTTTATTTCCCCAACGGTTGGTAATTACACAATAAAAGGCCTCCAATCCACTGTAGTTGACAAAAAACGTATTATTTCCTGCTTGAGAAGAAAGAACAACAATATTTGGAGCGGTTATATCGCAAACCTTATTACCTATGGTAGCTGTATCTGAATAGGTATAACAATAATTAGAAACAGTTGCAATATAATTTCCTGGTTGATTTATTATCCGAATGGAATCGGTGCTTCCATTTTCCCAAGAAAATTGATAACCGGGATTGTAGCCTGCTTGTAAAACACCCACATTCATCGTTAATGGATTCAGCTCAAAATTGGCATTTTCACAAATTAATGTGTCAAGGACTTGAACATAAATGGGTGGAGGGAATTCAATTCTTCCTGTATCCGAGTAATTACATTGGTTATCGGTAAAGACAACCTCATATATGCCAGGTGTCGAGGTACTAATAATGGGATTATTAATTGATATATTTGAAATACTTATAGCGGTATCAGCTGCGGACCAAACACCACCGTTAAAAGCAGAGGTTCCAGATACTTGGAAAGTTTGATTACATGCAATTGTATCATCAAAGATATTTGCAAGCGGTAAAACAACGAAAGCCACAGTTGTATCATATGCACAACCAAAATTATCGATTATATTGAATGTATAGCTGTATACTCCCGTTTGATTAGGTTGTACAACTATCAATGTATCATTCTGACCCGAAATAATTGTTGGATCAAACGACCACCAACTTGTATCGGCCTCCGTTTGATAACTTCCTAAACCAGGAAAGAATGAAGCGTCAAAGAATAGACCCCATTCAAAAATGTATCCATCATCGATTCCCAAATTATCTTGAACGTGAATTGTCCATACTCCATTGATAGGACAACCAGCAAAAGTACTAAAAGCTGACTCAGGTTGATAGGTATCACTTGGATCAATAGACGTTCCTGCAGACAAAGGTGGTTGATTAGTTACAGGAACAGTATTAACCAAGTTTTGGGTCATAGAACCATTAATAGTATTGAAAACTGAACTAAAACAATATTCCCAACCTTCTCCTGGACCGCCACCTCCAGAGTCATCAATTGGATGACCTAAATAAGTTCCTCCTCCACTATTTCCACCTGGAATTGCTCCAGGACCATAAGAATTAACGAGCGGAACAATTTGCCCGGAAGGACACTCCAACCATATTTCCAAGTCTCCTAAATAGGAGTGTTCCATGGTAATACAAACCTGATTCAAATCTTGATCATTCGATATTACAGCACCATCGGGAAATCCAGAAATATTTATTGGAGCTGTGTATTGTTGTCCAGAACCATCTGGCAAATAAGTCAAGCCAGCATAATTTCCTCCTAATTCAAATGTTCCTGGAGGAATTGTTACTCCAACTGTGTCTTGTGTGGTCACACCACCAATAAGTTCAGTATTTAATCCCAAACAAACGGAGTCTTCCAAAGGTCCAGTGCCAGCAAAACTTGGCAATAGAGAAACCCGAACCTTGCATCTAACTCGTTCACTAAGTGGAAATTGATCAGTTATTTTTACGTCAACCAAATATCCTGAACGTGCCGGAGGAGTAAACCAAATAGAATCATTTTGTGGGTAAGTTCCACCGTCTGTGATTTCCCATTGAAAATCAACATTGGAATTGACATTTTGAGAATACCCATATCCAGTAGTTTCTAATGAATTTGGGAATAGTGGCTTTGCAACAAATAAGATACTATCTCCAAAGCAAACGTCAACAAAACCAGTATCAAGTGGATTCAATGCATTTGGTCCTGTACCATTTACGTATGCTTCAATATGACCTTCAAAAGGCTGATACTGATTTCCACATTGTACGTTAGCCAACCACCCTGTTCCTTCAGCAGAACCATTTGAAATAAATACAACTGTTAAACACCCAGAAGGATTATCCCAGGAAGCCTGATAAGCAAAACCTGTTGGATCTGTAACCGAATTATGAATTCCCAAAAGTGGTGCGCTCGTGTTTGGTCCATCATAAACATAAATGAAATCCGAACCATCCACATTAAATTCAAATCCTGCATTAATTGCAAAGGTTAAGGTGACCTTTGTACCCAAAGTAAGATCAGGGCAAAAAACCGTAGTGTCATTAAAATTGGCTGTATAATTACCTGTTTGTCCTCCCGGATCAAAAAAATTTGTCCCTGTAATCCCAAAAGTGTTACAGTTTATGGGATTTGAAGGTGGGAAACCAACATCTCCCATTGTCACATTCTGACCAAACGAAATCAAAGAAATTAGAACAAATAAAAGTGTTTTAAATAGATTTTTCATTACTTAATTATTCTTGTTATTTAATTCGTTTTTCAAAACATACAATGATTTAACAACGAGCATGTTGTTTGAATCTTTGATTCTAAAATATTGATTCTCATTTGAGATTTTAAGGCCTAGATCTGTATAATTTACAGTATTATTAGCAAGGAAAATTTCCGGTAATTTAATATCTTTACCTGAAGGAATTGTTGTCAAATAAACTGCATTTGTAATTCCATATTCTAGGATCTTTAATGTTTCATTATCAAAATTGGATAGTTCTGATTTTGAGTAACTTTTCAATAATTCCGCATTGTGATTTTGAGCTTTAGAAACAAAACAAAATGAAAGAAAAGCGAATAGAATGAAAATTTTAGACATAATTTACTTTTTATTGTGACTGCTAATATAGTTGAAAAGTTGCATTAATTGTTCAAAGTTTTCAAATCTTTCCATGAATAATTACTAGTAGTTTTGTCAAACTCCTTTTAATAGTTATACAATGCAAAATATAGAATTAGAAAAAATAGCTTCTCAAATCAGAAGAGATATTGTAAGAATGGTTTCTGCGGTTAACTCCGGGCATCCTGGCGGGTCACTTGGGTGTACAGATTTTTTAACGTTTCTCTATTTTGAGCAAATGAAGTTTAATGCTAAGGAATTCAATATGGACGGAAAGGAAGAAGATCTTTTCTTTTTATCAAATGGTCATATTTCTCCTGTTTGGTACAGTGCATTAGCGCGAAGTGGTTATTTCCCAGTTTCTGAATTATCTACTTTTCGAAAAATATCATCTCGTTTACAGGGGCACCCCTCTACTGATAAGAAAGTGCCGGGTGTCCGAATGGCATCAGGTTCTCTTGGTCAAGGATTGTCAGTTGCCATTGGTTCGGCTCTCACCAAGAAATTAAATGATGATAATTCAAAAGTGTATGTTTTGCATGGTGATGGTGAATTGCAAGAGGGTCAAATTTGGGAGGCCGCTATGTATGCTTCCGCAAACAGGGTAGATAATATTATTGCTACAATTGATTTCAACGGGCGACAAATTGATGGAGACGTTGAGCAAGTTTTGTCTTTGGGTAATCTAGAATCAAAATGGCAGGCTTTTGGCTGGGAGGTATTACATATGGACGGGCATAATTTTGATTCGATTCGAAATGCTATGCAAAAAGCTAAATCATTAACTGGAAAAGGGAAGCCAATTGTAATAATAATGAAAACAGAAATGGGTCAAGGAGTAGATTACATGATGGGTTCTCACAAATGGCATGGTGTAGCTCCAAATGCTGAGCAATTACAAATAGCACTTAATCAATTACCTGAAACTATTGGAGATTATTAATGAATAAATTTTGGATTTTATTTCTTTGTATCTCACTTAGTTCAATACTGTTTGGACAAAATCAGACTCGTATACTATTTATTCTAGACGCATCAAATAGCATGAATGCTGAATGGGGTAAAAAAACACGTATTGAATTAGCCAAAGAGCATTTAAATAAATCCATTGAGGGCTTAAGAGGAATTCCAAATCTTGAAATTGCCTTAAGGGTTTATGGCCATCAATCTCCAATCACCGCAACTTATCAGGATTGTAATGACACAAAACTTGAAGTAGCATTTGCGGCCAATAACATCGATAAAATAAAACAACGGGTACAGAGCATTGAGGCAAAAGGAACAACTCCAATTGCTCGTTCTCTTGAGGCTGCCGCTGGCGATTTCCCTGATACCTTGGCGCGGAATTTTATTATCCTGATAACAGACGGTCTTGAAGCCTGTGACAATGATCCTTGTGTTATTGCCAAAAAGCTAAAAGATAAAGGAGTGAAAGTAACTCCATTTGTTATCGGTCTGGGCATGGATTTATCCTATTTGGAAAAATTTAAATGTATCGGAACCTATTTTGATGCTGAATCTAGTGAATCATTCAATTCTACTTTACAAACTGTTCTTAAGAAAGCTCTTTTGAATACGACAGTACAAATTGACTTGAATGATATTACTAAAAAACCAACCGAGACAAACGTAACTATGCTTTTGTATGAAGCAGGCACAAAAAATTTAAAATACACATTTGTTCACACTATCAACAGGTATGGTAATCCAGACACACTCGTTATTAGTCCTGATTTCAAGTACGACCTAGTTGTAAATACGATTCCTTTGGTGGAATTGAAAGATATTTCCATTCAAAAACATACACACAACACTATTAAGGTAGATTGTCCTCAAGGTTTTATTAAAGTTCAATGTCCTAGTTGTTCAAATGGATTAAAGGATATTTCAGTTAGGATCATGCAATCAACTACAAGCGCCACACTAAATGTCCAAAATTTGAATTCAACTGTAAAATATATTGTAGGTAATTATGATATTGAAGTTTTAACACTACCTCGATCAACTCAAAAAGTTAAAATTCAACAAAGTAAAACTGAAGTTATAACCATTACTGCCCCGGGAACATTTGATTACACATTTGGAGCTGAATACATTGCTCAAGTGTTTTTAGTAAAGCCTGATGGAACAATTGAATGGGTATTAAATATTGAAGAAAAATTAAAAAAAGGAAAATGGCAATTGCAGCCAGGTTCGTATAAGTTGGTATATCGATTGAAAAATCAAAAATCGAGTACTTACACGGGTGAAAAAGCATTTAAAATTGATTCAAACAGAACAACAACCATTAATTTATAATATATGATTGAATTTGAAATATTTGGGAACAAAGATACCAGATCAGGTTTTGGAGAAGGACTAGCTGAATTAGGAAGAACAAATCACGATGTGGTTGCGTTATGCGCTGATTTGACAGGGTCCTTGAAAATGGATGCTTTTCAGAAAGAAAATCCTGATCGTTTTTTTCAAGTGGGAATTGCTGAGGCAAATATGATTGGGTTGGCTGCGGGAATGACTATTGGTGGAAAAATTCCTTACACCGGTACTTTTGCAAACTTTTCTACTGGAAGAGTTTATGACCAAATTCGTCAATCGGTTGCCTATTCTCAAAAAAACGTCAAGATATGTGCTTCGCATGCTGGATTAACATTAGGAGAGGACGGCGCTACTCATCAAATTCTAGAGGATATTGGAATGATGCGCATGTTGCCTAATATGACCGTAATTGTGCCTGCTGATTTCAATCAAACCAAACAAGCAACCATTGCAATTGCTGACCATCAAGGTCCTGTTTACCTTCGTTTTGGGCGACCAGTAATGCCAATTTTTGTGAAACCAGATGCGCAATTTGTTATTGGAAAGGCGGATGTTTTATCCGAAGGTACAGATGTTACGATTATCGCATGTGGACACTTGGTTTGGAAATCAATCGAGGCACTAAAAACACTCGCAGAAAAAGGAATTTCAGCAGAATTAATAAATATGCATACAATTAAGCCTTTGGATGAGGAAGCAATTCTTAAATCTGTTTCAAAAACAAAATGTGTAGTGACAGCCGAAGAACATATGATGAATGGAGGTCTTGGAGAAGCGGTTGCCCAAGTGCTTTCTCGCAAATTACCGGCTCCCCAGGAATTTGTTGCTGTAAATGATTCATTTGGTGAAAGTGGCACTCCGATGGAGTTAATGACCAAGTACGGAATTGACACCAAAAACATCGTTGAAGCTGTTGAAAAGGTTATTGCGCGAAAAAATTAGACATGAATTCGAAAGATATATTTCTTTCAAATCAAGGACAAACCAGTCCATTCCCTTTTTTGATTGAGGTAGAATCGGCTCAGGGAATCTATATTTATGATAAGTCAGGCAAACGCTACACAGATTTAATTTCAGGAGTTGCGGTAAACAATATTGGTCATCGACATCCAAAAGTAGTTGACGCGATAAAAAATCAAGTTGACAGGCATCTGCACGTTATGGTCTATGGTGAGTTTATTCAAGATGCACAAATTGACTTGGCAAATAAGTTAAAAGCTATTTTACCAGAATCATTAAATTGTGTTTATCCAGTCAATTCTGGAACTGAAGCGAATGAAGCGGCAATAAAATTAGCTAAGCGAGTTACTGGTCGAATGGAGATTATTTCATTTCGAGGCTCCTATCACGGAAGCACCAATGGTTCGCTAAGTATATCGGGTAATGAAATTAAAAAGAAAGCTTTTCGCCCATTAATGCCTGAAGTCCGGTTTATTCACCTCAATAATTTTGAAGAATTAAATCAAATTACAGAAAAAACTGCTGGTGTTATCCTGGAAACTATTCAGGGAGATGCCGGAGTTAGAATCCCCGAAAATGATTATATTATTTCACTCAGAAAAAGATGTGATGAGGTTGGTGCGCTCCTAATTTTTGACGAAATTCAATGTGGTATGGGTCGAACAGGAAAGTTATTTGCGTTTGAGCATTTTAATGTTATCCCTGATATCTTAACACTTGGTAAAGCTTTAGGAGGGGGAATGCCTATTGGCGCATTAGTTTCTTGCAACGAAAATCTTTCTTTGTTTACGCACAATCCTATGCTTGGACATATTACCACCTTTGGCGGACATCCGGTTATTTGTGTGGCAGCGGCAGCAACAATTGATGTTCTAACGAAAGAAATAAATTGGATCGAGGTTGAAAAAATTGGTGCATACATCGAAAAGGAACTCGGTTCATTGCCTCAAATAAAAGCGGTTAGACGAAAAGGATTGATGTTTGCTTTCGATATGGAATCAGCTGAGGTGGTAAATAAAGTGGTAGATGGATGTTTAGAAAAAGGGATTATTACCTTTTGGTTTTTATCACATCCCTGCAGCTTTAGACTATCTCCACCACTCACAATTTCGATGGAAGAAACAATAGAATCTGTTAAAGTGATTGCAGAAATTATTCAAAATTCTTGAATAAATAGTTTAATAAGAGGCATTTAGAATCAATTATTTTTTTAGCCACCATTATTGCATACAATTAATTTAAATTAACTTTTAATTAATGTTGTATCTTATGAAACTTTCACTAACTTTGCAAAAATTTTTGAAAAACTTCGGTTGAAAACAGTCAAAATGAGCATTATCAAGTATTTTACATTTACAATTTTTCTTTTTAGTCTTGTTTCAATTTCTTTTGCATCAACTGAAAAGTCAGCTGAAAAAGAATTTAATGTTGGTGAAATGATTATGCACCATATTAAGGACGCTCATGAATGGCACCTTTGGGGGTCTGAACACGGCGGAAAATCTATTTATTTGCCGGTAATTTTAATTGATAGTGAACTTAAAATCTTTTCGTCTGAAAATTTCTATCACGGTGAACATGCTGAGGCAGTTGACCATAAAACACATGAAACTGTTTCTTATTTGAAAGGAATTGAAAAAGCTTCTGGCTATGCTCTTTTTCATGAGAAAATTTACAAACTTGATAATGGACAGTTAAATTTTGAAAATGGACATGTTCACGGAAATACTAAACCATTAGATTTCTCTATAACTAAAAATGTAGCCTCCCTTTTGATTGGAGCAATTATTATTTCTCTTTTAATGATATCTATGGCAAGATTTTATAAGACAAATGGTGCTGTTGCGCCAAGAGGAATTGCTAAATTTGTGGAGCCCCTTATTGTTGTAATTCGAGATGACATAGCAAAAGAAAATATCGGACACGGAAAACATCATAAATACGTTCCTTATTTATTGACCATATTTTTCTTTATCTGGATTAATAATTTACTTGGGTTAATTCCAATTTTCCCAGGGGGTGCTAATTTAACCGGAAATATCACGATTACGTTTTTCTTGGCGTTGTGCACGTTAATTCTAACTTTAATTTCTTCAAATAAAAATTACTGGAAACACATTTTTGCAACTCCTGGTGTTCCTGTTGCATTGATGCCAATTATGATACCTATCGAAATAGTAGGGATTTTCACAAAGCCTTTTGCCCTAATGATTCGTCTTTTTGCAAACATAACTGCTGGACACATCATCATTTTGGCATTAATATCCATTATTTTCATAAACAAGAATTTGGCTTGGGGAGCATTATCAGTTCCAATGGCATTGTTTATTTCTTGTTTGGAAATGTTGGTAGCAGTTTTACAAGCATATTTATTTGCTTTGCTTTCTGCGTTGTTTATCGGTGCTGCTTTAGAAGAAGCGCATCATTAGAATTTGTAACTTTTAAATATATATAACTATGTCTATTTTTGGAATAGCGGCAATCGGAGCAGGTCTAGCAGTACTAGGAGCTGGAATTGGTATTGGCCAAATCGGCGGAAAAGCTGTTGAAGGAATCGCAAGAAATCCTGAAGCTTCAGGAAAAATCACAACAACTATGATTATCGCAGCGGCACTTATCGAAGGTGTTGCATTATTTGGTGTGGTAATCGGATTATTGGGATTAGAACCAAAGTAAATTTTAATTTTCCGCCCAAACGGTTGGTTTGGGCGGAAATTAAATGTTTTGAAAAGTTAAAAAATAAATAAAAATGGATTTAGTAACCCCAGATTTAGGATTGTTATTTTGGACAGGATTAGTTTTCTGCCTTTTATTGTTTGTTCTAACTAAGTTTGCATGGAAACCAATTCTTGGTGCGGTGAATGCTCGTGAGCAAAAAATTGCTGAAGCGCTTGAACTTGCTGAAAAAACAAAAGCAGAAATGCAAACTTTGAAATCTGAAAACGAAGCCCTTTTAAAAGAGGCACGTGCTCAACGAGATTCAATGCTTAAAGATGCCAAAAATGTTTCTGATAAAATGATTGAAGAAGCAAGAGAAAAAGCAAAAACAGAGGCTCAAAAAATTGTCAATGCTGCAAAAGAATCAATTAATAATGAAAAATTGCAAGCAATGAATGAATTAAAATCTCATGTAGCCGGTCTTTCATTGGAAATTGCTGAAAAAATCATAAGAACTGAATTATCATCTGACGATAAACAAAAAGCATTAGCTGAGAAAATGGCTGATGATATTAACATGAATTAAATAAGTCATGAAAGGAACTAAATCAGCAATACGATATGCCAAAGCACTTTTGGAACTTGCCATTGAGCAAAATAAAGTTGATTTGGTATTGAAAGATATGGAGTTCTTTGTTAATTCAGGAAATGATAATTACGATTTACTTGTTTTCTTGAAATCTCCAGTAATCAAAGCAGATAAGAAATTGAATGTGTTAAATGAATTATACAGTCACTTTGACGTATTATCAAAATCGTTTATTCAATTAATTACTAAAAATGGAAGAGAAGCAATTCTACCTGTAATCGCCTCATCGTTCATTGATTTAGTAAAGAGTCATAAAAACATTATTTCGGTTACGCTCATCTCAGCTTCTGAACTAACAAAGGCAAGTAAAGATAAGATTCTTTCGAAGGTAAAAGTTTCTGGAACCATCGAATTAAGAGAAGAAATTGATCCAACACTAATTGGTGGGTTTATTATTCGTATTGGTGATGTTCAGGTGGACGCATCTGTAAATAGTCAGTTGAAAAAATTAAAAATAGATTTGATAACTAATAATTAATAGAAAATAATATATCATGGCAGATATCAAACCAGCAGAAGTTTCTGCAATCCTACGTGAGCAATTATCAGGTTTCAGAAGTGAAGCTGAATTACAAGAAGTTGGTACCGTTCTTCAAATTGGAGATGGAATTGCACGCGTTTATGGGCTTACCGGAGTTCAATATGGTGAATTGGTAGAATTAGAAGGTGGAATACGTGGTATTGCATTGAATCTTGAAGAAGACAACGTTGGTGTTGTTGTACTTGGTCGAGCTTCTGAGGTAAAAGAAGGTGATACAGTTAAACGTTTAGGAAGGATTGCATCCGTAAATGTTGGAGATGGAATGGTTGGTCGTGTAGTAGATACATTGGGTCAGCCAATTGATGGAAAAGGACCAATTACAGGTGAATTATACGAAATGCCAATTGAAAGAAAAGCTCCCGGTGTAATTTTCCGTCAACCGGTAAATGAACCTCTTCAAACAGGAATTAAATCTATCGATGCAATGATTCCTATTGGACGAGGACAACGTGAATTAATCATTGGAGACCGTCAAACTGGTAAAACTACCGTGGCTATTGATACTATTATTAATCAAAAAGAATTTTTCGATAGAGGAGAGCCTGTTTTTTGTATCTATGTAGCCATAGGTCAAAAAGGATCTACTGTTGCTGGTATCGTTAAGAAATTTGAAGATACTGGTGCAATGGCATACACAGTAGTTGTTGCTGCTAATGCTTCTGACCCTGCTCCAATGCAGTTCTATGCGCCGATGACTGGTGCTGCTATTGGTGAATTCTTTAGAGATTCTGGAAAACCAGCATTAATTGTTTATGATGATTTATCAAAGCAGGCTGCGGCTTATCGTGAAGTATCGTTATTATTGCGTCGTCCTCCAGGTCGTGAGGCATATCCGGGTGATGTATTCTACCTTCACTCTCGTTTATTGGAAAGAGCGGCAAAAGTTATTGCTGACGATTCAATTGCAAGTCAAATGAATGATCTACCTGAATCAATGAAATCAAGAGTGAAAGGTGGAGGTTCATTGACAGCTTTGCCAATTA
>Ga0169931_10013890_pt1 | contig 10948 bp, 8 predicted proteins | sample Kivu_15m_20L_FD_129675 | JGI IMG/M metagenome (GOLD analysis project Ga0169931, IMG submission 129675) | Freshwater microbial communities from Lake Kivu, Western Province, Rwanda to study Microbial Dark Matter (Phase II) - Kivu_15m_20L... | ecosystem: Environmental > Aquatic > Freshwater > Lake ... | reverse complement strand
GGGATCGGCTTCTTGCCGAAGGTCTCTTCCATGGCCTTTGATGCCGCATGGTAGGCCACAAAATCGGTAGGAGTGACGTAGGGCGGCCCACCGTGGTGCGGGCTGACTTTGAGTTTCACACTCTTTGGGGCGATGCTGCGCAGGTGGTCCTCTACCATTCTCATCACCTTGTTGGTGTCCTGATGCGGCACCAGGCGGAACGAGATCTTGGCAAATGCCTTTGAAGGCAGCACTGTCTTGGCACCCTCGCCCGTGTAGCCGCCCCAGATCCCGTTTATATCAAAGGTGGGACGAATGGTGGCGCGCTCCAGGCTGCTGTAGCCTTTCTCGCCCTGCACATCGGCTATGTCGAGGTCGCGCTTGTACTCCTCGAGGTCAAACGGAGCCTTGGCCATCTCGGCACGCTCATCGAGACTCACTTCCTGCACATCATCGTAGTAGTTCGGAATGGTGATTCGCCCGTTCTCATCGTGCAACGAAGCGAGCATCTTGCACAGCACGTTGATAGGGTTGCCCACTGCGCCACCGTAAACACCGCTGTGCAGGTCGCGGTTGGGGCCTGTCACCTCCACCTCCAAGTAGCTGAGACCGCGCAGACCCACGTTGATACTGGGAACATCGTTGGCAATGATGCTGGTGTCTGAGATCAGCACAACATCGGCCCGCAGGCGATCCTTGTTGGCCTCGACCCATGGTTCCAAATTGACTGAACCGACTTCTTCCTCGCCCTCGATCATGAATTTGATGTTGCACGGCAGGCCAGTGGTGCGCATCATAATCTCGGCCGCCTTCACGTGCATGAACATCTGCCCTTTGTCATCGCAGGCACCGCGTGCATAGATCTTCCCGTCCTTGATCACCGGCTCAAAGGGAGGCGAATCCCACAGATTGAGCGGATCGGGAGGCTGAACATCGTAGTGGCCGTACACCAGAACGGTGGGCAGTTTCGGGTCCACTATCTTCTCGGCAAACACCACTGGGTGTCCGGGCGTGGGGCATATCTCCACTGCATCGAGACCGATAGAACGCATGTTATCAGCCAGCGCCTCGGCCGTGCGCCTCACATCGCCTGCATATTTCGGGTCGGCACTCACACTCGGAATGCGCAGCAGGTCAAGCAGTTCGTTCAGAAATCGGTCGCGATTTGCGGCTATGTAGGTATCAACGGTCTGTAGATCCATGATCGGGTTGGAATGTGTGGCAAACGTACGGGGCAACGGAGAAACAGCAGGGCGAGATTATGACAACTTCGGTAGGTGATCATTTCGGATGGTATACCCTCTCGGCATCTCGTTTTATCTGCTCCCAATCAAAAGTCATCTTCTTGAACTCCTCGTTCTGGAACATGATCATTTGATCGGTGTAATGCGGGCTTTCAGGTTTCGCTGATGCTCCGAAAGCATTGATGCTCAGCACCTCGGGGCCACGTTCGGTGAACCGCGTCATCTGAATGTACCCATCGCCTCCATGAGTGCGGTATATGCCCTTGCGTTTGTCGTGCAGACTGCTGTCTGTGGCTCGAGGCACTTCGCGCAGGCCGCTTGCAGGTATGTTGACATTGCCCCGAATGTGTCGCTGCACATCGCCCAATTTGACGTCAATGGTGCCGTGTGTACTCTGAAGGAATTTCTGCGCCTCACAGATAGCCCAAACAGCATCGGTTTCAGAAACGGGCTGTTTACTGATCATAAGGAATCCGAATGGCATGCCAGCGCGCTCCGAAAGGTGCTTGTGCATCACCATGGCCAAAGCAGCATGGGGATTATCGGCATCGCCCTGCCGGTTCCATGCTTTGATCTTCCTAATAGACGGGGCTATTTCGGGGTATTTGGCCTCATCAAGAGCATACACGTTGCGGAAATTGCGGCCGTAGCTACCATCGTCAAGATACCCTTTCTCGAACTTGATCCTGTGCACATCAGCCCACGCGAAACGGTCCTTATGGCTCTCCATCCGCTTGCGGAACAGCTCATTCCTGTTGTAATCGAACAACTGAAGACCAAGGAAATACTTGCGATAGTTGCACTCTTCGCCCGTGGCGCTCAAAGGAGTGCCGTTGGCATTGAAAACGTAGCCGCAGTCGGGATTCTTGACCATGGGCATGGCATCGAATGGAATGATCTCTCTCCAACAATACGAACTCTTGCATTCGCGAATAGGGACTTTCCAATTGAGCGTAGTGTCGCGTACGGGCACCTTGCCGCCCGAGTTGAGGAATATGTTCCCATCCTTGTCGGCATAAACGGTATTGAACAACGGCAGTGCGTGCATGCGCATGGCAGCCTCAAACTGGTTCAGGTCGGTAGCCTTGTTCATGCGGTACCATTGTTCGGCTGCGCGTATGTCTGTGTACGATGGGAACCGAATGGCGTACTTGCCATGCTTGGTCTCCATCACCGGACCCATCTGGGTGTACTGCACCTTCTTTTTCACCCCGATAACCATGCCCGCAACCTTCACTTTCAGCTTCAGTTTCCGTTCACGGTAATTCACCCATTCGCCATCAAAACGGTACTGTTTCTTGTTCTTCGGATTCTGTTCAATGACGAATACATCACCGAACGTGTGGTAATTGTTGGTATGCGCCCAGCCTAGGTGCGGGTTACTTCCTACGAAAATGCTTACCCCGCCAGGAAATAACCCGCCAATGATGTCCCATCCCTGATCGCTACGGATATGGGCCTCGTACCAGGCAAACCGACCCTCGGTGGGCTGATGCGAATTGATAACGAGCCAAGCTGTACTATCCTCGGTGCGATTCGGGGCAATGGCTAAAGCGTTCGACCCAACATCGTTCGGTGAGAAGATCTCGTCCAGCTTATTCTCGGTCACTGCCTTGAGCGTGAGCCCCACTCCGGCCATCAATGTGGTATTCAATACGTACCCACACATCACATCCTTGGCTGTGAAGGGCAGCGATTTCTGCAGAATCACTTCCTTCGGATGTGCCATGGCGTAGGCATTGATACCCTGAGCATAGCCTTCAACCACATTCCTGAATGCTGGGCTCAGATCCTTCTCATAACGTGCAGTTACCAACGAGTCAATGCTCAGGAATTGCAGACCGAAATCAAAAAGCACACCGTCTTTTCCCTTCACCCTTCCAAGCATTCCTTTGCCCGCCAGAAGGTTCTCCTGTATGCTCATGAAATCATCCTCGGCATGGGCCCAAGCCAATCCGAAAGCGGCATCGGCATCGGTGCGGCCATAGATGTGTGGCACACCGAATCGGTCGCGAGCAATGGTCACTGAATCAGGATTCACCTGAGCGACAACATGACTCACAAGACTGGCCGACAAAGCAATGAGTACAATGGCCTTGGAGGATGAAAAGGACAATCTCATCGGGATTCGGGTATCGTTCTGTGGTGATGCAATTTAGTGGGTCGTTCTCGAAACAATGGGTCCGCTGTCGCAGTTTAACATGCGCGCCTGAGAATACCCCAAACCCATGATTAGATGAAAACCGAGAAAAGACAATGGACAGCAGATGGAGGCTGGAGAGTTGAGAGATCTACAGAAAATGCCGGTTCGGCCCAGTTGGTGCTCGCTTTCGGTTCAAGAGACGTTCTTGAAAAAGCGGAAAGGTTCAACGAGATGCGCGCCATGTATCCCAAGGCTCACATCGTTACTTGTAGCACATCAGGCGAGATTTTTGGAAATAACGTTTTTGACGAGACAATAAGCCTTACTGCGTCTTTGTTTGAAAAGACCGAGGTGAAAGTTGCCTCAATGACAATTAAAGGAGCCGCACATTCCTTTTCAGCTGGCGTAAGTCTGGCTAAACAACTTAGCACACCTGACCTGTGTCACATCATCCTCATCTCTGACGGGCTCAATGTGAACGGCACTGACCTGGTACGAGGCATTGCTTCCGGTGTACCTAAAGGTGTCACTTGCACAGGGGGGCTTGCCGGTGATGCATCAAGATTTGAAAGGACCCTTGTGGGTGTCGATGCGCCTCCTTCTGAAAAGTGCATCGTAGCATTGGGCCTCTACAGCAATTCGCTCAAAGTCGGTTACGGGTCTGTAGGTGGATGGGACACTTTTGGTGCCGAGAGGCTCGTGACCCGCTCAGAAGGAAATGTGCTTTATGAACTTGATGGCGAATCGGCACTGAACCTTTACAAGATGTATCTGGGCGACAAAGCCAAAGAATTGCCTAGCAGCGCATTGCTGTTTCCGTTAGGGATGAAATTCGGTGATGATAGCGAGACCATTGTACGTACTGTGCTGGCCGTGAGTGAGGAGAACCAGAGCATGACTTTTGCGGGAGATATTCCAGAAGGCAGTTATGTAAGGCTGATGAAAGCCAACTTCGATAAACTCATTGATGGGGCCAATCTTGCGGCCGAACAGACTTCAGGGAATGGTGCGAAGGATGGCGAACGTCTAGCCATCCTTATCAGTTGCGTTGGACGCAAGCTGATTCTGGGTCATCGTATCAACGAAGAAGTGGATGCCGTGCGCGATGTTCTTGGCAAGGAGACTGTGATTACAGGTTTCTACTCTTATGGCGAGATTTCGCCCGTGGTGGAGAGAGCCACGTGCAGCCTGCACAACCAGACCATGACCATAACCACCTTGGCCGAGGTGTGACCTCAACCTTGCGCAGCGCGCTGGCTCTGCACCTCGAACAGCGCAATGCCGGTCGAAACACTAACGTTCAAGGAGCCCGTGCGCCCGAACATCGGTATGCGCACCCGCACATCGCAGGCATCGAGCAGGGCTGGAGTTATGCCGTCCTCTTCCGATCCCATCAATATCGCCATTGGGCCCGAGAGTTCGGTATCCGATAGCCCGTTCTTGGTCTTCTCTGTCAATGCCGCTACCCGCACTCCACTCTCCTTGAGGTAGCGCAGGGTGTCCTTCAGGTCGGGTTCGCGGCACATACGCACATTGAACACCGCACCGGCCGATGCCTTGACGACACCGCTATTGACCTGTGCTGCGCCTTTCAGAGGTATGACAATAGCATCAACCGCGAAACACTCGGCCGAGCGGCATATGGCACCCAGATTACCCACATCGGTGACCCGGTCTAGAACAACTATAAGCGGGTCGCGGCCCTGTTCAAATGCTTCGTTGAGTATCTCGGAGAGTTTGTAGTATGTGATGGGTGAAATGGTTGCCATCACACCTTGGTCATTGACCATGCCCAAGCGCTTCAGCTTATCTGGCGGCACCTCGGCATATGGCGTGTACGTCTTTCGCAGCGCCTTCTTTATCTCAGGTAGATCGGGGTGCGTGAGTCCGTCTCTGAAATAGACTTTTTCCAAGCCCACGCCAGCTTCCAAAGCCTCTTTGAGCGGATGGATCCCATAGATCACTTCCGACTCGGGGCGTTTCGGTTCTTGGCGCTTATAATGGTGTTTGGGTCGTCTGTCCATGGTACAAAGAAAAGACCCCGCTTATCTGGCGGGGTCTTCAGGTTAGTGGCTCAGGTAGGTGTCAACCTCCGAAATCGTCAAATGATACGTTCTCCTTGGGCACACCCCAGTCATCACACATTTTCAGTACAGCCTGGTTCATCATAGGCGGACCACAGAAGTAGAACTCGATATCCTCAGGCGAATCGTGCTTGCTCAGGTATTGTTTTATCACCTGATTGTGCACGAAACCGACAAAGCCATCGCCCTCGGTATCGTCCATGTCTTTCTTCTCCACCCAGTTGTCCTCTGGTTTGGCATCGCTCAAAACCATATAGAACTTGAAGTTGGGGAAGTTCTTCTCAATCTCGCGGAAGTAGTGGATATAGAAGAGCTCAGCCCTTGAGCGGCCACCGTACCAGTAGGTCACTTTGCGGTTGCTCTTGAGGGTACGGAACAAATGATAGATGTGCGAGCGCATGGGGGCCATGCCTGCACCACCGCCTATGTAAAGCATCTCGGCCTGAGTCTCTTTGATGAAGAACTCTCCATACGGACCAGATACAACAGCCTTATCGCCTGGCTTCAGGTTGAAAATATAAGATGATGCAATGCCCGGATTGATGTCAGCCCACTTGTTGTTAGCGCGGTCAAACGGAGGCGTAGCGATACGCACATTGAGCATGATGTTGCGCCCTTCGGCAGGGTAGCTGGCCATAGAATAGGCGCGCACCACTTCCTCATCATTCTTCATGACCAGTCCACGGATGGCGAACGGCCCTTCGGCCCAGTCTTTCTCAAACTTACGCGGCTCACCTGGGTGATCGGTCGGGTGGGCTGTGATGTCCATATCAGAGAACTTCACAGTGCTCTTGGGTATCTTGATCTGGATATAACCTCCCGCCTCATAGTGCATATCGCCAGGAAGCTCAACAACGAATTCTTTGATGTAAGTGGCCACGTTGTAATTCGAAACAACAGTTGCCTCGAACTCCTTGATACCGAACACCTCTTCAGGAACATGAATCTCCATGTCCTGCTTCACCTTTACTTGACAGCCTAGGCGCCAGTTGGCCTGTATCTGCTTGCGCGAGAAATAAGGCGCTTCGGTAGGCAGTATCTCGCCCCCACCGCTCATGACCTGACACTTACACATGGCACATGTGCCGCCACCGCCACAGGCCGATGGCAGGAAAATGCCGCTGCCGCTAAGTGTAGAGAGCAGCGTGCTGCCGCCCTCAACGGTTATCTCTTTCTCGCCATTGATCTTGATTTTGACCGGCCCGCTCGAAGTGAGCTTGGCCTTGGCATACAGCAGCGATGATACCAGCAGTACGATGATGGCCAGAAAGACCGCTACACTTATCCCGATTATGAATCCCATCGTGAGGTGTGATTATTGGATGCTTGTTCGGTTATGTCAGACTCAGAGCGATATGCCCATGAAGCTCATGAAAGCGATGGCCATAAGGCCCGTTATGATGAAGGTGATGCCGAGGCCGCGCAGCGGAGCCGGCACGTTGGAGTAGCGCAGTTTCTCGCGGATGGCAGCAATGGCCACGATGGCCAATGCCCAGCCCACTCCAGAGCCAAGGGCGAAGATTGTAGCCATACCCACATCGCTGTATTGACGCTCTTGCATGAACAATGCACCACCCAGAATTGAGCAGTTGACCGCGATAAGGGGCAGGAAGATGCCGAGTTGGGAATAAAGGGCCGGAGCGAATTTCTCTACAGCCATCTCTACCAATTGGGTGAATGAAGCCACCACTGCAATGAACATGATGAAGCTGAGGAAACTGAGGTCCACAGCTGCGAACTGTGGGCCGAGCCATGCCAATGCTCCAGCCTTCATGAGGTAGTTCTCAATGAGGTAATTGAGCGGGACGGTGGCACCGAGCACAAAGATCACCGCCACCCCAAGGCCCATGGCTGTCTTCACGGTCTTTGACACCGCGAGGTACGAGCACATGCCCAAGAAGTAGGCAAAGATCATGTTCTCAATAAAGATCGACTTGATGAAGGTGTTCAGGTATTCCATGGTCTGGAACGATGAGTTATGTCTCGGAGGTCTTGATTCAGTGGTGACTCAATTCTCAATGAGCTTCGTATTCCGGCTCCTTTGCACCCAGATGATGGTGCCGACTACGATCAGTGCCATAGGCGGCAAAATCACAAGGCCATTGTTCACGTAGCCCATGTCGTACACGGCTTGTGGGATAAGCTGGATGCCCCAGAACTTGCCCGAGCCGAAGAACTCGCGGAAAACGGCTACGATGAAAAGAATGAAGCCGTAGCCCAGACCGTTGCCTATCCCGTCAATGAATGATGGCCATGGTCTGTTGGCCAGAGCGAAGGCTTCGATACGGCCCATCACAATGCAGTTTGTGATGATCAATCCGACAAACACCGAAAGTTGCTTGCTCACATCGTAAACGAACGCCTTCAGCGTTTGATCCACCAAGATCACAAGAGCAGCCACAACCACCAGCTGAACAATGATGCGGATGCGGTTGGGTACGAAATTCCTGATCATGGACATGATCAGGTTGCTGAATGCGGTGACCACTGTAACTGACAGGGCCATCACCACAGCCTGCTTGACCTGAACCGTGATGGCCAGTGCCGAACAGATGCCCAGCACCTGCACGGTGATCGGGTTGCTGTCGTTAAATGGGTCCGACAGGAGTTTGCGGTTCTTCTTCGAGAACAGCGGTTCAGATTCTTTGGCCGCTACGGGCGCTTCGGCTACTGCGCTCATTTCACTGTGGCAGTTTGAGTGGTTACTACTTGGAGAGTATCGGTAGCAAGGCTGTCAGTGGCCAACGAGTCGGTCACCACGGGCACTTCAACCGGCTTCTGAAGGTCTTTCAGATAGCCGACATAGATCTTCAGCGTGTTCTCGATCATTGCACTCAGACCGTTGCTGGTGATGGTACCTCCTGATATGGCATCCACTCCATGCGGATCATCATCGGCTGCACCGCCTTTCACGGCTTTGATAGGGGCGAATTCGCCATTGTCATCAAAAATGGTCTTGCCCACGAACGGAGCCTGGAACCAATCGGTCTTGATCTCGGCACCCAGACCCGGGGTCTCGCCTTTGTGGTCGAAGGAGGCGCCTTCAACCGTCTTGCCATCGCTGGCCATGGCCATGTAACCCCAGATAGGGCCCCAAAGGCCAGTACCTACCATGGGAATGATGTAAGAGAGCTTGCCATCCTTTTCGCACACAAAGAGCGGGTAGCGTTTGTCTGCATCAGCCTTTGCTTTGTCTTTGTACTGGGCGAGCACATCGATGTCGAAAGCTTGCACATCTGAGCCCTCGACCACTTTGCCATCGTGATCGAGCACATAGCTTTCCACGATCATCTCCTTGTACATTGTCTCCGCTTCCTCGGCTGTGGCTTTAACACCCACTGAAGAGAGGATGTTCTGCATCTTCTCGCGTGTCACGTTGGCATTCTGCATAGGCTTGAGGCCCTCCGATGCATATGCCAGCAACACGGCCACAATGATCACCATCAAGGTGCTGAAACCGAAGGTGTAGCTGTTACTGTTGACGTCCAGTGCCATGTCGGTTACTGGTTAAGGTGTTGGTAGAATGGTTTATTGGAAAGAATCATTTGGCCGGCACAGCTGTACGGGCAAGTCTTCGCTTGATGTTTGCCTGTACCACAAAGTGATCGATGAGCGGTGCGAACACGTTCATGAGCAGGATGGCCAGCATGATGCCCTCGGGGTAGGCAGGGTTGAACACCCTGATCATGATGGCGAACATGCCGATGAGGAAGCCGTAGATCAACTTGCCGGTGTTGGTGCTGGCCGCAGTTACAGGATCCGTGGCCATGTAAACCACTCCGAAAGCGAAACCGCCCACTATGAGGTGTTGCCACCAAGGGAAAGCCATAAGGCCGGTAACACCGATCGCATTAAAAATGAGGCCCATCACAGCTCCACCCAATACTGCACTGACCATGATGCGCCAGCTACCAATGCCTGTGAAGATGAGCATGGCAGCACCTATGAGGCAAGCAAGTGTCGATGTCTCGCCAATTGAACCGGGAATGAATCCGAAGAACATATCGGCTGCGGAATACTGAATGTTCGACAAGCCTGAAGGATCCTTCATGGCTGCGAGGTCGCCAAGAATGGTGGCACCGCTCATGGCATCGTTGCCAGTGGCACCGTGTACCCAGATCTTGTCACCGCTCATAAAGGTCGGATAGGCGAAGAACAGGAAGGCGCGGGCGGTGAGGGCTACGTTCATCACATTCATGCCCGTGCCACCGAAAACTTCCTTAGCGAACAGCACAGAAAAGGCTGTGGCCACGGCTACCATCCAAAGTGGTATGTCGATCGGGAGCACAAGGGGTATCAGCATCCCAGTAACGAGAAACCCTTCTTCAACACTGTGCTTCTTGATGATGGCGAATGCGAACTCGATGCCCAGACCCACCCCATAGCTCACCACCAGCAGCGGCACTATCTTCATCAGGCCTATCAGGGCCATGTCCATAAAGGTGGCCGACTCCAACAGCCCCTGAGCGCGGAAGTGCTGGTACCCGGCATTATATATGCCGAACAGCAGGCAAGGGATCATGGCGAAGATCACCACGCTCATGGTCCGCTTGAGGTCAATACCATCGCGGATGTGGGCACCCGAATGGTTGGTGTGGGCCGGGGTGAAAAGGAATGTCTCTATGGCATCGAAAGCAGGCATGAATTTCTCAAGCTTGCCGCCTTTCTCAAAGGGCTTCTTGGCCTTGTGCAACTGATCTTCCAGGAACTTCATCGCTGGTTATGGCTGGTATTTATCGTTGTGAATGGATGGATATGAATGCGAGACGTATTGCTATCAACCACATTCTTTCTCAATAAGAGCGAGGGCATCGCGCACTATATCCTGCACAGGCTGCTTGCTGGTGCAGACATACTCGCACAGGGCGAAATCCTCCTCGACAACCTCATATACACCGAGGTTCTCCATCAGTTCAATATCTTGGACCAGCATGGCCTTCAACAGATGCTGCGGGTAGATGTCCATCGGGAAAACGTCCTCGTACTGACCGGTCATCACAAAGGCTCGCTCCTCACCGTTTGCGTTGGTGTCAAGGCGGTACTTGCGGCCCGGCAGCATCCAGCTGAAGTAGCTGCGCGACATGGAGAACTTGTCCAGTCCGGGGCTGGCCCAGCCTTCGGTAGCAAAGAATCGCATACGGTCGCCCTCGGGCAGCACAGTGATCTCCTTGTCGTAGAAACCAAGATAGAGATCAGCAGCAGCGTAGGCTTTGCCAGTGAGGCAGTTGCCGCTTATGGCGCGCAACTTGCCATCGTTCAGTCTGCCCTTGAGCAATCCTTCGAGCGATGCACCTTGGATGACGCGGTAATACTTCGGGGCTTTCACCTCCGATCCGCACAGGGCTATGACGCGGCTCACATCGTAGCGGCCGGTAAGGAACGCGCGGCCAATGACCACCACATCCTGCGGAGCCACAGTCCAAACCACTTCACCTTTATTCACCGGGCTGATGTGATGGATCTGAACACCCACATTGCCAGCTGGGTGCACCCCTTCG
>Ga0169931_10013889_pt1 | contig 10948 bp, 10 predicted proteins | sample Kivu_15m_20L_FD_129675 | JGI IMG/M metagenome (GOLD analysis project Ga0169931, IMG submission 129675) | Freshwater microbial communities from Lake Kivu, Western Province, Rwanda to study Microbial Dark Matter (Phase II) - Kivu_15m_20L... | ecosystem: Environmental > Aquatic > Freshwater > Lake... | reverse complement strand
GAGGGCCGCGAATTCTCGACGCCTGCGGCGAGGCGCTCGACCTCGCGCCCGAGCGGCTGGCGGCGTCGCGGGGCGTGCTCGCTCGCTGGGGCAACATGTCGTCGCCCACGGTGCTGTTCGTGCTCGACGCGCTCCGGCGACAGGGTGCCTGCGGACCGTGCGTGCTGCTGGCGTTCGGCCCGGGATTGACGATCGAGGCGGCGCTGCTGGAGTTGGCCCCGGCGGGTGGCGGCTGCGGGGGATCCGCTGCGGCGATCGTCAGGGACGCGCTTGTCGATTGATCCTTGCGATCCTGGCGCCGCGAATGAATCCGTGCCGCCGCTCCTCGCGGAGGCAAAAGCCGCAGGCGACAGGCGAGCGGCGGCTCACGGAGGGCGCGGGGATCAATCGCGGCGACAGCGGCGACGGCGGCTGACCGCGGCCCGGACCGCGGCCGAGGCGCCGCGGAGGCGATTGACCAGTCCCGTCGACGTGTAGGTCGTTTTTTCCTGGGGCGTGGGGCGGCAGCCAAGCTGCAGCTTGTACGCCTCGTCGCCCCGCAGAAAATCGACCTGGGCGAGTCCCCGCGCAATCGCCTCGCGGATCAGCCACACGCTGAGCATCCAACCGGGGCGCTCCTCTTCGAACCGCGGATCGCGGCCGAACATGTAGCACGACAGCACGCCGGCATGCTCGACGGCGATCGCGCCGGCCGCCGGATGGTCGCCGATCCGCAGGACTGCCAGCCGCAGCATGCCTTCGCCGAGCCAGTTGCTGGCCGCCTCGCGCACGAACCGCCCGAAGGCGGGCGCGGTGAAACAGCCGCCGTGTTCGGCCCGCCACCGCAGGCCGTGCAGATCGACGAACGTCGCGAACAGGGCCTCGAAGTCGGCGGGGTCGGCGAGCGCCTGCACGCGGATCGCGGGGTCGTCGAGACGGGCGGCGACTTTGCGGAGCAGCCGCCGCGTGTTCTTGCCGCGGTCCGTCGCGAACTGCTCCCAATTGTCCGGCAGATCGACCGCGTAGCGGCCGACGTCTTTGCGGGTCGCACGCGCGGCGCCGGCCTCCTCGAGCCGTCTTCCCCACTCCGCGAGCAGGGGGTCTCCGGTCGTCACGCCGTCGAGATAAATTGAGTCCCACGTCGGCCGTCCCGCGGGGCCTGCCAGCCAGTCGGCCAGCGCGCCGACGGCCTGGGAGGCAGAGCGCGGCTCGGCCAGCAGCGACAGGTTGTCGCCGCAGGCGAGCCCGCCGCCGAGCAGCGTCAGGCATTTGCCGTGGACGATCGACCGTTCCCGTGCGAACGGGGCGATCGCGCGGACTTCTCCCTGGTCTTCGGCGGCCAGTATCCACAGGTCGCGATCCGCGTCGCCGAAGGCGGCCCACCAGGCGCGGGCCCACGCAAAACGGCGGAAGACGGCCGGCCCGGCAAGGCGGTTCCAGGCCGGCTCGAGCGCCGCGAAATCGGCGAGGTTGTCGACGAGACGAACGTGCATCGGCGTCCTGCGGCAGGGGAAGCTTAGAACTGGAAGTACAGGAAGGGGCTGGCAAGGTCGAATCGCAGCAGGCAGACCAGCAGCACCGCCGCGGCCGCGGCCCCATGCAGCGCGGTGAGCCGCACGCGAATTTTCCACAGGTTGGGGGCTCCCCACACGCACAGCAGCAAACCGGCCAGCAGCACGACGCTCGCGACGCCCCCGACCGCGACGAGCGGCTGCTCCTCGATCCCGCGCCGGCCGGCGAGGGCGGCGTACATCGACGCCGCGTCGGCGACCGAGGCCGCGCGGAACAGCACCCAACCCCAGGCCACGGCGGCAAAGGTCAGCATCCGCGCGAGCAGCGAGGGGGGGCTCCACAGGCCATGGCGCCGCCAGAGGTCAATGGCCGCCAGCAACGCGCCGTGGTAGGCGCCCCACAGCACGAACGTCCAACCGGCTCCGTGCCACAATCCGCCCACGAGCATCACGACCAGCAGGTTGCGGGCGGTGGCCAGGGACCCGCCCCGGCTTCCTCCCAGCGGAATGAACAGGTAATCGCGCATCAACTGCGACAGGCTCATGTACCAGCGCCGCCAGAAGGCCTGCAGCGATTCCGCCTGGTAGGGAGAATCGAAGTTCTGGCAAAATTCGAAGCCGAGCATCCGGCCGAGTCCGACGGCCATGTTGCTGTAGCCCGCGAAGTCGAAATACAGCTGCACGGCGTAGCCCAGCAAGGCGAACCACGCGGCGGCGAACTGCAACGACGAGGCGTCGGCGAGCAGCGGGTCGACCCGCGCCGCGATCGGATCGGCCAGCAGGACTTTCTGGGCCATGCCCGCCGTGAAGAACCAGACCCCCGAGCCGAATTGCGCCCAGGGGAACGGCCGGTCCAGCGACCGCAACTGCTCGTCGACGTCGGCGTACCGCACGATCGGTCCCGCCACCAACTGCGGAAACATTGAGACGTACGCGGCGAAGTGCCAGAACGACTTGGCGGGACGGGCGTTGCCGAGATAGAGGTCGATGGCGTAGCTCATCGTCTGGAACGTGTAGAAGGAGATGCCCACCGGGAGCACCAGATCCCACACCGGCAGCCGGCCGCCGAACCGCAGCCAGTCGGCGACGGCGTTGACGCTCGCCGCGGCGAAGCCGGCGTATTTGAAGACCCCGAGCAGCGCGAGATTGACCGCCACCGAGGTCATCAGCCAGCCGCGCCGGGCCGCGACGCTGCGAGCCGCGGCCAGCCGCTTGCCGACCAGGAAATCGACCAGCGTCGACGCCAGCAGCAGGCCGAGAAAACGCCAGTCCCAGGCGCCGTAGAACAGGTAGCTCGCCGCGGTGAGCAGCACCAGCCGCTCGCGTTCGCTCCACCGCGGCGCCCACCACAGGGCCAGCGCCGCCGGCAAGAACAGCAGCACGAAGACGTAGCTGTTAAAGAGCACGGCCGGCCTCAGCGGAAGGCTGCCAGCCGGCGGGAAACAGCACGTCGATCATCCGTCGGGCGTTCGGTTCGAGCGGATGCACGCCGTCGACGAATTGGTCGGCGTCGCCGCCGTACGCCCCAAGCTCGGTGAAATCGCAAAAGCGGTCGGCGTCGCCGAGCGTGCTGCGGACCAGCGCGGCGACCTCCGCGCGGCGCTCGGCGAAGGGCGTCTGGTTCGCCAGGCCGTGCAGCATTTCCGGCTGCCACGTCGTCAGGAAGACGACCAGGGCGATCCGTTCGCGGCGACAGGTCTCCGCCAATTCGCGCCACGCCTCGACCCGCATCGGATGCAGCCCCCGATAACCCGCGTACAGCCGGGCGTATTCCCGCTGGTTGTACGCCAGCGCGGCGGCGAAGTCGTAGGAGCCCGCCTCCATCTCGCGCTGACGGCGATGGTACTGGACCACGCCGTCGGCAGTGAACGTCTCCTCGCCGGCGTGCCGCCTCGCGAGTTCCTCGCCGCGACGCCACGAGCGGAGCGACTGTTTGGTCTGGTCCCAGCTCAACAGTTCGCGGAAGGGGCGCACCCGGTCGGACCAGCTGAGCAGTTCCGGAATCTCGCGGCACAAGGCTTCCGTGCGGAGCAGTTGCGCGTCGACGCCGGGCTGCGCGACCAACGCGTCGACGTCGAGACCGACGACCGCCAGCCTTGGCCAGGCGCCCCACGCGGTGCGGCTCGCCCGCAACAAGGCCAGAAAGTCTTCGCAACGTCCGTAGTGCACGCTCGCGTTGAAAGCCGCGAGACCCGCGCGCTGGCGGAGGTAATCGGGCTCGAACTTCATCGCCCGCGACGATCCCAGAATCAGCGCGTCGCACGGACCCGCCGCTGCCATCAAGGCGAGCTTCTCGCTGCGCGACGCATGCACGACCGGCGGCAACCAGCCGGTTCCGTACTGCGCGTAGGGATCGACCGCCAGATTGAGGCCGGCCGCCGCCGCGACGCCCAGCACGAACGTCGCCGCGAAGCACCCGCAGAACCGCCGCGGCGCCTCGGCCGCCAGCCACCCGCGGGCCCCCGCCGCGCAATCTTCCCCGGCGGCGACCGTCGCGAACGGTCGGCCGCCGCGCAGTGGCGGGAACAGCCCGCCCCAGAGCCCTCTGGAGCGCGCCTCGGCGCCGGTTGGCATGACGGGAATCCTGGGCAAGCAAGGCGGCGCGGCAGAGACGCGTCCCGCGGCGGAACGTCCATCTGTGCAAGCCTAGCACGCGCGCGGCCCCGCGCGGCCCGGGTGGCATTCCCGCCGCGGCCTGGGTGGGATTGTAGCGGGCAAGCGTTCTGGCGCGGCTCCGGCGGCGCCGCCCGCCGGCCCGCTCAAGGCTGCGGAAGCTCTTCCGGCGCGCTGCGCCGCTGCAGTTGGTTCAAGCCCTCGCGGGGCCCGACGGCCGCGACCTCGCCGAGCGGCTTGAAGGTCATCACGCCCCGTTCGGTCACCAGCGCGTACAGCGGCCCGCCGCCGTCGCCCGTTGAGGGACTCGTCGCCGAGAGGCCGCCGCAGGCGAACGGCAAAAAACCGACGTACTGGAAGCCGAGCAGCCGCTTGCACCCGACGCCTGCGCCCGCCACGCCTGGGCCCGCTACGGCTTCGCCGACCACGGCTTCGTAGTACCCCAGCGGCACGTTGGCAGCCCGCACCACGAACGGCTGCGCCGCGCCGCCGCGCGGCCCGACGATCTCCCCCGCCCCCTGCAGCAGCTCGCCCACCGCGGCGATCTTCTCGTCGGTTTGACTGTCCAGGTCGACGTTGACCGCCGTCAGGTTCCAACCCTGGTCGAGCGTGAGACGGGTCTGGTTGACTCCCCAACCGGAACGGACGTGGATCGCATACTCTTCGCTGAAGTCGGGCAGGTACTCCAGCGCCAGCGCGACGTAGCCCTCGACCGGCACGCCGTCGTCGTCGACCTGCGGCCGAAGCACCAGATACGGCTTCGGTCGGTAGTACCGAATCCCCGTGTCTGCCGGGCCCGGCGCCTTGCGCACGGTCGTTTGCGGCAGGCAACCGACTGCCGCCGTCGCGACCGCCATGATCCAGCACGCCACGTGCTTGCGTTGCCGCATCCCTGCGCTTCGCCTCCCTTCTTCCGCCCGGTTCCTCGCCCTGCACGGGGTCGCCGCCTGCCGGCTCTCCCGCCGCGGGCCTGCCCTCGGCCGGCTCGTCCGCGCGCGAGCCGAGCGCGGACGGCGCGGCTCTGTCGGGAAGATCGAACTCCCCGGCTCGCCAACTGAGGAGTTCCGATCGCCGCGTCACATCTTCGCCAGTCGCCCGCCGTCGCAGGTGGGAATCGTCGCAATGCTGGTGGCAGGCCACTGCATGCGTGCCTGCTGCGAGCTGGCGCGCTTCGGCCGGGGAGTCTTCGGACGGATCGTGGGCGAGGAGGGCGCCGCCGCGCAGCGGGCGGACCATTTTTCGCGAGGCGCCTGATTAGAATCGACCAGGTCGACGCCGCCTCTTTTTTTTCTCGAACCGGAGCCTGCCCCATGCCGCGCCGCGCCTTGTGCCTCGGGATCAATCGCTACGCCACCGCCTTTCGCCGCCTCCGCGGCTGCGTTAACGACGCCCGCGCCTGGGCCGAGCTGCTCCGCGAGAGGTTCGCCTTCGACGAGGTTCGTGTGCTCGTCGACGACGAGGCGACGCGGGAGGCCATCCGCCGCGAGCTCGGGCGGCTGGCCCGCCTGACGCAGGACGAGGACCAGGCGGCGATCACGTTTTCGGGGCACGGCACCTGGTCGCCCGACGAGGCTCCCCTCGACGAGACCGACGACCGCGACGAGGCGTGGCAAGCCCACGACGGCGAGCTGCGCGACGACGCGATGCAGCCGCTGCTTGCGGCCTTCCGGCCCGCCGCACGGGTCTTCCTGATCAGCGACTCGTGCCACTCGGGCTCGGTCGCCCGCGGCCGCCGCCGGACTGCCGCGGGAGGCCGGCGAAACGGCAGGGGCTGCCTCGCGTCGCCGCGCGGCGGCCGCGCGCGGGCCGGACGGCGCCCGGCCGATCCGCGCCGCGCGTTGACGTGCGACCACGCCCCCCGCAAGGGCCTGCTGCTGCTCTCCGGCTGCAAGGACGACGAACTGTCGTACGAGATGCGCCGCCGGGGCGTCCCCCGCGGCGTGCTTTCGGTCTACGCCGGCGACTTCATGCGGGCGAAGCCCGACCAGACCTGGGAAGACCTGATCAACCGGCTGCGGCGGCGGTTGCCCAGCGTGCGGTATCCGCAGACCCCGCAGCTCACGGGCGACGAGGAGCTGATGCGCACGCCGCTCTTCTCCTGAGAGCGTGCGCGGGCGGCGTGCGGCGGAGCTTCCGCCGCACGCCGCACGCCGCCCAGCGGCTGGCGGGCCCAGCGGCCGGCGGGCCCAGCGGCCGGTCAACTCAGGGGCCAGTGGGCGGCGATTTTGCCGCGGAGGAATTCGACGCTGCGGTGCATCTGGTCGAAGCCGTCGACGCCGTCTTCAATGCTGATCCAACTGGCGAATCCCACGCCCGCCAATTCGCGAAAGATCGCGTCGTAGTCGTTCAGCCCCTTGCCGATTTCGCCGTGCCGCAGCCGTCGGGCGTAGCCGACGCTGTCTTCCTCGCGGCGCAAGTCGTCCAGCGTTCCTTCGGCGAGATAGCGGTCGCTGGCGTGCATGGTGACCACGCGGTGCTTCACGCGGCGGAGCAGTTCCAGCGGGTCTTCGCCGGCCAGGTAGGCGTTGCTCGGATCGTAGTTCACGCCGAAATGCGGCGCGTCGATCCGATCGACGAGGTCGCAGAAGACGTCGCTCCGCTGGGCGAACTCGGGAAACTCCCAGAAGTTGTCCTTGTAGTGGTTTTCCAGGATCAGCGTCACCTTGCCCGCCGCGTGGGCCAGGCACGCCTCGATGGCCTCCGCCGCGTAGTCGAGCCCGGCTTCCCGCGACACCTCGGGGCGGCGCTGGCCCGACAGCACGCGGCAGTAGCTGCAACCCAGCCCCGCCGCCATGTCGATCCAGCCCTTTTCCAGGTCGATCTGCCGTTGTCGGAAGGCGGGGTCGGGGTGGGTGAAGTCGGGCGAACAGCAGAGCATCGGAATCGTCATCGCGCGATCGGCCGCCATCGCGCGGGCGGTCGCCCACTGGTCGGGACGCTGCAGGTCGACGATGCCGCTGTAGAGTTCGACCCCCGGGATGTCGAGCGTGGCGGCCAGATCCATCCAGGATCGCAGCGTCATGCCGCCCGGAGTGCACAGCGATTCGAGGTCGGCTTTGGGAAAAGCCGCCAGCTGCGGTTGCTTGCCGCCGTGGCCTGCCATGTCAACCATCCCCTTCTTTCAGTGGATTGCGGCCGATGAACGGATACTGCTCCAACTCGATCACGCTGCCGGAGATCGGCCGGCTCTCGTCGCTCAGCCAGAACGCGACGTGGGAGGCGATGTCTTCGGGACGCGTCATGGCGCCCGAGGGAATGGTGTACCGCGGCAGCTGCCGGGGCCAGTTCGCGGGCAGCCCCTCGGAGATTTTCAGCTGGTACTCGTTGGGCGACAGCACCCAGCCGACGTTGAAATGGGTGACGCGCACCCCCTGGGGTCCCAGCGCGTCGGCCAGGTTCCGCGACATGGTCATCAGCGCGCCTTTGGACATGCTGTAATCGAGCTGCCGCGGCTCGCCGCAGTAGCCGTTGATCGAGCCGACGTTGACCACGCTGCCGCGCTGCATTGCGAGGTGGGGCAGCGCGGCCTGGATCAGCAGCAGCGGAGCACGGGCGTTGATGCGCATCACGCGGTCGAAGAACTCGGCGGTGGTCGTTTCAAGGGAACTGCGGACGACCCACGCGGCGTTGTTCACCAGCCCGTCGAGCCGGCCGAAGGCGGCGACGGCGGCCGCAATCAGCCGCGCCGCAGCCTCGGCCTCTTCCAGGTCGTCGATGTGCAGCGCGGCGGACGATCCCAGCTCGGCGCACAGCGCCTCGCCTCGTGCACGGTCGCGACCGTGCACGAGCACCTGGGCCCCCTCTGCCAGGCACCGCCGCACGATGGCTTCGCCGATGCCGGTCGTGCTGCCCGTCACCGCTATCGCTTTGCCCTGCAATCGACCCATCGCGGGATGCTCCTGGCCCTCGCAAGGGCGTGCGTGCGAGACTGCTTGACGGAAGGGGCGGGACTGCCCGAGGCCCGTCGCCGCGGGCGGCGATGCGGGTCTGGGGGGCGGGGTCCCGACGACTGGCCGGGGCGCCGCGCGGCTACGGCTTCAAGACGGCTTTGGCGATCTGGCCGCTGTGCATGGTCTCGAACGCCTCGTGCCACTGCTCCAACGGCCAGATGCCTCCCATGATCGGGCCGACGTCCAGCTGGCCGGAGGCGAGCAGCTGCAGCACCCGCTCCCAGATCGGCCAGTTGTGGCTGAAGCTGCCTTGCAGCCGCACGTTCTTCTGCACCAACGGATCGAGTGAAAACCCCAGCGGCTGGGGCCCCCACCCCACTTTGGTGATCCAGCCCCCCGGCCGCACGAGGTCGAGCGACAGCTTCAGCGTGGCCGAGACGCCCGCCGCGTCGACGACGCCGTCGGCCCCCAGCCCGTCGCGCGCCTTGGCCCAGTGCAGGCTGTCGCCGACCAGCGGGGTGCACCCGTAGTGTTTCGCCAACTCCAGCCGCGCGGCGTCGGCAGGCAGCCCGACCACCGCCACTTCGGCCCCCTGCAACCGCGCCATCGCCGCACACAACAGGCCGATCGGCCCGGGTCCGATCACGGCCACGCGGTCGCCCGGCAAGACGTGCGAGTTGACGGCCACCGCGTGGTAGGCGACGCAGCAGGGCTCGGTCAACGCGGCTTTCTCGAGGGGCAGGCGTTCCGGGACGCGGTGCAGGCACCGCGCCGGCACGCGGACGTAGCGGGTCATGGCCCCGTCGACTCCGTAGCCGAAGCCTTTCCGCGAGGGATCGAGATTGTACAGCCCTTGCCGCGTCAGGGGACTTTGCGGATCGATCACGGCCGCCGTCTCGCTGACCACGCGGTCGCCGGCGGCGAATCCCGCCACCTCCGCACCGAGTTCGCGAATCACGCCCGCGAACTCGTGGCCGAGCACGACCGGGTAGTTGACGGGCCAGCTGTGGTCGGCCGTCCATTGGTGCAGATCGCTGCCGCAGACGCCGACGGCGGCCACCTCGAGCAGCACGTCGTCCGGGCCGATTTTGGGGAGCGGCACCTCGCGCAAATCGACCGAGTGCTTGGCGGGTGCGTAGTTGACGACAGCCGGCTCGGCCATGGCGGGGCTCCGTGCACGAAAGGGCGAAAACGTTCGAGGGACAGTTCGGTCAGCAACCAACTCGGCACGAACGGCACGCGCGGCACGCGAAGGAGGGCGGAGCAGGAGCCGCCGGGGGCCAGCCCGGCGGCGCGCAACGGCCGTCGGCGGCGGGGCTAGGCCCTCGCCTTTCCGACCGGCACGTCGCCATAGGCGTGCACGCGCTGGCAGATCAGCCGCAGCGACGCTTCCAGATCGCCGGAGGCCGTCTTGAACGCGTCGGCGTCGATGGTCAGGGGAGCGCCGAGCACGACCAGCGGGGCGCCGTACTCGGGCGTCCGCACCGCCTGCTCGAGCGTCAAACCGCCCACCGCCTGGACGGGAACGCTGACGGCGGCCACGACGTCGCGCAGCTGGTCGAGCGGGTTCGGGGCGCGTTCGCCGCGGGCGGCGATGCCGCGCCGTTCGTCGTAGCCGATGTGGTGGATCACGTAGCCGCAGCCCAGATCTTCCAGGCGTTTCGCGCCGGCCACCATGTCGGGACAGGCCAGATTGTCGCCCATCACGCCGATGCCGCAGTCGCGTCCGGCCTTCACCACGCAGCGCAGCGTCTCGTCGTGGGCCTGGGCCATCACGACGACGTGGGTGGCGCCGGCCTGGGCCATCATCTCGGCCTCCAGGTAACCGCCGTCCATCGTTTTCAGGTCGGCGACGATCGGCACGCCGGGAAATGCCGCGCGGAGCCGGCGAACGCCGAGCAGGCCCTCCGCCAGGATGAGCGGCGTGCCGGCCTCGAGCCAATCGACCCCCGCGCGGAGAGCCATGGCCGCAGTTTCCAGCGCTTCGTCGCTCGTGGTGAGGTCGAGCGAGATTTGCACGATCGGTTGCATGGGCTGCATTATGGGGCGCGCCGCGCCGTTGGGCAACCGGCGCGGTCACCACACCCCGGCCGCCGCCAGTTCGGCTGCGGCCAGCGGCGCCCAACCCCGGTTGGCGACCGGACTGGCGGGACTGGGGTGGGCGATGCGGACGATCCGCGCCGCCGACGGCGCCGCGACGCGCTGCAGGCACTGCTCGGCGAACGCCCCCACGCCAACCGCCACGGCCGGCCGCAGAGCGGCCAGCACCGCCTCCAAGTGGGCGTCGCACGCGACCTGCAACGCCTGCCGCTCGTCCCGCGGCAGCTTGTCCGGCGTACGGTTCCGCCCGCTCGACTCCATGAACACGAGCGGACAGTAGTTGACCACGAAATGCTCGCGGAAGAATGCCGCGGGCGTCCCGAACCGCTCCCGGAACAACCCCCACAACCGCTCGCCAGAAACCTCGCTCCGCGGACAGGCAAGCCCTTGGATCGGACGCAGCGGATGCTCGTGCGGGGGCTTGGCGATCGCCGCGTCGATGCCCAGCCAGTCGCGCACGGTCGGCACGTGGCCGAACGGCACGCCTGTTTGCGCCATCCCCCAGGGGCCGGGATTCATGCCCAGAAACAGCACCCGGGCCCCGCGCGGAGCAACCAGCCGCAGGTACTGCTCGTGGGCCGCCCAGGCGTATTGGAGCGGGTTGTAGACGTAGGCGGTCGGGGGACGGAAGCGGAGCCGTGCGACGGCCCGCCGCAGCGCGTCGGCGGCAGCGAGGAGGAGCGCGGCGGGCTGGGGGCGCGTCGAGGGCATGCCTCGACCAATAACGCGGCGGTCGCCGCTTGACAACCGCACGCCCCCACGGCGGGCCGGGCGCGGCCGCGGAGGACGGCCGAGGGACATGGCGGAGGGCTGGCCGCGGAGGGTCGGCCCGAGGCCGCTCGCGGCAGCCCGCCG
>Ga0169931_10013887_pt1 | contig 10949 bp, 4 predicted proteins | sample Kivu_15m_20L_FD_129675 | JGI IMG/M metagenome (GOLD analysis project Ga0169931, IMG submission 129675) | Freshwater microbial communities from Lake Kivu, Western Province, Rwanda to study Microbial Dark Matter (Phase II) - Kivu_15m_20L... | ecosystem: Environmental > Aquatic > Freshwater > Lake ... | reverse complement strand
TGCGTAAATTTCACATTCGTAAAAACGCAATTCACCATTCCTGTAAAACCTCGTCAAAACGAGCATTTAGGTATTTTTGTTATTGAAGTGCGTTTGACTTAGTTTCGTATATAATCGAGTTAGGTGCAAGCGTATCGAACGACACAATCAACAACAAACAAACAGTAAAAAGACAGACAAAATGCCAACGCTTCGTAAAATTAAAAGAGCTGCAAGCCATCACACAAGCCAACGCTTTTGCAGCACATTTAATTTTACCCAACCGCACCCAAAGCCCACCCACCACCCGACTGGCGGACATTGGAAAACTTGAGTGCAACTTTTGACATTAACAGAGTTTTAAAAATTAACTTTACGAACGACAAAAACGAAATTGAAATAGAAGAATGAGCTTTAATAAAATACTTGACAAATACCGCAAAATTTCCTTCTCAGAAAGAGATAAGGGCGACCGCTTTGAACGTCTCATGCAAGCATACTTGCTGACAGACCCAAAATATTCATACCAGTTTAAAAAAGTTTGGTTGTGGAATGAGTTTCCCGGAAAGAAAGATTTAGGCGGAAGCGACACAGGTATTGACCTTGTTGCTGTAACACACGACAATGACTTTTGGGCTATTCAATGTAAATGCTACCAAGACACGGCAACAATCGACAAACCTGCCGTTGACAGTTTTCTTTCTACTTCGAGCAGAGAATTTAAAGACGAAAGTTTAAGAACAACCAGCTTTGCTCAAAGACTTTGGATTTCTACAACCAATAAGTGGGGACCAAATGCTTATGAAGCTATTAAAAATCAAAACCCACCTGTTACAAGAATAAACCTGCATGACCTAATGGATGCTCCCGTTGATTGGGAGAAATTGGAGCAAGGTGTACACGGTGAAAAAGGAAGAACGGAAAAGAAAAAACTTTATCCGCATGTTCTTGAAGTTAGAGACAAGGTTTTCGATTACTTCAAAGAAAATGAAAGAGGTCGTTTGATTATGGCTTGTGGTACAGGAAAAACCATGACCTCATTAAAAATTGCCGAGAAACAAACTGACAATAAAGGAACGATACTTTTTCTTGTACCATCCATTGCACTCATTGGGCAGACCTTGAAAGAATGGTCATCACAAGCCGATGAACCCATCAATCCAATTTGTATTTGCTCCGACCCTGAAATAACAAGAAACAGAACTAAAGACGACCAAGATTTAACAAGCACAATAGATTTGGCTTGGCCTGCTTCAACGGATGCCAATTATATCTTAAAGCAATTTCAGCATTACAAAAATGCGAACAATGGAATGACGGTGGTTTTCTCTACCTATCAATCTATTGATGTTATTGCCAAAGCACAAAAAGTATTACTTAAAAACGGCTTTCCTGAATTTGATTTAATCATTTGCGATGAAGCACATCGCACAACAGGCTATACAGAGCCGGGCATGGATGATTCTGCTTTTGTTAAAGTGCATGATGCAGATTTCATCAAATCAAAGAAACGTTTGTATATGACCGCTACTCCTCGTTTGTACGATGTAGAAGCACAATCCAAAGCAGCAAAGAATGACGTGCCTCTATGGTCAATGGACAATGAAGACTTTTTTGGAAAAGAAATTCATCGCATTGGTTTTGGTGAAGCGGTTGAAAGAGGATTGCTCACCGATTACAAGGTTATTATTCTTACGCTGAATGATAAAGATGTACCAACAGCGGTTCAAAAAATGATAACCAATGGTGAAGCGGAAATAAAAACAGACGACCTCACCAAACTGATTGGAACTGTCAACGCATTATCAAAACAATTCTTAGGAAACGAATCCATAAAAGTTGAAGGCGATGAAAGCCCCATGAAACGTGCTGTTGCATTTTGTGGCAGCATTGCTAATTCTACCAACATTGCAGCGAGTTACAACCTTGCCTCTGAAAATTATTTGGAATCGCTTCCTGAAGAAAAAAAGAAAAACATGGTTACCGTTCAAGCCATGCACATGGACGGAACAATGGCTGCTCCGCAACGTGACCAAATGCTGAGTTGGCTCAAAGAAGAAACGCCAGGCAATGAATGTAGAATTATTACAAACGTTAGAGTATTAAGTGAAGGTGTTGATGTTCCGTCTTTGGATTCGGTACTTTTTCTTTCTGCTCGTAATTCGCAGGTGGATGTGGTGCAATCCGTAGGTCGTGTAATGCGTAAAGCAGAAGGCAAAAAATACGGTTACATTATTATTCCTGTGGTTGTTCCTGCCGATGTTGAACCTGAACATGCTTTGGATGATAACGAACGTTACAAAGTGGTTTGGACAGTATTAAACGCTTTGCGTGCCCATGACGACCGTTTTAATGCGACTGTAAATAAAATTGAACTCAATAAAAAACGACCTAATCAAATCGTTGTTGGTGGTGCTGAGTATGGTTTTGATGGCGATGGAAACCCCATAGAAAAAAGTCGTGACGGTTACGAAGGCACTGACCCAAGCAAAGAAATCGGGCGGCAAATAGCCATTCAGTTTGAGCAATTACAAGATGTGGTATTTGCCCGAATGGTGCAAAAGGTTGGCGACCGCAGATATTGGGAACAATGGGCAAAAGATGTAGCTCAAATTGCCGAACGCCAAATTGAACGTATCAAATACCTCATTAACGAAAAGAAAGACCAGCGTGCCGCCTTCGATAAATTCCTTAGTGGTTTACAAAAGAACATCAACCCAAGCATCAACGAAGAACAAGCCATCGAAATGTTGGCTCAACACATCATTACGCAACCGATATTTGATGCCTTATTTGAGGGGTATTCCTTTGTAAAATCCAATGCCGTTTCAATGGCCATGCAAAGCATGATTGAATCTTTGGAAGAAGGAAGCAACCTTGCCGAACAAGACGAAACCCTGCAACGCTTTTATGATTCAGTTCGCAAACGTGCTGAAGGCATTGACAATTCAGAAGGCAAACAACGCATCATCATTGAATTGTACGATAAGTTTTTCAAAACTGCTTTCCCAAAAATGGTGGAGAAACTGGGCATTGTTTATACCCCAGTGGAAGTGGTTGACTTTATTATTCATTCGGTCAACGACATTCTGAAAAAAGAATTTGACCGAACTATTTCCGATGAAAACATTCACATTCTTGACCCATTTACAGGTACAGGAACTTTTATGGTGCGCTTACTACAAAGCGGATTGATTGGTTTAAAGGATTTGGAACGCAAATACAAAGATGAATTACACGCCAACGAAATTGTATTGCTTGCCTACTACATTGCTGCTATTAACATTGAAAATGCCTACCACGATGCAACTCCCGACCCAGATGATGGCGTAGGAAAAGCAAATTACACTTCATTTGATGGCATTGTATTAACTGACACTTTCCAATTGGGAGAAACTGACGATAGTGCCAAGTTATTTTCCGAAATGTTTCCCCAAAACTCTGCAAGGGTAGCAAGGCAGAAAAAAGCTCCTTTACGTGTCATAATAGGAAATCCACCTTATTCGAGAGGTCAGGAAGATGCAAATGATGACGCACAAAATCAAAATTATCCAAAACTCGAAGAAAAAATTGCTACCACATATGCCAAAAACAGCAAGGCAACTCTTAGCAGAGACTTGTACAATAGTTTTGTAAAGGCATTTCGTTGGAGTTCTGACCGTTTAGATAAGAACGGTGGTATAATCGGATTCATTACTGGGAATGGATGGATTGACAAAGGGGTGTATGATGGTTTCAGAGGCTCTTTGGAAATGGAGTTTTCATCCATTTATGTATTTAATCTGAGAGGAGATATTCGTGGTCGTTCAAAAGAAGGGGCTAAAAAAGAAGGCCAAAATGTTTTTGATATTATGACAGGTGTAGCAATTACAATTTTGGTAAAGAACCCTGATGCTGTAAATAAAAAAGCTACAATTCAATATTATGATATTGGAGATTATTTAGACAGAAAAGAAAAAATTAAAAGAATCAAAAATTTCAAATCAGTAAATTCAATTGAATTTTCAATTCTAAATCCCAATATAGAAAACGATTGGATTAATCAACGAAGTGGGGAATTTGAAGAGTACGTTCCATTGGAACCCACGAAAAAATATGATAGCAAAACTAATTCATATTTTATTACTCAATCTCTGGGTACTGCTACAAATCGAGATAGTTGGGTTTATAATTATTCCAAAACTCAATTACAGAATAATGTCTGTAAAACAATAAGACACTACAATGAACAAAGGGATTTAATTGTTTCTGGAGAAAAGAATGATGTGATAAAAGATTCCAAAGAGGGAAATTGGACAAGAGATTGGTTAAATCAATTAAAAAAGAAGAAGAAATTATTTGAGGACCGCAATGAATATAGAAAGGCTATGTATAGGCCTTTCAATAAACAAAATTGTTATTTTCATGATGATTTAAATCAGGAGAGGTATCAATTACCAAAATTAATGCCTACTGTTGAGAGCAAAAATTTAGTAATCTGCTTGGCGGGAAAAGGGAATCGGAAAGGTTTCGGTGTTCTTATCACAAATCTAATTGCCGATTTAAATAATTATGATGCCGGGACACAATGCTTCCCGCTTTATTATTATGAAGAAAACAACGTCAAACAAAAAGGACTTTTTGATACCGATGAAAGCCAAAAGTATGTTCGCAGAGATGCAATCAGTGATTTCATTTTAGAAAGAGCCAAAACACAATATGGCAAAACCGTTACCAAAGAAGATATTTTTTACTATGTATATGGCTTTTTGCACAGCAACGAATACCGAGAAACCTTTGCCAACGATTTAAAGAAAATGTTGCCTCGTTTGCCATTGGTAGAAAACGTAAAAGACTTTTGGGCATTCAGCAAAGCAGGTCGCCAATTAGCAGAACTTCATTTGAATTATGAAACCGTTGCACCTTCTCCTGATGTAACCGTAAGCGGTGACGATGGCAAAACCTACACGGTGGACAAAATGCGTTTCCCAAAGAAAGACCAAAAAGAAACTATTCACTACAACAGCAAATTAACGGTTAGCAATATCCCTGCAAAAGCTTATGAATACGTTGTCAACGGTAAATCAGCCATTGAATGGATAATGGAACGTTATCAAGTTTCTACCCACAAAGAAAGCGGCATCACCAACGACCCGAATGATTGGGCAACAGAAGTAGGGAATCCAAGATACATTTTGGATTTGCTTTTGAGCATCATTAATGTGAGTTTGCAGACCGTGGATATTGTAAACAGTTTGCCAAAAGTGGACTTTGGAGCAAAGCCAACAGAAACCAAAGTGGTAAAAATGTACGAAACGAGAGAAGACTCAACTATAACTATTGCAGCAGAACCAGACCATGACGAATAATTAGCCCACGCTATTGGTGGCACATTTGCAAAACCACACAAGCCCACGCTAAAGCCAAGTTTTGCAAAAGAGCCACCAAGCCAACGCACCAACACAGCAGTAAACAATGGACAACAGAGCAACGAAAGACAGAACGCCAGCACCTAACAGCACCTATAAGAAATTGGCGGTTCAGTGGTTAAATGAAGTTCAGTTTTTCAATCAAACTTTCGTGCAGGTTGACAGTTTTGTGCTTCGAAATCGCCAACTTCTTATAGCTGCAAGACGTTGTGTGCAACCCTAAAAGACAGACGACAGTGACAATTAACAGACAGAAAAACAAAATGAAAACCCACGCTTCGCAAAATAAAAAGAGCTGCAACCCCCGCTCAGGGCGACACAATTTGCAGCACATTTTATTTTGCCCTACGCTCCCAAGCCCACCCACCACCCTGTCAGACTTTTATTGGGCAGACAGTCTTGTAACAGGAAATGAATTCTTACATTTGAAACTTTACCTATAACTATTTGTGGAGAAAGTATTAGACATAGTATCAGAACAAACAAACGGGAAATGTTATACATCGTTCCGTTATTGTGCAGACGATGAAATTCGTGTGCCGACACTTGACTTTGATTCTAAGGAAAAAGAAATATCTGTTGTTCCTAAAGAATACGGAGAAACCGACACGAACCTTACAAAATCAAAAAATTTAAAACCGTTAGCCGATAAACTAATTAAAGGTGAGCCGTTATTTCATTTCTTCCTTGACGGTTCAAGGCGAACTTACAAAGTTGACGACATTGAAATAAATAGAAATGTTTACCCAATCTTGGCAGGACAAATTGGAGTAGCTTGTTGCGAACGACAAAATCCAAGTCAATTCAAATGTGCTGATTTTGAACACAATTTGGTTTTATCGCTGCCAAAGGCAGCGAATCCAAATGGTGGTGATGCAGCACTTTTCTTTAATGCCTTGACAGGTAAAATCAACAAAACCACAAGACTTGAAAAAGCAGGGATTGAATTTTCCAAAATCCTTTCATACGATTCAAGCAAAAGAGACGGTGATGTAAAGTATGAACACAAAGGAATTGCAACTATACAAGATGAAATGATTGAAACCGAAAAGAAAATAGTTGCTCATTTAAGCACCAAAAATTTAATCAATCCCGACAAGTATTTGATTAAAGACGGTTCACTTCAATACGCCCCATCACGAAGCTCAAACTTTAAAGAATTATCAAAATTCAAAAGTCATTACAAATGCGTGATTGGAATTTCAAAGATGTTTGACCCAGAACTTTGTAAAGACAACAATAATAGAAGCAATGCAGACAAAATCGCAATGCTTCCTAATTATCACAGAACACCAGCATACAAATACAAAAGCGAAAGAGTTGGCAATGTTTACTTTGCCGTTTGGTATGTGAGAATCAGAGAATCGCATCAAACTTTCAGCCCTTTTTCAGGGATTGTGAAAGTTGAAAAAATCTTGATAACAGATGAAGAGATTGAAAACGGTCTTGACAGCCAGGAAATTGATTTAATTACCGCTAACATTATTAATGAAAGAAACCCCGTTTGCTATGGAAAGGATGCAAGGTGGGCTAATCATTTGTATCCCGTTTATCTTACTGAAAGCTTTATCAAGAGTAAGTATTTGAGCGACATAAACTTTTTAAATTTATTTTAATGAAGAAAATAGGAAAAATAATAGCCACCGAAAAAGTCCCAACCACTGTGGATGAATTCTACTTTTGGACTGACAAACATTTAATCATCAAACCTTTTGATGTTGTAAAGGTTCAGCACATAAAAAATTCAGTAACCTTTGGTGTTGTTGAGGAAATTTCACACTTAACAGATGGTGCAAGTTTCCTTTCAGGATACATTTCAAGCGACTTTGGAGAAGTTGAATCAAGAAGCAACACACAAAGAATTGGGATGAACTATGTTAAAGCGAAAGTTGTCGCAAACTCTGAAAACATTTACACACCAGTATTAGATGGTTACACAGTTTCATTAGCAGATGAAGAAGATGTGAAGATGGCATTAGGACTGAAAGGAATTAAAAATCCTTTGCCTTGTGGAGTTATTGAAATGTATGAGGACGAAGATAAAATCTCTGTTCCGGTGCATTTTAATTCTCATTTTTTAATTGGACCAGAAGGAGCACACTTAAATATTTCGGGAATTTCAGGATTAGCGTCTAAAACTTCCTATGCAATGTTTTTACTAAAAGCAATTCAGGAGCAATACTTAAAAAATGACAGCAATGAAAGTGTTGCGTTTGTATTGCTGAATGTAAAAGGCAGGGATTTATTGGCACTTGACGAACCCAATGACGAACTAACCGAAAGCGATTTACAGATTTATAAAGATTTGGAACTTGAAGTATCACCATTCAAGAATGTGAAATACTTCTATCCATATTCAAAGGATATAAAATCTACAACCTATGCAGACATCAGAGATGTAGAAAGCCAAAAGCAATTGAAAAAAGCATTTCAATACAAATACTTATTTGAGAACGATAAAGAAAGTTTGGACTTGCTTTTTTCAAATATTGACGACCCAACTCAATCAATGGAATCAATCGTTAATTACATAACTTCAGGCGAAGGACATTTTAACGGAATTACAAATTGGGAAGATTTAAAAGAGGAAATTAAAAAACATCAAGAAAAAGGCGACACAGGCAAAGACAAAACAATTTCCGTTTTGAGTTGGCGAAAATTTTATCGCCTTTTCCGTAAAGCATTAGAAAGAAACTTATTCTTTTCAAACTCATTAAAACGTGACGGAACCGAAGTTCGCTTACAAGAATCAATCAAGCAAATTAAGAAAAACGATATTCACGTAATTGACATTGCAAAACTTGATGAAGAAGCACAGGGCTTTGTTTTTGGTGATGTAATGCGGGCAATTTATGATTTGAAACTTGGACAAATTACAGATAGAGAAGAAGCTGAAATCCCGTCAAAAATTGTGATTTTCATTGACGAGTTAAATAAGTATGGAAGCAAAGACGTTCCTAAAAACTCACCAATTTTAAGACAGCTTTTAGACATTACTGAAAGAGGACGTTCATTAGGAATAATCTTGTTTGCTGCTGAACAGTTCAAAAGTGACATTCACGATAGAGTTAAAGGCAATTGTGCAACCCACGCCTATGGCAGAACTAACGCAATTGAAATTTCAAAACCCGATTATCAGTTTGTTCCGCCAGTTTACAAATCAATGCTAACAAGGTTGAAACAAGGAGAATACATTTTACAAAATCCAGTGTTTAGGTCATTGCTTAACATCAAATTCCCTAGACCATTATATAAACAGTTTAAGAATGGATAAGAACTATAAAACAGTAATTGGTAAAGATGTTATTGAATCACTTACAATTGGTATGTATGATGATTCAAGGTTTATTTACCGTGAGTATATTCAAAATGCTGCCGACCAAATAGACAAGGCAAGGCAACAAGGTTTGGTTGAAGATGGTGAAATACACATCAGTATTGAACCTGAAAAAAAAATCATTTCAATTGAAGATGATGCAACAGGAATTGAAGAAAGTAAGGTTGTTGAAATTCTAAAAAACATTGCACAGTCAACAAAGCAAAGAGGCGTTGACAAAGGATTTAGAGGTATTGGAAGATTAGGCGGCTTAGGCTATTGCGAAAAACTTGTTTTTGAAACATCTTTTAAAGGTGAACCTGTAAAATCAATAATGACTTGGGATGCACTTAAACTCAAAAGCATCATCAATAACAGAAATCAAAAAGAAGAAGCATCAGCAGTTATTGATGCCGTTACTTCATTGGAGAAAGCCAAAGAAAAACCCGAAGCTCATTATTTCAAGGTTACTTTAGTTGGTGTAACAAATAAAGACCTATTAGATGTTAAGGAAATCAGAAGTTACCTATCTATGGTTGCTCCAGTTCCATTCAGCAATAAGTTTCTTTATGCAAAAAAGATTTACGCTGAACTTGAAAAGGAAGGCATTAAGATAGATGAATACAAAACGTTTGTCAATGCCGACCAACTTTTTAAAGGTTACAATTCCTACATCTACGAAGGAACTGATTCAACCAACAGAAAGAAAATCGGGGAAGTAATAGATGTTTTGTTTTTCAAGGAATACGACAAAGAAAAAAACAAACTGTTTTGGGGTTGGTATGGCATTACTGAAAAAAACCAATCACTTAATCAAATAAACTATTCAAGAGGTTTTCGTCTTAGAAAATCAAATATTCAAATCGGCAATGAAGATACTCTAACACGATTCCATCGTGATAGAAGATTTCAGTTTTATTTTTTCGGAGAAGTTTATGGCTTGCATCCTGATTTAATTCCAAATGCAAGACGGGATAATTTTTCTGAAACCGATACTTATTATGATTTTGAAAATAAACTCAAACACTTCTTTCACACAACAATTCACAAGATATGCTACACTGCATCTGACGTAAACAGTGCAGTAAAAGCAATTAACAACTACAATCAAATAGTTGAACAGTTTGAAAAGAAAAAAGAGGAAGGATTTATTGACAAAGCTGAACAAAAAACCTTCTTAGAAAACATCGAAAAGAAAAAAGAAGAAGCAGTAAAAGCAGAAAAGAAACTTGAAACAATAAAGGCAAAGTCAGCAGAAACGCTCACTCCTATTTCAAAAATTATTGAAAGGGCAACATCAAATCACACACTTGCAATTAAAAATGATGTTGACACTGAAGTAGCGACAAAACCCGTTTTCAGAACTGCTAAACTTTCAAGGTTAAATAAGGGTGAGCAAAAGTTCCTTGGTAATATTTTCAGCATCATTCAAAATGTGTTACCTAAAGAAACAGCAGAGTTATTAATCCAAAAGATTGAAGAAGAATATAAATAGATGAAAAGAAAAATTCTACTTGTAGAACCTAATTATAAAAACAAATACCCGCCAATCGGGTTGATGAAAATTGCTACATATCACCGTAACTTAGGTGATGATGTGAAATTTTTCAAAGGTGATTTGAAAGACCTTGTTGTTGACCAGCTTTTTGAGAAATGCCTCAAAAAACTAAAGTCTATTGATGGTAATGTAAATTGGATTCAAAAAGCATTCTTTATAAAACTGTATATCAAAACAGGGAAAAAGGAAAATCTTGAAATGTTAGACTTGGGACGTAGTAAATATGCTCCTTTCGTTATACAGGCATTAGAAGAATATTCAAGAAAATTCCGCAGAAAAGAATATGAACAAGAACCGCATTGGGACAGAATCTATGTTACTACACTCTTTACCTTCTATTGGAAAATCACAGTTGAAACAATTCATTTCGTCAAGAAATTAGTTAAAGACCCGACCCAAATTTTTGTTGGTGGTGTCTTGGCTTCACTACTTCATAAAGAACTTGAAGAAGAAACAGGAATAAAACCACATCAAGGGTTACTTGACAAACCTGGAATCTTAGACAAAGGCGACAAAACCATTATTGACAATCTTCCACTTGATTATTCAATTCTTGACGAAATAGATTATCAATATCCAACACAAAGTGCATATTTCACCTTTATGACTAAAGGTTGCACCCGAAAATGTGCCTTTTGCTCAGTTCCGATTTTAGAACCCACATACAAGCCTAAAATTGAAACTAAAT
>Ga0169931_10013886_pt1 | contig 10950 bp, 7 predicted proteins | sample Kivu_15m_20L_FD_129675 | JGI IMG/M metagenome (GOLD analysis project Ga0169931, IMG submission 129675) | Freshwater microbial communities from Lake Kivu, Western Province, Rwanda to study Microbial Dark Matter (Phase II) - Kivu_15m_20L... | ecosystem: Environmental > Aquatic > Freshwater > Lake ... | reverse complement strand
CCCGAAGCTACTGCCTACTGTGCATGACACCCTATTATTATAAATCTCTCTGATGCCTTCTACTATTGTACTTTTTACTTCTTCGTACAGGCCGATGAGCGACAAACGCGGACAACTTGTACATAGGACAAACGGAATAAGAAGTAAGAAAGCACGACAGCGAATGCAATCAGACGTTTCAGAGCCGATCGAGCTCTACATATTCAAATTATTGTAACTTACCATCTATACAGAGCCCAAAGAAAAATGAACGATATCGAAATGACAATATGCCCAACATGCGGGCATCAAGTTCCAACTCTAAACCTTGCTGTCCATGCTGGTGTTTGTGATCGGTTTCGAAGGAATGATTCTCAAGAACGGATCAATCCCTTAATCACAACATCAGAACGGTCTAGCGAAGTTCGTAATTCAACTCTACCTACATCTCAAGATATCATTATGATCGACGGCTCCGATGATGAAGCAGATGAGCAGCCTATGGGGCCGAATTCATTACCATGGCAACTGGTTGAAAAGGAATGGGCTTGTCCTCGGTGCACTTTATTAAATCCCATTCATTCTCAACGATGTGATGCTTGTGATTATGAGTACTCTGAGGCTACGAGTACCACAACACCCAATAGATCAAGTAATTCAAATGATACTACTTTGAGACAACCTGATCCGACACAATATCAACAGCGGTTAATAGACTCAAATACTTTCATAGATAATAATAGTAGTAGTAGTAACACGTTGGCTACAACATCGAGCTCGATACGGTATATAGGAGGTGGGGCACTAATCGGATCAATTTTGGGAGCAGCTGGTGCATACATGAGAGGAAGAAATGTTACAAATAGTATTATGGAAGGTGCCATGACTGGTGTATTGAGTGGTGTTATTGCAAGAGATGTATTGGCCAGTGTAACTACGACAAATCCAACTGCTACGCGTTCATTCCTTCAAGGAACAACCGTCATGTCCACTCATGAATCTGATAGATCTGATCCCACTCATAATCCTCGAAGGATGGTATCCATTACTCGTCGGAGATATCCAGATGGAAGAGTAGAAACAATATGCGAAGAAAATGGCGTTCGGGTAGTGCAACAGACTCTAGGGATGAATCATGATAATCCAACTAACATTGACGATGATACCGATTCTTTTATGATCTCACAATCTCCTCGTTTACGAAGTTTTTCTATACCATCTACCGATAGTGATCATAATAACCATCAACAGCGTCCTAACTTTATGTTACCTTTCTCGCATCCCCGATTTCGTGTACTAACCACCACAGCGGGGGATCATTTAGACGCTATCGATGGAATGGATTATGAAAGGCTTCTAGATATATTTGGAGATGGATCTGATAATCGGCGAGGTGCAGATGAAGAGACGATACGTCGATTACCAATAACAAGATTGAACAATATTGAGGATGAATTGCCCAATATTAGAGAGTATCGAGTTTGCAGTATATGCTTGGAAGATTTTGAAAAGGGTCAAACCAGAAAAGTTCTCCCTTGTTTACATGGTTTCCATGATAAATGCATTGATCGTTGGTTAGGCTCCAATGCATGCTGTCCTATATGCAAGCATTCCTTACTTTAATACGCTTTTTTTTGGTTTCATAAATAAATAAAGCAAAATGCCTGCATTATCTGCAAATTTGATTGGTGCCCATGTCTGCTCCCCTACATTTCAATATACTTAGACACTATAATAACCTAGCTATTGATATATACACTTAAAGCAATTAAACATTATTTAGATTTAGCTCCAAAGCCTTTTCCACCACTACGACCAGATTTCTCTTGTTTCTTGGCAGCACGTCTCATAGCACGGTTCCCAGATGCCATCTGCATGTCCTGCTCTGACAACTCAGCATTCTCACCCTGTGCCATCATCCCCATACTCTTCTGCATCCTACTCATCATGGTTCTCATTTTCTGAAACTCGCTTACAAAGGCAACACCTTGATCTAGTGTGAGTCCTGACCCATTCGTTATCCGTCGCAATCGGGAACGAGCGGATCTATCCGTTATAAGTAATTCAGGATTGGCTCTTTCTTTTTTGGTCATACTGCAAATCAAAGCTTTACTTCGCTTAAGACGCAATTCCACTTCCTTAATCTGAGCGCTATTTATTTGACTTCCGATTCCTGGAAGCATCTTAGCGACGCCTGCAAAAGAACCCATTTTGGTAACTAATTCACTTTGCTTTAAAAAGTCGTCAAAATCAAACTTTGCTTCCAGCATTTTTTTCTGCATCCGCAGCGCTTCTTCATCAGATACTTCTACGGCTGCCTTTTCTACTAATGAAACAATATCTCCCATTCCTAAAATACGAGAAGCCATTCGATCTGGATAAAAGGGTTCGAGATCTGGTATCTTTTCACCAGTTCCAACAAATTTTATGGGTTTACCACTCACACCTCGGACACTGACAGCAGCACCACCACGAGAATCTCCATCCATCTTTGTTAAAATCGCTCCAGTTATACCTACAGCTGAATCAAATGCAGCAGTGAGTGTTGCAGCCTCCTGTCCCGTCATGGCATCAACAACTAAAAGCGTCTCTTTCGGTTTAACTATAAGGAAACAAGTTCAATTCGATATGCAAATATCAACAGCGATAAGAACGCCATTACGAAGACCGAATGCAAGAAATATTAGATTACTTACCAGCCAACTGTATTCGTTTAAGTTCATCCATCAAATTTGCATCAATCACTTGTCTTCCAGCTGTATCAATTAGAACGGTATCATATCCTTCTTTCTTCGCCTTTTCTACAGCCAGTTTAGCAATATCTACAGGATCTACCTGCGTTCCCATGGTAAATACATCGACTCCAACATTTTTTCCTAAAATCTCTAATTGAGATACAGCTGCTGGGCGGTATACATCTGCAGCCACTAATAATACTTTACGATTCCTTGTCGGCATTCGAGTTGATAACATAGTACCTGATGAATCCAATCCCATTGCAGCAACAGCGTCATAATCTACTTCGCGTTCTTTTAAATACAAGGCTAATTTTCCAGCGGCTGTTGTCTTTCCAGCACCCTGTAGCCCTGCAAGAAGAATTACTGCTGGATTACCAACGAAGCCTTTCGCTAATGGAGACGGTGGTACACTATTACTTGCTTTCTTGCCGCTGACCGTTTTGTCCATTAAATTTCCCCCCATAATGTCAAGCAGTTCATCATATATGGCTTTAATAAACTGTTGATCCGCTGTTACTCCCTTGATCACATCCTGCCCTATAGATCGCTTCTTCACACCCTCAATCAATGTATCTGCGACTTTTAAATTAACATCTGCATCGACAAGAGCTCGTCTAACATCTTTTAAGGCTTGTGTGATGGATTGTTCTGTGATTCTATAAAATTAACATCCATGAAACGCAACGATGAATCATGCTATGTGTATATCATCGAATATCCTTTGTAAAGAAAACCCTTTATCACGTACCGATTACGACCCCCTAAGGATTTTGCAACATCGGATATTGCAGATGTTAATTGATCAAACATCATGGATAGCTGTGTACCTCCATTTCGAGGATTTGAAGGGTACGGCGACCGATGTTGGTTGGTGGGTAAAGTCCATTTCCTTGTAAATGAATTACGTGAGTATGACCAACAGTCAGCATGACTGATGATTATGAGAGCGGTAGTATAAGTGGTATAAAATCTCATGACGATGAAGCACTCGATTGAATAGACACCCTTCTGATGCTGATGTAATGTTCTTGGCTGACATGATCCGTGCAGCAGAGAGATATCATCAGACAAAAAATCGAAACGAAAATCGGATGACGACATGACGAACCCTGACGCACGACCGGGACTACCGAACTATAGCAAAAAAGTGCAACACAGCGCATCGAACATCTGTATGTTTATCTTATTATTAAAGAGCCACACTTGTGAATGTCTTTATCGAATCAAATACCGATATTTTTGGAAGAACAATAATTAAAATGTTAGTGGAAAAATCATTTGAAAGGGATAGGGGAATGATCAGAGCTATCCGGCACAGGCGAGAATCAGATGATATGTTCTTCTGGAATGGGAATCAAGTTTCATTGTATGATTCCTCTCCCCAGGTGATTTTCTATATTGACGAATGTATTGAATCATCATCCGATATCATACACTCTGAGAAATGTGATATGAATATATACGACGAGATAAGCAGTAGGTGTAGATCATTTCCCTGTTCTATTACTACATGTCATCAAAGATTTCATTCCATTTTAGATTTTCAAAACCATTATGAAAGAAATCATGTCTATCAGTGTTCTATATGTGACTGTACCCTACATACGGATCATTTACTTGATCTTCATATTCAAGAAAAGCATGATTCATACTTTATTACAGCGCTAGAAAAAGGTAAAGCCTTTTATCGTTGCTTATGCTACACATGTGCATGTCAATTTGACCATGAAAAGGACCGTTTATACCATATGCAGAATGTTCATGGTTATCCCAGATGGTTTCGTTTCCATCCAAGGGCTAATAAGATATCTACGAAGCCTAGTAATCATGGATACGAGTATTCGCGGAATGAATTTGATAAATCAGAGTCTTTTAGAAAAAACAACCGTCCTAAAGTGTATCAACCACCCTCATCACTAGAAATTACGCACGATAACGACATAAGGAACGTTTCGGTGAATCACATTCCTCGTACCGTGCCGGTTAATCCAAGGAATGAAAGGAGGAAAATAAAAAATGCATCCATTCCTTGTAAGTATTATTTAGGTGGTCATTGCCGGAGAGGTTCACGGTGTATGTTCTTACATTCGAATGCGAAGAACGAAATCGATATCTCGATGGATATGATAGATGACTTAACGGAACGATTCCATACAGTTACACCTTTTGAAGGTGGAGGTGCAAAACGCAAAACTCGTATCCGTTTTCATTCACCATCATAAGCTAAAAGAATATATACATCAAACATTCCATTTTCTTATATATACTAGTTTAAAACCTGAGTATCTCTTTTTGTAGCTTTATCATAAGATGAGTAATTTCTTTTGAAATCAGTTATTGTTTATGCTGTAAATTGTGTTGTAGCTCGAATAAAAATAGATAAGCCGTTGTCTGAGAAGAGGTATGAAATACTTGACTTTCATATAGGTCAGAGACGAGCTCATCATTGCAATATAGCCAGCATCTACTAGAAGCTTCATCGTCCCTCGAAGGTGTTGTCCTATGAACCGTTGATGTATAATGCCCATACTCAGCAGAAGACCCCACATGATGAACAATACTACGTAAGCCGTATATAGATTCTGGTGCTACTTCGTCACACGTTTGTTTCATGTCTATTTTCATTGATGGATGCTGAATGGACATTAAAGGTGTCGGTATTCTTATGTCGGTGGCAAGATATTCAGCGAGCACCCCATTATCATCCAGTGGGTCCAATGACAAGTAATTGCTGAATTCCACAGGTGTATGATTCTTCCTACATGTGATTGTCATATAATCTGGACTGACATCAACAATAAATCGCTTGAGATGTAAAATCAAAGCATTGGGGAGTTTTGTAATTTCTGTCGTCTTTGTAGCCCAGTCGAAGAAACATTTCTCACATTTAATTTCACGTTTTTCCGGAGCTAGAAATTTTCTAAGACTATCTTGAAGTGTTTGATTGAATTTAAATCCTGGTAGAGTCTTCCCCATGGACGTATCACTATCAACTAACTCCAAAGATAAGCATCGGAAAGTTTCAAGTTGCGAGCGTGAAAATTTGCAGGAATCACAAGTAAGATGACTTCGAATTTCAGTAGTAAAGTATGCGTCCACTAGAGAGCTCGGTGATTCCTTTTGCATATGACTCTTTTCTGACGACGACGCATATAATCTTTGATGTCGTGGGTCCGACGTGCTTTTGGTATTTACAGCAGTATCTTCATGTACTGGTGAAACAGGGCTTTGTAATATGTCCTTTGGAATAACTTGCCAAGATTGATCGATCGAATGATACCTCGTACGTCGATGAGCAGTTGTCGAAATTAATGACGCTGCTGTAGCTCCCCCACCAATCAGATATCCTGATCGACTTTTCGATTTCCAAAAAGGTTTCCAGCCACGAATTGTTTGTTCTTGACCATTCCATGATCCTCGACGGTAGGGAATATCGACGGCATTTGTGTTTGTCAAAAGCTCTTCAATTCCCTCCATGTTCAAATTTGAAAGTGACATTCGACGTTGTTCTAACGACTGTGAGTTATTTTCATCTACGCAATCTTCTTCCGATTCTCCTACTACATCAAAATCAAATGAATCAGATGCTGTGCCTAGCCTGGCTTTCTTGGCATGATTTTGAGACCTACCCTCAAAGGAAGCTGTGGTAGCTCCACTCACAATTACATAATTGGAATCATCCTGTGTGTCAGATGGATCTATTACTGTCGTGTTCGATGGTATTTCTGGATTATGTGTTGTCTCCATGGATACTGTAAGTTTCAATTCATCATGTAATAGATCTAATAATGTGGTCATAAACTCATGTGCATCATGTTGTTGATATCCGACGAATAGTGGTGTTTTTTCATCTACTACCTCCTTAAATTGAGTTGGATTTACGTCTTGTGAATTAGATTGCCATGTTGTCCATTCGCTTTCAATTTTATCAGAAATTTCTTCTCCTCTCAAAAGGCGAAAGACATGAACCAATTGTTCCACAAGTATTTTATTTGGGGATACGGAAGGTATAAGAAACTCGCTGTCATGAGATGATGACGTAATCAAAGTATCTACAAATCCATCTAAACTAAGTAGCGCCTGCAATGATGAATTCATGTAACAAGTGTTACCGAGATTTTGTAACCCTTTCCATGATGACTTCAAAGGAGAAGATTTCGATTTCGGTGTTACATAATTCATATCTTTTGTCGGTTTTTGTGAAATCAATTGTAGAATCGGGTTTGGTTTATATAGCGCCAACGTTGTACATACATGTGGAGTTGACATATGTGTGGTAAACGGTTGACTTTCCTCGATCTCCATTGGTTCACTCACCACAATACCCTCGTTTAAGGAAGGAGAAGAAGAAAGGGCACCAATCACATCTGTTAGTGAGGTAGTACTAAAAGTGGCTGGATACTGAGACTCTGAAAGCGATAAAGGTTTACAAACTATATCCCAATCACTCAAACTGGCCATGGAGGTATCCTTTACATATCGATTCACACTTTCATCGCGTTCCGGAGAGGGTATTTTTTGCCATGATCTCGCCATTTCGGGACATTCATCCATAGGATCTTGGGAATCTTTAGATACACTTCTTATTGTATCAATCGGCTGATACGAAGGTTTACGAAGACTCTGCGATTGAGTCAAACATCCCCATTTCGGAATGGGAAGCGCCGACGGTGAAACTTCAAACTTCGGAAGTGATGATACTCCTTGTATGACTCGAGCCCGTAATGTAGGAGAGTTTGAAGATGGTAATGTTGTATAGATATCAGTCGACATGGTTTCAAGGATGGAGCGGAGGATATCACAAATAGTTGAGCGTGTAAAGTCCTTCTCTCATTTTTATGAAACGGAGAAAAACTTTCTTCTATTTTCTGTATGGCTATCGTTGCATTTCTTCGTCCCGCGACAGCGAAAACACAAGAGACAAGTCTATGTAGCTGTGTACGACAAACCAACCACGTCCGTCCGTCTGCGCGAAGATTCGCTACGTATTCCTATGTACAGTACATATGAAATGTATGTACATAAGATTTTTACTACAAGGTACTACTGTAAGGTAAAGGTTTTTATTAAAAAGGCCATAGGCGCCAATTGTAAAAAGTAGAAACCAATGCTACTGTATCGTGGGACAATCAATTGTGTTGTGGAGTTCAGGTCCACCCCAAGGACACTCAAGCTTAGACAGTATTGAGCAAAGGTCTTTCTAGGCTAACCGCTAACTATGAAGAGAGTCCAAAAGAAAAAAGCTTCAGCATCCATATTTTCCCCTGATTCTGTCGTCGGGGCCTTTACTTTATATTTTGTAGTACCAACGATACTTTTGCTACTTGGTTTACAATATATAGAGCTACCCTCTGAGTTAATCTCTAATTTTAATATAGAGACGAAAACCTCGAGTGGTAAAGCGTCAAATAGCATTAATAAGTCTACACATACACAATTAGAAACTCAATCTATTCAAAACAGGCAACGTCAAGTTGATTCCAACAACGAAAATAAGAAAGGAACAGATGCTGCCATACCCCTACCAAAAGCATCTCCGTCTACTACTGAGATCGATACACATATAAAAGCTGCACGGCAAGTTCTTAGGGTAAGCATGGTGATGAAATCTCATTTCCGTTTAATTATACTCTGTGAGTATCCATTCCTTCATCATTCTATCTTGTCCTCTTAGAACAACCCAGACGACATTCTTAATATTTTAAACTTAGCTGATGCCTTAAATAATCGGGATTTGATGCATCATGATGGTGGATCAACTCATCAAGAGTCAATTGCACTATATTCCAAAGCGATTCAACGTTTGCTAAAAATGAGAGAACTAATAGGACGTGATGGAGACGTGGGAACTTCTTCTACACTGAATAATCTGAACTCGGAAATATATCTGGATAATTCGTCGAAATCCTTAGAGGGTCTATTAGTTCATGCATACTGTAGACTTGCACATGTTTACTTCATGGCTAATATGTTTGACATAGCCTTGGGAGTGTATACACAAGCCTTGGAAATTTCCCCTACATATCTTGATGCTTTAAATCATCGTGGAGCGACAAATGTAATTCTAGGGAAATATAATGAAGCTGCCAAGGACTTTGATCAAGTAATACAACTCGATACTGATCGCGTATTCGTTGACGTCTTTACAGGTATGGCTAAAGTATTAGTGGCTCGAGAAGAAGTTTATCCAAAGGGATGGGAGAATATTGTCCCAATCATGGAAGATTTAATAATGTCAACACAACAGCTCTCTGAACAACAGCAACAACATGCTCACAATCCTTCAATTTTTGCTACATATAAAAATTTCTTCAACAACAATTTAAAACATCTTCATTTGGCTTTATTTTCATATCATGACCACAAGACATTGGATGTAGATCAGGCTTGGGATCATGTGAGGAAAGGGAATTACTACAAATTAGATGGGCATGCTCCCTATGATTACTCATTTCAACAAAAGAAGATAGATATGATAAAGCAGGTATTCGTTCCTGGTTTTTGGATGGATGGTTATGGAAGTACGTCGAAGAATCTCATCTTTATCGTGGGGTTTGTTCGCTCAGGATCTACACTCTTGGAACGTATATTAGATGCTCATCCACTCATTGCTGGCACGGGAGAAGATAGTATTTTCAATGGAAGACTCCCGGCCATTCGTTCTGAAGTTGTCGAAGCTAGTACATCTGGGTCGTTGCAAACACTTCAGGCTGTAATACAACAACAGGCGGATGAGGTAGAGTTCCTTGTAAAAGAACGTTGGAAGAAAGTCAATTCAAGATCCACTCAAAACAAAGATACACACAAACAACGCCCTCGTCGATATGTTGATAAAATGTTGATGAACTATGTGAATATTGGTTTCATACATTTGCTTTACCCCAACGCGCTTATTTTACATGTTTCTAGAGAACCGATGGACACAATATGGTCAGCGTTTAAACATGACTTTCCTCCGGGAGACTTGGATCATACATCTGACTTTCAATCACTTGCACACATGTTTAAATGCTACAAAGAGGTAATGCAGCATTGGGATCAAGTTCTGCCTGGTCGTATACAACATATCCGATACGAGGACATGGTAAATGATTTTGATGGTGTAGCAAGGGCTGTTATTTCTGCGACCGAATTACCTTGGGACCCCCAAGTGTTGAAGTTTCATGAGAAGAAGCAAGCGGTTAATACACTCTCCACTTCTCAAGTAAGGAAGGGAATATACAAAGAATCCATTCAAAGTTGGAAAAAATACGAGAAATACCTAAAACCTTTGATGAGATATGTAGGGAATAACGCGATTCATAATATCACAACATCACTGAAAGGATATACTACAGTACATGGTGATTAAGAAGGATCAATATTATAACTTAACATATAATTACTGCAATATCAGAGGATGAAAGAAAATTTTTTCTTTACGTCCTAATATGAGCTTTAATAAACTTGTGATGGGCATAAAACATCTTCAGAATACTTGATGTATTTCAACAACTCTTTCCAGGAGACTATGCGTGGAAAAGTCAGCGAGACGATTTGTTCACCAGGTCTGCCGATTCGATTTCCAACACACACCCGTGAGCTGATCAATAGTTATGAGTCACAAACGAATGACGATCGGCTCAAGTTCCTAATATTCTGGAAAACGATTCATAAAATTCTTTTCCACATATTATTTTCGTCAACACGTTCGAGGTGTTAAGTGTTTGTAGTTTTGCAATATCAATGATCCATTTGGAATCATCTCGAACTATGGGTAATACGGCGGCTCTCTGATTGTTGATTGTAAGGATCCAGCCTCCTGTTTTAGAAAGGACGATACGGTATCCGAAATCCATAATTAATCGTATCCGAAATCCATAATTGGATTAATTGAAATTAGATTTTCCATGAGGTTGATATCAGAAATGCTTGTCAGGGATCATGGGCTCATTTCAGTATACCGAGGAAAATTCCTTTCGGCCTGGTCATTTTTGTAATATTTGATCATGCTCTTGTCATAATCGTCCTTGTATCGCCTCTATTCTTTAAACTCCTCTGGGCTGGAGCCTTCTTGAGGTTCGAGGACTGTAATGGTAGGGTGATACCTTTTGAGGCCTTCCTCAGCAAATAATAAAACGCCATGAAACAGCAATCGGGTATGCTGCACTGTAATCAAGACAAGAGTATGGAGCTCTGTCTTCTACGGGATAGTTGGAGTACTACCCGGGAACCTCCTCTGAATACAGGTAAT
>Ga0169931_10013885_pt1 | contig 10952 bp, 5 predicted proteins | sample Kivu_15m_20L_FD_129675 | JGI IMG/M metagenome (GOLD analysis project Ga0169931, IMG submission 129675) | Freshwater microbial communities from Lake Kivu, Western Province, Rwanda to study Microbial Dark Matter (Phase II) - Kivu_15m_20L... | ecosystem: Environmental > Aquatic > Freshwater > Lake ... | reverse complement strand
CTCAGGCACCTCCTCGATCCGATCCTCGCACGGATCGTACAAACTATAACTCATACCATGCTGGTACGGGGGTTCCGACAGGAGTTCCAACACCAACTGGAGTTCGTACTATACCGTTTCGTAATGATCGAGATCCTCGATTCAAGGCTTCATCAGCATCCGGTCGCTTTCATCACAGTTCGGCAGTGAATAATCCTACCAATAATAGCTTCTATTCGAATCCTGGACGTAGGGTAACATCGGATTCTTATTCGCCAAAAAATTCTGGAGTCAGCAACAATCCTCAACACAATGTCTCCATATCTCGTAACTTCTCTGTCCCAGACGGAGGCTCGCGTTATGAATTCAATGATTCCTTTGATGGCAGGGATCAGGGATCTCCTCCTGTTGTCCTGGATGGCATTGGAGTACCCATTCCAGGACCCAGATCATCTTCAGGACTGGGAACAGTAGGAGGAGGAGGCAGTAAACCTTTCTGGAGATCTACCAGCGCACTGAATACAGGACCCAGTGGTGGAAGTAATAGTATATTATGGACTGAATCAGGGACTCGGGAAAAGAAATTTACACCGTGGTCTTCGAAACCTTCATTTCCTCCTGCACATGTTACAAGCCTTCAAGAAGGGTTCAAATCTTTGGATTCTGAATCCGATACAAAGCTGCCCATATCCAAATCAGAAGTAACACCCTTTCTGAATAAGTTTGACCGGAGAGCCCCACCTGGTGGATGGGAAAGGGATCGTAATACACAACAGACTGGAACAGGTGCTAGTGGTGACGGTTCATCTTCTAACAACCAAGATTATTATGGCCCGAGTATTGGTGTCAGTAGTAGAGATCGACCCTTAGTACATGATACTGGTTTACGTGACGAGAAACGAATTGAAACTCAAACTTTTTATCCCAGTGAATATCGACGTTATGATGATGATTTATCACAATCATTACCGAAGAATCCGTCCGAACAAGATGGCGTGGATATCGATGGAGGCCATGACGTCGTATCATATTCCGATTCATTACCGATTGGACAGGATTCATCTTCGTCTCGTGATATTCAGGAAATAAAGGATATCAAGGATGGTGGCACTATTAGCTTAGTTAGAATACCCGATGTAAAGCAGAATGTTCCAGAGTTTCCGAATCCTCCTCCCTCTCCAGATAAAAAGACTGTTAATACTGTTCGCATCACAATATCATCCCTAGCTCATGAGGAAAAAATCAACAAGGCTGAATCGGCTGTACGAAGGTTGTCCGACATCATTTCTCAAGATGATATAAACGTGAGAAATATACTACTGCTTTCGCTCTTTTTATGCTTTTGCTTTCATTTTTCATTTATCCTTCAATTCTCATTTACAAAACTCTCTTTCTCGATAGTCTCAAGTGGATGGGTCTCTCGTCCTTCCATCCTCTCAGCAAATTATGCTAGGAGTTTCTCATATCGATTTAAGGATAAAGGAAAGTGAAAGGGAACTTGCACAACTGCGAACGGAAAGTGAAGAGCTTTTGAAAAAAGAAGAAGAAGAGCGGGTGCAACAGATTCAAAAAGAACTTGAGAGGAAAATTAAAAGGGAAGTTGAAATAACTCAAAAGTACGAGAAGACCCGTAAAATTGAACATCAAAAACGAGATATCGATCGCGAAAAATATCGAAACGAGTTGAATATGCTTCAGTCCTCAATTCAGGATCTTACGTCTAAGAGAAACGCGCAAGCGAGCGAAGTCCAAGAAGAATTTAAGGTATCCTTTTCGCGTGAATTCGATCAGATGAATGCTCTCGTTCTTATACATATCCAAGCTGCGCACATTTTGCGATGGAATGAATTGGCTCCTCATATCCAGACCTTCATAGAACAACTGAAATTCAACTTGGAGGCTGAAATTTCTATCATCAATGAAACTGCGTTGATTCTCAAAAGTTTGGGATCGGATGATAAATTATGTGAAGAGTACATTATGACAGTAAATGAATCCGATGATGATAGCGGAGTCGCCATTACTTCTAAGCTCGAGGCGCTGAGTTCTATGCTCAAAGATGAACCTATGTTGATGGCTGACGTTGTTTCGTCAGTTCTACTTGAAAGCAGAAAACGGGCACGACAATCTCATCTAGATACATTGTCACTCATTCCTATCGATGATACTAGGTTTACTCCAAGTGAAGATGAACACAACTGGTCAAATGAAAATTGGTCTCTACTAGCTCGATCGGTAACTGGACCAGAAAACGCCTTATATATTGAGCCCTCGGAGGCGCCTTTGTTTCGAGAAACGCATACGCAATACTTACAGGACCGGGAGCTGGTAAGGGATCATATTCGATCTAAAAAGAGGAGGCTACATAATCGATGGAAGGAATTGAGTTTGGAGTACCTGAATATACAACGGTCTACAGTGAACGAGCTACCAGAGTTCGTAGGAATAGCAACAGAGATCATAATAAGTGATCCTGATGCACCAGACCTTGGAGTACGTGGTAATAATCCTTATCGTCGACCTCGGCGTGTCGCCAACCTAGGCACTGGATCCAACACCATGGGAAGCGATGTTGTACGCTCCGAATATGAACAAGAGCAGATAATTGCGAAGCTAACAGCTCAGGAAGCCTTGGAGAAAAAAATTATTCATGGTGGTTGTCCATTACCAAGGCAACGATGCCAACTGGAAAAGGTGAGAATATATTCCGGTTCAAAACGAATAGCTCTTTGTTATGCTTCTCACTTGTCTTTTTAATATCTTCTTCTTAACAGAGTTTGTTCATATCGTATCATGACTCGCTATCAAGTAGAAGAGTTTACGACCCTGTCGAGGAGAGTGAAGATCTTAGGTGCCGGAATCCGTGGTCGGATATGGAGAAGTGTAAGTGTATGGCTCACAATAAATAAGATATCTCATTCAATTAAGACCTATTTGGATTGACGATTGCTTCTCCCTTCATCATTATATGTAAATTGAAGGCATTTTTCTCGACAAATTTCTTCAACATCCAAAAGATTTCCGAAAAATTGCTTCATATTTAAAGAATAAATCAGTCAGGGATTGCATATGTTTCTATTATGACTCCAAACAGAGTGTACCGTATAAAGCAGCCTTGAAAGATCATCTTATTCGGAGAAAAAGGCGCGGTGAACCTACCAATTGGGAGGCGACGATGCAAGCAGCGGTGTCTGTAGGAGCTACACTCAGCACCGGTATCAGCTCAGAAAAGCCTGTTACATTTTCCGTGCCCATCGATGATAATACATACTCTCGCCGTTACTTTCATCCGTTGCGGCGTGAAAGGATAATAAATGTTGCAGCTGAGAGTCCGAGCTTAACGCCTACCCACGCTGATCATGATGAAAATACTAAAACAATTGCGATACCTGTCGGAAAACTCTTTACGGTCGATATATCTCCAGTGCCTTTCCCTGTGTTAAATTTAGATGCAGAAAAGGAAATCAATCAAGATGGCAGTTCGTGCGACAGCGAATCTCAGATAGGGCAGTCCACTATAGAAAAGGATGACAAAGCTCTAGTTGAATCTTCCCACAGAAAAATTCAAAAGTGGACGAAAGAAGAAAAAAAGAGGTTTCTATGCGCTTTTGATCAGTATGGTACGACGTAATTTTCTCCGCTTTCTTTTATCGGAAGATTTTTATTGATCTCTTACGACCCTTCAAAATCAATTAATCAGGGAAGAAATGGTCGCTTCTAGCCGAAGCTGTCGGAACCAAAAATGTGAATCAAATCAAAAACTACTACTACGACAACAAAAAAGTAATTGGAAAGCGCGTAGTCCACAAAGAATCAGTAAATGATCAGGATATTCTATCTCTTCGTGAAAAAGAAAAAATCGAAGCCGTACATAATCTGAATGATTCCGATATCTCCGGACGGGTCCCTTCTGTAAATGATATTATGAGCGTTGGTGGAAGAAGTTATGATGCCTTCAATTACTTGCATTTGGACACTTTAGCACATCAGCAATCGGATATTTGGACCCATCCATCCTTGCATCATCCCCTGGCTCTAGCTATTGAGCGACACCATCAGAATCAAATAAGCGGATACCACCACGTGCAAACGTATGACTTTCCCGTTTACTCGCAGTCCTATGGGTTACCTTATCTTGATCAAAGTCTATTATTGTCGCAGCAGGTCCATGATCGAGCGTGGGAACAAGCGTTGCAAAGAGCCTATATACATAATAATTCACAAGTGGATATCGGTTCGATAGCCTCTTGGGCAAATGGTCGTCAACAGCATGAGGTCAATTTTGCTTTACCTGATAACTCAAATTACATGCTTTTCCAACAGATGCAACCTGTTTATCATCATCCTTTTGTAGCCGACATTTCTCCAAGGATCAACAATACTAATTTTGATAGAGGTGATAACCTTGATCGCTTTGATAATTTCCATATGAACAACTAATTAAGCATAGATTGTGTTTACGCTCTATTTGATATTTCATTAAATGAAATAATTTATTAATTTATTGACACAATTGACGACTGATCATTGAAATGTTTGGTATTCAAATGATCTCACAGTCTCAGTTGACCTGCTGTGGAAAAAGATGCGGTATTGATTTCGAGAAGGCTTTGGGCCAAGGCACCAGGAGAATCAGTACTTCTCAAACTCCTTTAGCTTTCCTTGCTATCTCTAATAACTTTATTGCTTCATTCTTCAGCCGCAGACGCTCACTTTCTCCAAGATTTTTCAATTGTAATTTCATTTCCACGAGCCTTAGAGATCGCACTTCTTTCTGCTCATCGTCGCTGATATCTGATATTGATCCACCCTTGACAACTTTTAAGCCTGGTTCACGCAAAAAGGCGATAGGCCTGGACATCCCACTACGCCGCAATAAGGTGAGATGCGAAAGTAAATGATATATTGAACCAATGTCCATAGTAGTAGATTCGGTGCTTTCTAACATCACCATGGGATCGTTGAACGAGCTCTCGTTCGAATGTTCCACTGCCCATGACAGCGCATCACGGAAGCTTCTGTTTTCTGTATATAACGCAGCTTTTCTTGCTCCGAAAAGACTGTAGCCATACCCAAGCAATTGTTTCACGATCCCTTCATCTGCAGCAACGTTTAGCCGGGAGAATCTGATAAAAAATGGATATTTGTCATTGACTACATCGTTGATACTGCGAAGCTTGTTGTCTAGAAGCTTGTCAAATGTTGGAAAGTCTTTGAGGCGGAATACTCCAATAGCTTCTAATAGCATAGCGAGAGATAGTGTGCAGAGACCATCATCCTTTTGCGTAAAACATTGTCTGACACATGCGTCTATCAATCCATCGGACAATTCCTCATCCATACGCCTACTATCACAGTCACCATATGTCGACGATGAAGAAGTGATTTGAAGCATAAAGCATTGATAAGCGCGGAAGGAATCAGCAAAGAATGCTGTGGTAGTATTCACTTCCAACGTTCGGAGAGAACGAATCAAACGATCAAGCTGTAAATGCTCCGTCAATGGGGTAATAGCAACACACCAATGCAGAAACTCAACATGAATTTCGTAAAGCACACAGCGATCTTGCATCGATTCGCGTTCTACTAACATGGATAATGTCAAGGAAATGGTATCGATGATAGAAGTAAATTCATCACATGATCCCCATAAATTATCTCCATTTTTCATGGAAATTATTTCATGAACCAAAATGCAGCTCGCGGCATTTGCCACACCAAAAAAATTTCCCTCTGCAGCGGCTTTAATCCACATACACTTAAGTAGAATGGAGTTTCGAGGGCTTAGTGGTCCAAAAAGAGTCATCAAACGAGAAAGCGCTTTTTCAAAAAAGTGTCGGTGGTTTTCAACTTGAATCCGATCGAAGCCGTCTCTATTGTGAAGGGCAGAAAACAGATCCCGGCATAGATCAGCTGCAACAGAAGGGTCACTCCATTCTGGATGTGTTCTCACCCAATAGTCAAAATTGCTTGTGAGTAAATTCCGCACGATCCCAATAGGCTTGTCTATACGAAAATCTTCGAATGACATGACCATTGAGGTATCCTCATTTCGATGCCAGAGAAAAATGCAATAGTCAAAGTAGTGAATAAAGTTATCCACTTCGTCTAACAATAGTGGAGCAGCAAATGCACCAACAAGGTCACGCAAATCTTTCGCAACATGTTGAATTTCATTATTGACACCTCGCGATGCAATGCGTTTTATGAATTCACACAAGTAACTACATAAAACCTCGTGCCTAATAAATGAAGTGGGCATCAGCATTATTTCTCTGATGACAGAAAATAAAAGATCATTCATCGCCCGACGAAAAACAAACTCTTCGATAATATATTCGATCGACAGAGAGAAGTCAAAACATTTTTCATTCAAATCCATGACATCGGCGAGAAATTGGAGGAGTAACCTCCGATGGTTGCAGTAACTAGTTGTACTTATTTTTCTGAAGAACCCATGAGACATTTTATCTGCGAAATGGTATCCAAAAGAGCATGTTTTGCGTGTAGAACCAGGTGTAGGAAGATCCTGCAACGTAGCACCCTCTATTGACGAAAGCGTAAAGGTTTCATTTGGATGTGGGTCGACCCACCGCAAGAGGAGTTCGATGATAAGCAGATTTTGATCAATTTTATTTAAACAAAAGCTGTTCAACCAATTTACGTTTGGGGGTATGCTATCAATAAGATTCCAAAGGATAGATACGAGTGATGGTGAGAGTGCTTTTGACTCCATTATTGAGCAGACTTCAATAATAAAACTGCTGAGCATTTTATCATCATGAATTATTCGCTCCGATAATGGAAGTGATGAAGAGCTTGAATTTAATATCTTGACGCATAGCTCCAAGCCCCATGACAAGTCTCCGTTGTCCAATGTATGACAGTATTGACTTGTCTTTAATTCATTTATCGCAAATCTTGTGATATCACTAACCTCTATGCGACGGGCTTCCGTCGCGAAGGGGTGAGATGTAACAGAAATCGGGATAATTTGTTTAAAAAAGGGGAGCATAAGAAACTCATGAGCAGCGGACGAAAATCTCTTTAATGAAGCAAGATCAATATCGATCAGTTGCGATACTGGCATTCTATCATCAATGTTTCTATTCAGACTTTCATAGAGAACCAAGGTCAAAGAACGGTGTGACTTCACTCTGAGAGACAGCACCTCATTCCACATCTTCACGAGATCAGGATTCTTATCATTAAGGCAAAAGCTTAAACGAGATCCGATACAATCACAGAACTTGTGAACCATATCTAACTGGCATGTGTATTGAAACATCGCTTTTGCTCTTTCGAGGTACCATCTCATAACATCGATTCCTGTGACATCTTCAACAAACGACGGTGCGCATAGCTCATCAACGATAGCCCCTCTGAGATCAATGTTAAATAACTTCTCAACGTAAGCCGTCATATGTGAACCATTTGCATCAGTGAAGATCCTTGAGGGGGATTCAGAGCCATTATAGTCATACGGCTTCCATGCGTATGGAGACTGTTCGCCGTAGCAAGGTAAAAGATGGGCGTAAAGCGATACGTCAATTGAATACGGGAGACGACTCAAAATTTTAATCCTTGTTGAGTTGGATCCTAATTGGATCCAATGCCTAGCCAGTATTATTGATAAGGTTCTTACTTCACCGATACGGGCTAAGTCCTTGGCAATCTGGATTAAGTAATTCAAATGATCTAGTAAGAGGAAAGTTTGACTGGTTATGGATCGTTCAATGTCCTCTGGAAGGTACGTTAGCGTGTGAATACACCAATAACGGCTTTGTAGTATTTTCCATAGAGAGTGATCAACTTTCTGGGAAAAAATTGTATCTGCTTTGTACACCAATGTGTATTTCTCTAGAGCATCTCGATGCAAATGCAATAAATCATTCAAGCTTATCATTTTATCATCCGGTACGAAATCATGTAGGTTAATTAGATTCTCGATGAAATATCGGGCGTCAGAAACCTTGCTCAATGACGTCAGATCACAGCTGTACTCCCACAAGTGCTTATAAATATTATCACGAATGTCATTACTGAAAAATTGGCTTCCTTGGCGCTCAATATATGCTAGAGCCTTGTCATACTTGTCAAGTCTAAGATATGAGTCGAGTATCGACAAAATATCCATACGCTTCAACACTTGAAGAGAAATATTGAAGTTAAGATCGTCTGAGTGATGAATCATCGTTAGCAGGAACAAACTCTTGGATGATATAGAATCTGTAATCAAGGATCCATGTATTAGGCGATATGGGTGCGTTTTACTCCTGAGAGTTTTCTGTACATTTAGCACTTCAATTTGTCGATCAGATCTTATCAAACATTTCATTACAATTATTTGCGCACTCGTACATGCCGTCAAAACAATCTCATCTATATTGAGATAAGCAACGGAATATTCGACCACGCGGGTGAAGTCGACGAAGGGGCAAAAAACGGATAAGGAGCGTTCCCGCTCCATCACAAAATAGGGTAAAAAAGGACTAGATGCTGTGCTGTTGAGGTTACGAGATAACCAATCACTACAGTTTAATAAGGATATTCCACCATGAAAATCCATGATTGATAGAAGTAGTCGGGGGAGATGAATGTGTTCATCTGTAGCTGATGCCACACATTCATGAAACCGAAGAGAACAAATGGGTGGTGATGTAGAAAGGATGACAGTTGTCGAGGAGGAAACATTTACAGACCGTTTCTTCGAGCCAACTCTATCCTGAATCCATGTGTTCTTGGTGGGTATCCTAGCAAATACTGTGACTGGTGGCCCTTTCTCTTTGACGTCAATATAATCCATTAAGACGATATCAAGTGCCAAAGCTGAATCGTCCCCATTCGGACTGACTTTGAAAGAAATACTCCAGTAGCTGATGCATTCACGTTCGACATTTACGGAGGATACATCATTGTTCTTTTTCCCACCAACACAGGCAAGAATAAAGTTGCATTCTGATTCATCGTATCGAGGATACATAGCAAGAGTCATGATATCTGAGTGAATATCATTAGCATGTGTAACAGGTGTTACTAGACAGCGTGAATCCAGGGTAAGATCAGGTAAATCATCGGCATAATGGACATGAGACGAAAAGTATCGTGATTTATCTCTACACTTGCTGTTGTAGGATAGATCGAAAATATCCAATGGTATAACAAATATTTCTATGCAACCCCCAATTCTAGACACAGTTAAGACGATAATGTTGGAAGAAGTAGCATCCTCCTTTTGGTTATCTTGACATGGATAATCGCCCATCGTTATGGGTGAAATATCACTCACTCGCATCAAACCTGATTCAAAAAGATACTGAAGATCATCCTGAGATGAAGCTTTCTTACCATTGGACCAAAGTCTTGGCCTTTTGGATCCTTCATTGGAATATGACGTTTCATTAGTATACCGTTTCAATTCATGATACGTAGCTTCAACTGTTTCTTGAGTAGGTGTTAAAATAGCAATAGACTCCCAGCAATGCTGTTGCGGTTTCGTACTACTATTTTTGTTAGTTGCTTTGAAGGTCATTGTAATCTTTTTATAAAGAACTATAATACCATCATCCAGACCCCAACTTACAGCAATTAAATTGGGATAAATTTCGCAACAACGCACTAAAGCTATGGATGGTAATAATGGTGATTCACGATTACCATAAGCTTGATCTAATAATGCTTTTGCATCTGTCGTTTCTGATAATAAGCAACCATCAACATTATCAGGATCCGTGACAGTCTCTTTATTCTTGCCATAGACGAAAGAATGATCGTCTTGATGTGAAAGTCGATATTCCACTATAAGTCCCCATCCAACCATGACTAATACATGGATAGGTTGAATTGATTTTATACGATTCGGATACAGATGAGTTCCTGGACGGAATACTCGTACAAAAGGCATAGTAGAAGAAGTAGAATCCAAAGTACTCGCTAACCAAAATCTAGCTAAAATATGTGCCTCAAAGGGTGTATTAATTGTATCATATCCATTTAAATTGGGTATACCTAAAATATCATTCTGTTTAGAAATATGATCGGAATTCTCCTTAGAGTCATTATGTTCATTCTCATGAAAATCCGATTCTCTATTTAGATTCAGGAAAGATTTATATGATTCGGTACGACGATTAGACGAGGTGAAAATTTTCCATGGCAGAGAAAGGAATTTCCATAATAACCCTACTTGGTCTTCTTGATTATGATTGTTTTCAGACGTGACATGATTATGATCTTCTTCGTTTTGTCCATGTTGATTGCTGCGTTGAAAACAAACGTGATAGATTCGTGTCAAGATGTCTTGTGTCGAATGAAATGTCCTCGAGGATGTATCTCTGTTGCATGAAATAGACGAAAGTGGAATCATTTGATATAAATCATCATCGTCAACATTATCATCCAAAAATGAATCAGAGTCATCCGCCTGTGATGAATATTCATTTTGTGCAGGTTGTGATGATGATGTCTTGTTATTGGTCGTAAGACTATTACCAGTTTCAGTAAAGATTTCTAGGGACATGCTCTATTATAGGTCAATTTTCAAGATATTCAAAAAATAATTGAAGAAAAGGCGTTGGAAGATAAAGTTGTAAAACATTATAAATAGTAATGTTACTACATAAAGGAGAAAGAAATGAAACAAGTGAGGGTAACTCTTGCCTTGATTTACAGGCTTATTACAGTTCCAACAAATCTCCGGCCGGCCGCCAGCCTCTCAGAAAAAATATTTGGCCGGCCAGTCGCCAGTCGGCTATTTAGTAGGACGAGTAGGACCTACTGTACTCAGTCTTGCGTTCAATTGCCTCGATGACTCATGCTTACGATGGCAGAGTCTCATCAATGATCAACGGACAGATGTCGGGGCGCCATCTCAGAATTCTGCATACATAGGTCGTATTGAACCAACATGTAAAAATGTTTTGTAATGAATCTAAGAAGGTTTTCTTAGATCTCAAATCATATTATCATAGCGG
>Ga0169931_10013883_pt1 | contig 10953 bp, 7 predicted proteins | sample Kivu_15m_20L_FD_129675 | JGI IMG/M metagenome (GOLD analysis project Ga0169931, IMG submission 129675) | Freshwater microbial communities from Lake Kivu, Western Province, Rwanda to study Microbial Dark Matter (Phase II) - Kivu_15m_20L... | ecosystem: Environmental > Aquatic > Freshwater > Lake ... | reverse complement strand
TCAACCCGACGCGGACTGGTCTGGCCATCGCGGAAGCCTCCGGATTCACCACACGTTCGACTTGCTGTTCCACCGCTGGACGGTGACTTTGGCGTCCGTGTAGAACTGGACGCTGCCGGAGCCATGGGCTTTGACGTCGCCGAAGAAGGAGTCCTTGGCGCCGCCGAAGGAGAAGAACGCCATCGGCGCCGGCACGCCGATGTTCAGGCCGAGCATTCCGGGCGCCGCCTCGTAGGAGAAGTGCCGCGCGGCGCCCCCCGACGCCGTGAACAACGACGCCGTGTTGCCGAACGGGCTGGCGTTGATCCAGGCGATGGCGTCGGCGAGCGTCGGGGCGCGGCCCAGGCAGACCACCGGTCCGAAGATCTCCTCGTCGGCGATCCGCATCCCCGGGGTCACGCCGCCGAGCACCGTGGGCTTGAGGAAATAGCCCCGCCCCGCGGCGCCGCGTCCGTCCAGCAGCAGACGGGCCCCCTCGTCGACGGCCGACTGGATCAGCCCCGCGATCCGCTCCGCCGCTTGCCGAGAGATCACCGGGCCCATCTGCGTGCGCGGATCGGCTCCGTCGCCGACGGCCACTTCGGCGGCGTAGCGAACCGCTTTCTCCTCCACTTCGCGCCACGCGTCGCCGACGGAGACGATCACCGAACCGGCCAGGCAGCGCTGCCCGGCGCAGCCCAGGATCGACTCGAGGCAGGTGCGGACCGTGAAGTCGTGGGCGGCGTCAGGGAGCACCACCAGGAAGTTCTTCGCGCCGCCCAACGCCTGCACGCGTTTGCCGTGGCGCGCCCCCAGCGCGTAAACGTGCCGCGCGACGGGAGTCGATCCGACGAACGACACGCCGCGAATGACGGGATGCTGGCACAGCGCTTCGCCGACCTCCCGCCCTCCGTGGACCAGATTCAGCACGCCCGGCGGCAACCCGGTCTGGGCGACCAGCTCGCAAATCCGCACCTGGGACAGCGGCACGCGTTCGCTCGGTTTGAGGACGAACGTGTTCCCGGCGGCGACGGCGAAGGGCCAGAACCAGCAGGGGACCATGGCGGGGAAATTGAAGGGCGTGATCGCTGCGAAGACGCCCATCGGCTGACGCACCGCCTGGCAGTCGATGCCGGCGGCGACGTCCTCGAAGCTCTGGCCCATCATCAGCGCGGGCATGCCGCAGGCGGTCTCCACCATCTGGATGCCCCGCCGCACGTCTCCCCGCGATTCGACCAGCGTCTTGCCATGCTCGCGGGTGCAGAGCTGCACGAGTTCGTCGAAATGCCGTTCCAGCAGTTCCTTGAGCCGGAACAGGTACTGCACCCGGTCGATCGCGGGAGTGCGGCGCCAGCCGGCGAAGGCGCGCTGTGCGGCGGCTGCCGCGGCGTCGACGTCGGCCGCGGTCCCCAGCGGGCAGCGGGCGAGCAGCTCTTCGGTGGCCGGGTTGACGACCTCGACGGCGTCGCTGCCCAGGGAGGCGACCCATGCGCCGTCGATGTAGTTGCGGATCATGCGACGCCCCCGGGGAGCGAAAAAAACGGCCGGCGCCCGACTGCGGAGCGGCCCCGTCGCCACGGTTCCCGACGCAGCGCGTGTGCGGGCGGCCGGGCGCCCGCGCGGCCGGGTCGCCGCCGATTCCCGGCGGCGCTCGGCGTGCCGGGAGTCCGCGGCAAGCCGCCGCTCGGGCGGTGCGGCGGCCGGCGTTCGGCGGCAGCGCGGCCGGTGCCAGTAGAACGCATGGGAAGGCCGCGGGGGAGTCCCGCCAGGGAGTCTTTGGCAGGGGTTCTTCTGTTCCGGGAGGCCTCGGCGAGTATACTGGTCCACCGCGGCGACGCGGTTTCAAGCGGTCCTTTGAGCGGCGGAAAGTGACGTATGACGAGCGGTTCCATCGTCGTTCGGCTGGCGGCGGCGGCGGCCGTCGCGGGGATTGCGTTCCTCGGCTGGCAGGAGTGGAGCCGCTGGCAGGCCGACGCCCTGCCGGAAGGCATCGCCTCGGGCAACGGCCGGATCGCCTCGATCCAGGTCGACGTGGCCGCCAAGTACGCCGGCCGCGTGCAGCGGATTGAAGTCCGCGAAGGCGACCTCGTCGAGCCGGGCCAGCCGATCGTGCGGATGGACACGGCCGAATTGGAGGCCGAGCTGGCCAAGGCGCAAGCCAAGATCGCCGAGGTCGAGGAATCGGCCGCCGAGGCGGTCGCCGACATCGCCAGCCAGGAGAGCCAGCAGCTTTTCGCGCGGCAGCAGTACGAGCGGACGGAGCAACTTGTCGCCTCCAACACGGTCACCCAGGACGAATTCGAGGAGAAGGAGTCGAAGCTCAAGGTGGCCGACGCCAACGTCAACGCGGCCAAAGCCAAGCTGCGTTCGATCGAGCAGTCGGCCGAGGCGGCCCGCGCGGAAGTGCGTCGCGTGGAGGCCCAGATCGCCGAGTCGATTCTGGCGTCGCCCGTTCGCGGCCGCGTCCTCTACCGTCTCGCCGAGGAAGGGGAAGTGCTTGCCGCCGGAGGCAAGGCGCTGACGCTTCTCAACTTGGGCGACGTGTACATGGAGATCTTCCTGCCCGCGGGCGATGCGGCGCGGGTCCGCCTTGGTTCGGACGCCCGCGTCCGCCTGGACGTCCGCCCGGAGTACGCCGCGCGGGCGACGGTGAGCTTCGTCTCGCCCGAGGCGCAGTTCACGCCCAAGCAGGTGGAGACCAAAAGCGAGCGCGACAAGCTGATGTTTCGCGTGAAGCTGCAGTTTCCTCCGGAACTGATGGCTCCGTACATCGAGCGGATCAAGACGGGCATTCGCGGGGTGGGCTACGTGAAGCTCGATCCCGCCGCGGCGTGGCCCGCCGACCTGGATCGTCCCTTTCCGCAGCCGGCGATCGACGCGGATTCCGCGCCGGCGGCGGCGAACTGAGCCGCAGCCGCCATGGGCGAACTTCCGCAGATCGTGGCGTCGGTCGCCCGGGTCTCCCACCGTTTCGGCGCAACCGCGGCGCTCCGCGACGTGACGGTCGACATCCCCGCCGGCTGCATGGTCGGCCTCATCGGCCCGGACGGCGTGGGCAAGTCGACGCTGCTCGGGCTGATCGCCGGGGCCAAGCAGATCCAGTCGGGCCGCGTCGTCGTGCTGGGGGGCGATCTGGCCGATCCGCGGCGCCGCGCCGCGGCGTGTCCGCGGATCGCCTTCATGCCCCAAGGTCTGGGGAAGAATCTGTCGATGGAGTTGAGCGTTTTCGAAAACGTCGACTTCTTTGCTCGGCTGTTCGGGCAGCGCCGGTCGGAGCGCCGCGCGCGGATCGGAAGCCTGCTGAACGCCACCGGTCTCGGTCCGTTTCCGGATCGCCCTGCCGGCAAGCTCTCCGGGGGCATGAAGCAAAAAGTAGGCCTCTGCACGTCGCTGGTCCACGACCCCGACCTGCTGATCCTCGACGAGCCGACGACGGGCGTCGATCCGCTGTCGCGGCGGCAGTTCTGGAATCTGATCGACGAGGTGCGCAGCGCGCGGCCGGGAATGAGCGTGATCGTGGCCACGGCCTACATGGACGAGGCCGCCCGCTTCGACTGGCTGATCGCCATGGACGACGGCGCCCTGCTGGCGACCGGAACGCCTGCGGAACTCGCCGCGCGGACGGGGGCCAAGTCGCTGGAGGAGGCCTTCGTGGCGTTGCTGCCCGACGCCGGTCCCTCCGCCGGCCAGCCGCTTTGCATCCCGCCGCGGGTCCCCTCGGGAACGGCCCCGGCGATCGTCGCGCGGAACCTGACGCGGCGATTCGGCGAGTTCACGGCCGTCAGGGACGTTTCGTTCGAGATCGACCGCGGCGAGATCTTCGGCTTTCTCGGCTCCAACGGCTGCGGCAAATCGACGACGATGAAGATGCTCACGGGTCTGCTGCCGGCGAGCGAAGGCGAGGCGTTCCTGTTCGGCGAGCGGATGGACGCCGCCGCCGCCGACACGCGGCTCCGCGTCGGCTACATGTCGCAGGCCTTCTCGCTCTACGCCGAACTCACCGTCCGGCAGAACCTCTGGTTGCACGCCCGACTGTTCCATCTTCCGACCGCCCGGGCCCGCTCGCGGATCGACGAGCTGGTCGCCCGTTTCGGACTCGCAACCCATCTCGACGAACTGGCGGAAGTGCTGCCGCTGGGGGTGCGGCAGCGGCTCTCGCTGGCCGTGGCGGTGATCCACGAACCGGAAGTCCTGATTCTCGACGAGCCCACCTCGGGCGTCGATCCGATCGCTCGCGACGAATTCTGGGAACTGCTCGTCGACCTCTCGCGGCGGCAGCAGGTGACGATTTTCATTTCGACCCACTTCATGAACGAAGCCCTGCGGTGCGATCGCATTTCGCTGATGCACGCCGGCGCCGTGCTGGCCTGCGACGCGCCGGCCGCGCTGATGAAGGCTCGAGGGTCCGACGATCTCGAGCAGGCGTTCATCGCCTACATCGCCGAAGCGGAGCAGCAGCGTGCGGGCGCCGCCGCTCCGTTCGCCGCCGAGCCGATCGAGCCGGCTCCGCCGCATCCGGCGCCGGGACTGGCCCGTTTGCTGGCCTACGCCCACCGCGAGACCTTGGAGATTCTCCGCGACCCCGTGCGGCTGGCCTTTGCGTTCGGGGGCTCGATCCTGCTGATGCTGGTCTTCGGCTTCGGCATCACCACCGACGTCGAGGACGTCCGCTACGCCGAACTGGATCAGGATCGGACCCCCGCCAGCGGCGACTATCTCGCCGCCTTTGCGGGCTCGCGGTCCTTCCAGCGGCAGCCCGAACTGGCCGACGTGCTCGACCTCGAGCGGCGGCTGCGAGCCAACGACATCGCCCTGGCGCTGGAAGTGCCCGACCAATTCGGCCGGCAACTCGCCCGCGGGGGCTCTCCCGAGGTTTCGGCGGTGGTCGACGGGGCCAACCCTTTTCGCGCCGAGACCATCGCCCAGTACGCGTCGAGCGTCACCCGCCTGTACGCGGAAGACCAGTATCGCCGCGAACCCCGCGGGCCTGCGCCGAGGCGCGAGTTGCCGGCGATCGAACCGCGGTTTCTTTACAACCCGTCGTTTGAAAGCGTCTACGCCATCGTGCCCAGCATCCCGCCACTGCTGCTCGTCCTGCTGCCGGCCATTCTCACCGCGGTGAGCGTCGTCCGCGAGAAAGAACTCGGTTCGATCGTCAACTTCTACGTCACGCCGACCACGCGCCTCGAGTTTCTCGTGGGCAAGCAGCTCCCCTACGTGGCGATCGCCATGCTCAACTTCATGATTCTCACGGTCATCGCCGTCGCGGTGTTCGGCGTCCCCCTCAAAGGAAGCGGGGCGGCGCTGGCCCTCTGCGCGCTGGCGTACGTGACGGCCACCACCGCGCTGGGACTGGTCGTGGCGTCGTTCACCCGCAGCCAGGTGGCGGCCGTGTTCGCCACGGCCATCCTCACCATGCTTCCGACCACGCAGTTTTCCGGGCTGCTGCAGCCCGTCTCCACGTTGGAAGGGAGCGCCCGCGTCGTCGGGGCGCTCTGGCCCACCACGTACTTCATGCACGCCAGCGTCGGAGCCTTCACCAAAGGTCTCGATGCGCGGCTCCTGGCGGCCGACGTCCTGGCGCTCGCCGCCTTCGTGCCGGCGCTGCTGCTGGCGGCAATGCTCCTGCTGCGGCGGCAGGAGGAGTGAGCGTGCGAAGTCTCGCCAACATCTACTGGCTTGGCGTCAAGGAGCTGCGCAGCCTGCGGGGCGACGTCGTGCTGGTCGCTCTGATCGTCTACTCCTTCACGATGTCGATTTACTCGCAAGCCCGCGGGACCTCCTCCGAAGTCCACAACGCCTCGATCGCCTTCGTCGACGAGGACCGCTCCCAGCTGTCGCTCCAGCTCGCGTCGTGCTTCTATCCGCCGCGGTTCAAGCGCCCGGGAACGCTCGCGGCCGGCGAGATCGACCGGGCCATGGACGAAGGGCGGTACATGTTCGTCGTCGTCGTCCCGCCGCGGTTCGAAGTCGACCTCCGCGCCGGGCGGCGAACGGAAATTCAGCTCAACGTCGACGCGACGGCCATGTATCAAGCGAGCAACGGGGCGTCCTACATCCAACGGATCCTCGTCGAGGAGATGCGTCGCTACCTCGGCCGCTCCGACGAAAAAGGCCAAGGACCCATGCAGCTCGTGGTGCGCAAGGCCTTCAACCCCAACGGCGATACGAGCTGGTTCAATGGCATCGTCGCCATCATCAATCAAATCACCCTGCTCACCGTCGTCCTCACCGGAGCCGCCCTCATTCGCGAACGGGAACACGGCACGCTCCAGCACCTCATGGCGATGCCGCTGAACGCCTTCGAAATCGCCATGTCCAAGGTCTGGGCCAACGGCCTGGTGATTCTGGTCGCCGCCGCCGCGTCGCTGGCAGGCGTCGTTCAGGGACTCCTGCAGACGCCGGTCGCCGGATCGGTCCCGCTGTTCCTGGCGGGCATGGCCCTGTACCTGTTTTTCGCCACGGCGCTCGGCATCTTCCTTGGTACCGTAGCCCGCACCATGGCCCAGTTCGCCCTGCTGATCATCCTGCTGGTCTTCACGCTCCAGATGCTCTCGGGCGGCAGCACGCCCGTGGAAAGCCAACCCGCCTGGCTCCAGCAGGCGACGCTGCTGCTGCCCTCGCGGCACTTCGTGGCGTTCGCCCAGGCGATCATCTTTCGCGGCGCGGGTTTCGAGACCGTGTGGCCGCAATTCGCGGCCGTGGCCGGCGTGGGCTGCGTGTTCTTCGTCTACAGCATCAGCCGGTTCCGCGAGTCGATCGCCGCCAGCCGGTGATCGCCGCCCGCAGGCGGGCGCCCCCCTGCGCTTCCCGCCGCGGTCGGCGCCGCGATCGGCGTCGGCACGGCGGCGGGGCGCGCGCGAACCGCTCAGTTGGCGCCTCCCGACGGCGGCACGTGGCACGTGTTGATCCGTGCGCCGCCGAGCACCCCTTGCCGCCGCTCCTGGCGGAGGACCAAGCCGGAGGCGAAAGGCGCGCGGCGGCTCATGGACGGCGCGCGGAGCACTCGCCGGGGGCCGGCTTGCCAGGCGCACGGCGAACTGGTATCTATTTATATGACAATTCGACCGCGGCCCGTGCCGCCTCTTCTTCCCCCTCGCTTGGCCGCCGGACGGCGGCGGACGACTTTTCCATGCAGAGCGATCGACGTTTGGCGGGCAAACGCGTGCTGGTCACCGGCGCCGGGGCCGGCATCGGCGTCGGCATCGCCCGGCAGTGCGCCCAGGCCGGAGCAGCCGTCCTGGTCCACTACGCCCACTCCGACGCCGGGGCCCGGGAGGCGGTCGCACGCATCCGCTCCAGCGGCGGCACGGCCGAGGCCTGCGGCGCCGACCTCCGCGATCTGTCGGCCGTCGCGGCCCTGGCCGATCGGGCCTGCGAGGTGCTGGGGGGCGTCGACGTGGTGGTCAACAATGCGGGGATCACCCTCAACGCGCCCTTCGATGCGGTCACTCCCGAGCAGTTCGACACGCTCTACCAGGTGAACGTGCGCGGCGGTTTTTTTCTCGTCCAGCGGTTGCTGCCCGTGCTCGAAGCGAGCGGCGGATCGGTCGTGAACATCACGTCGGTCCACGCCTACCAGGGGATGCAGGAGCACAGCGTGTACGCCGGCACGAAAGGGGCGCTGGTCGCCCAGACCCGGGCCTGGGCCGTCGAGCTGGCCCCGCGGGGGATTCGGGTCAACGCGATTGCCCCGGGATGCGTCCCCGTGCCCAACTACGACAAAGCGGCTCCGGGCTTCGACGCCGCGGCGATGGGGCGGCAGATTCCGGTCGGCTACGTGGGCAGCGTCGACGACATTGGCCGGGCCGTGGTCTTTCTGGCGTCGGAGGACGGCCGGTTCATCGTCGGCCAGACGCTGGTCATCGACGGCGGCACCACGTCGTGGCTCGCGTTTGGCGAGCAGTTCCGTCAGCCGCTCCGCAGCGCGGGGGTGCAATTCGGGCGGGGCTACGTGCCGGGCATCGAGTAATGCGCCGCCCCGCGGCGGAGGGCGGGTCGCCCCGCGGCGGAGAGCGTCTTGTCCCTACCACCTATTCCTCGGCTAGCAGCAGGAGGCGCCGCGACGATGGCGATCGATTCTTCCTCGGCCGACGCGCATCGGCTCCAGGCTTTCCGCCTGGCGTTCGTGGCGGCGATTGGCGGATTTCTCTTCGGCTTCGATCTCGGTTTGATCGGCGCCGTCAACGTCTATCTCAAAGACCAGTTCCGCCTGACGGAAGCCGAATTCGGTTTTGCCACCGCCAGCGCCGTGCTGGGGTGCGTCTTCGGGCCGTTTCTCGGCGGTTGGTTGTGCGACAAGGCGGGCCGGAAGCGGACGATGATCGCTGCGGCAGCGCTGCTGGCGACCAGCGCGATCTTCACGGCCGTCCCCGACTTGTTCAGCGACGGAACCGACGCGTCGATCATGCGGTCGTTCAATTTCTTCCGCTTCGTCGGCGGCTTGGGCGTGGGACTCTGTTCGATCGCCTCGCCGATGTACATCGCGGAGATCGCCCCTCCGGCCCGCCGCGGAGCGCTGGGATTGATGTACCAGTTGGCGGTCGTGGCGGGTCACGCCGTGGCTCCGCTCATCGCTTACGTGATCGTCTACGTTCTCCGCGTCGGCTTCGGCGTCGCCATCGGGTCGATACCCGACGACCCCTGGCTCCAGGGCTGGCGATGGATGCTGTTTTCCGAAACTCTCTGCGTGGCGGCGTTCGTGATTTACGTGCTGCGGCTGCCCGAAAGTCCCCGCTGGCTGGCCGAGGTCGGACGCTTCGAAGAGGCCGAACGGGTTCTCGCGCAGGTCGACGGCCCCGCATACGCCCGGCAGGAAATCGGCGACATTCGCGCCGCGCTCGCCGGCGAGAAAGGGTCCTGGAGCGAATTGTTCGCTCCCGGTCTGAGGTTCGCGCTGCTGGTCGGCGTGCTGCTCACCTTCTTCAACAACTGGACCGGCTGGAGCGTGATTGGCGGGTACATCCCGCGACTGTTCGAATTGGCGGGGTACGACCGCGAATCGGCGATTCGCAACTTTGTGGCCGTCTACGGAGCGATGGGGTTGATGACCGTGGCCTCTCTGCTGCTGATGGATCGACTGGGACGCAGGCCGCTGTGGATGATCGCCTCGCTGCTGATGGCGGGCATCACGTTCGCCACCGGGGTCTTGTTCCAACGCGAGGTGCAGGGCTGGCCCATGCTGCTGATCATCGCCCTGGTCACGGTGCCCCACGGACTGGCCCTCGGAGGGCTTCCCTGGCTGATGATGTCGGAGTTGTTCCCTACCCGGATTCGCGCGAAGGCCGTGAGCATCACCACCACGGTGCTGTGGATCTTCATCTTCGCCGGAGTCTATCTCTTCCCGTCGCTCACCGCCTTGTCGCAACGCCACTTCCTCACGGCCCGCCGGGCCGTCGTCGAGGGAGTCGGCCTGAGCCTGGAGAGCGGCGAGCCGGATGCGATTCGCGATGCGGAAGGCCGTTTCCTGAAGGCCGGCTTCCGGCCGGGCGACCAGGTGACCGTGACCGGTTCGGCGACTGCCGGCAACGACGACCTCTTCTCGGTGACGCAGGTGGAGGCGGATCGGCTTGCCCTCGCGTCGGTCGGCAGGCTCCGCGCGGAAGACGGCAACCCGACCCTCGCCGTGCACGTCGGCTCGGTCGGCCCCGCCTTCTGGCTGTTTTCGGTCGTCTGCCTGCTGTCGCTGCTGTTCGGGGCCACGATTATGCCCGAAACCCGCGGCCGTACCCTCGAGGAAATCGGCGCCTCGTGGCGTCGCAACGCGTGACCGCATCCCCCGCCGCGCCGGCGGAGACGCGCCCGGGCCGCCTGCCGCAGGCATCGGCCGCGCGTCGGGCGGGGCAAAACGCTCGGTGCGGGCTGCGGCGGCTGCGATCGAGCGTTTGCCGACGCGAGCGGCGGGTCGCGTTGCCGCGGGAAGAAAAAATCGCAGCAGAGGACGCGCTGCTGCGCCGCGGGCCCGCAGGGCCGAAAAATCAGCGACTTTCGCACACGGCCTTGCCGCAGCCGCACGCGTGTCCGGCCGCGTAATCGGCGAAGTCGTAAGCGAACATCGGCAGCTTGTTGCCCCGACGGTTGACGATCGTCTGCTTGCCGCGCCGCGATTGAGCGACCTGGTCGTCATACTGCACCAGCGTCAGAAACGTCGGGAACGTCCGGGCGATTCCGTCGTTGGTTGGCACGAAGGCGATGTCGTCGGCCGTCAGCGCAACGTTCTTCACGAGGATCGTGCCGAGAACGTCCTCGTCGTGGGCTCCTCCGCCGTTGCCCTGCTGGCTCTGCACGGTCACCAGCGAGTCGGCTCCAACTTGACGGATGCTCTTGAGAGCTACCGTAGGGCCGCGCACGGTCAGCGTATCTCCCTGGGCGCGAGAGAAGTCGTTGATCTGCACTTCGCCGAAATACTCCGTCCCATGATCGTGGACATGGGCGTTTTCGCCGGCGACCCCCGCCCAATCGATCGTGCCGTCGGCATTCACGTGCTTCGCCACGATGGCCGGCTGGCCGGATTCATGGGTCGTGACGATCCAGCGAGCAGGCCGCGGGCACGGTCGTCGCGCGTTCCCGAGCGAATTGCCCGAACCGCGGCGCGGCGGCCGGCGGGATCAGGGGCTCTCGGTCGGGAGGGTCGCGGGCAAGGGGAGACCCGAGGAAGCCAGGGCGGCGGCTGGCCCGGCCGGCGCGGCGTCGCCGAGAGTCATGCGGACCTGCTGCTCCACCATGCTGCGATAGCGGCTGCTCCGGGCCATGAGTTGCCGGTGGGTCCCCGTTTCGAGAATGCGGCCCTGGTCGAGCACCACGATCAGGTCGGCGCCGGCGATGGTGCTCAAGCGATGGGCGATCACGAAGCTGGTGCGTCCTCGCATGAGGGCGCTGAGGCTCTGCTGGATCAGCCGCTCGCTTTCGGTGTCGAGGTTGCTGGTGGCCTCGTCCAGGATCAACAGTCGCGGATCGGCGAGAATCGCCCGGGCG
>Ga0169931_10013882_pt1 | contig 10953 bp, 2 predicted proteins | sample Kivu_15m_20L_FD_129675 | JGI IMG/M metagenome (GOLD analysis project Ga0169931, IMG submission 129675) | Freshwater microbial communities from Lake Kivu, Western Province, Rwanda to study Microbial Dark Matter (Phase II) - Kivu_15m_20L... | ecosystem: Environmental > Aquatic > Freshwater > Lake ... | reverse complement strand
ATGAACATAAAAGTTAAAATAAATTAATCTAAAAAGGTAAAATTTGTATTTTTGTTCAAAAAGTGTATATTTTTAAAAAACATACCACATATCATAATTCTTATAGACCATTAAATTAATTTTTAACAATCTAAATTATCAAATTCTTGATGTTGTTCTAAAACATAAATATCTTTAATTAAGTCCCATAATGCGAATAATATTTTTTTTGATTGTTTAATTTGTTTTAATACATTATCTTTATTGTTACTTATAATTAATTCGTAAAATATTTTGATATTATTTATTTGTTTTGTGGTTGTCATGCAAATAATGCTTTGATATATTTTTTTCAGTCGTTCATTTTTACATTTTTCTAAACTAATACAAATTTTTCTTAAAATTTCATCTATATTTGTTAATTGATAATCATTTGTTTTGTTTATTTTACTATAATCATAAATTAGTTTATAAATAATTAATAATTCTTTAACTTCTTGTTTAGTGAAATGTCCAAATAATTTAGCGATATTACTTTTTTTGACTGTTAGTTTTTTTATAATATCTTTGGAAATTCCATATAATGGATCTAATAATGAATATAAATCTATTTCGGTAATTGTATTAGATCTTAATATAATTTGTAAATATTTGTATGTTAATTGAATATTATTTGGATATGTTTTATTAATACTTTTATTACTATCGTAATAAATAAATCCATTTAATAGACAATATTTATATAAATAATTAGAAGACATTGTTTTTTCATATATATTAATAAATTGATCATGATGTAATAAAATAATATGAGACAATTTACCATAATTTTGTGATTTTTTATCATTATTAAAAATTTCAAGATAACTATCTGCTTTAATGGTTAACATATCGAAGCAATCGTCTTTTTCTTTTTCTTTTTCTTTTTCTTTTTCTTTTTCTTTTTCTTTTTCTTTTTCTTTTTCTTTTTCTTTTTCTTTTTCTTTTTCTTTTTCTTTTTCTTTTTCTTTTTCTTTTTTGTATTCTAAATTAGTACCTAATATATATATATTATTGATAATGTGTTTGAATAAATACATTGAAATGTAGATATATTTGCCATATTTATTGTGTATTATTGGATTTTGTTGTATGTATTTATTGTATTGTTCATTTCGAATATTATTAAAATGCTGTGGAATAAAACTTACAAATGATGGCATATATATTGGTTTATTTATGATATAACTATTTAGAGTATCATCATAATATTTTTCATATTTTTCATCATCTATATAAATATCTTTATTGTCAAATATCATATAATTAAATAACATAGATACAGATATTTCATTAATTTTAATGACATTTATTTCATCATATATTGGATAATTATAATTTTGTTGTATTTGTATATCAATATCAATATCAATATCAATATCAATATCAATATCAATATCAACATCAATATCTTCTTGTCTATTTTCGACAGTATGTATATTTTTTTCATCAATAATTATTTTTTTTAAATATGATTGTACAACTTTTTTAAATTCATTATCGCGTACAAATGATAGTATTTCTGTAATTTGTTTTTCAAATAATCCAAATTCATCAATTTTAACCATTTTTGGATCAGTTATAATACCAATTGCAGAACTTTGTCTATATATACTTTCTCTCAAAAAATTGAATTCCGATGAAATAGTTGTCAGACGATATATATTTTGATTTTCAAAATATGTTCGAATCATTGATAAAATAACTTGTTTATAAAATAGAGGCATTTGTCTGTGATTATAAATAAATTCATTATAAATTAAATAATTTATAACGGACATATTTAAGCTTATTAAATTTGTATCGAAATTTTGTCCGTAACAAAAATCAATATTTTGCCCATTATTAATATTTCTCATCCTAAAAATTCCTTGTGCCACATCTCTAAAACGATTAAAAGATGATAAAGTAATTAAACCACGTGCCTTATAATACATTTTAACATCTATACCTGTTATATGTGTTTGATCAAAATAAAAAAATATATTTTCAAGAGGATTATTGACACTGTTTAATGGAATAACTGTGCCGTTGTTTAATAGACATAATTTTTTATGTTCTTTATCTATAAATGCGACATTAGATATTGTTGATTTAATTATTTTTAATTTATTTAATATTTTACGAGCAATTTGATAATTATCATCATTTATAAAATAAGAACCAACATCGATAATACAATGATAACCATTTGTTATTGCACGATCAATAATATTATTTTTATCAGATATAATAAATGATTTAACTTTATGTTCTAAACCGACAATACTTGCAATAATTGCACCATCACCTTTTGGTTGTTTAATAATTTGTTTAACTGAATATGTATCAATATATTCAAGTGGTTTATGAACAAATGGAGTACCTGTAAAACCAGTTCTATATTTAGAAAATCCTGATTTAAATATATCGATATATGAAACATTATCATAGTTATCAATTTTTTTAATAACATTTGGCAATAATATTTCTAATAAATATGTTTTCAATGGGAAATTTCGGATAATTATATCAATCTCTTTTAATTCATAATCAGTAATTATTAATTTATTATTAAGACCGATTTGATTATATATTTTTATACCATTTATCAATTCACCATATTTAATATACCCAATATTTTTATGATTTGGTTTATGTTTATTTATATTATAAATAGTTTTAAGATGGTTTAAATATATTTGAATATCTGCATTACGTATTCTTCTAACAGAATTATCATAATACGATATTATTGTCAATGCAGTTGTATATAAATAATCAGAAAATTCAGATTTATCTGAAGGTGTTTCATTTGAAATAAATGGGACAGCTATAAAAAATTTATATAATGAACTTAATGATTTTATCTTAGCGCTACCTGATACATTAAATACATTATATGTATTGCTATATAACCAATTAATATTATATAAATCATTTATTTTAAGACCAAAATGTCTTCTATGTAATTGTTTTAATATATTTGGTATTAATAAATTAAAATTATACAATACATTTAGTAGATTTAAATTAATGTAAAGATTTGTTAAATTAGCTATATCATTATTTTGAATTTTATTATAGGCAATTACATATTCTGATCCACAAATTGTATTAATAGTTTCCAAATATATTTGATTAATTATATTTAAACTTGTTGTATTTAATTCAGAACCTTGAAATATTAAATGTGGAATCAAACCAAATTGATGATTTGTTAATTGTATTCTAATATTATAATATTTTTGTTCTGTATTGTAATATAAATTATATATAAATTCATGAACAAAATTAAATATTAAATCTCCATTTTTTATTTTGTTTGGTTTTTCAAGTAATACATTCAATTGACTTTTTAATGGATCTGATATTTCATCTACTTCATCATAAATAAATATATTTTTTGTCATATCAAAAGATGAATTATTTAATGACAATAATTTACTCAATTTTAATTGATAATCTGATATAATTAATATTTTATTGGTTTCATATAAATTATCATTATTCGATAAAATAAGTAGTTCTTTATCAAGATAATAAAATATTTTATTAAAATTTTCATATGATTGTACTAATAATGATTCTGGCATAACATGACAAATATTATTATATTTATTTTTATCAATCATATTAATTAATAAAAGTGTTAATACCGGTGCAATTACAGATGATTTACCCTCACCCATTAATAATTGATATAAATTAGGATATTTAGTATTATCTTGTACGATTAAATTATTAAGTAGTTCTAAACAAAAGTCATATTGTTGATGTCGAATCATATTTCCAAAAAGATATTCAAATAAAATAACATTTGAAGCAATTTCTTTATTTAGATAGAATGGTTTTTGTAAGATAATTTTATTTAAATTTCTATAATTAAAAATTTCATCATTTGTACCCAATAAATTATTTATTTCTATTAAAATATTTGTGTATTTATAAGACAATAATACATATTTAATAAAATCATAATCAAAATCAATAATTACATTCATAAAAAAGTTACTATTGAAATCAATATTATTTATTTCTTTGATTTTATTATTTATAATAATTAATAATTTATTAAAATTAATCATTGTTATTTGTTTGAATTGTTGTAACACTTCTTTTGTAATTTTATATTTATTTAATTCAATATCATTGTCATAAAATTCATTATAATCATTTTGTAACATTTTAATTTCTTGGTTATCAGATTTCGTAATTTTATTTGATAATATATTTCCTATTTTATGATCAAAATAATATTTATAAGTTTGATCAATTTTAATTGGTAATTCATAATTTAAATTATCTGTCCATATTTCTGTATTAATAAATAGTATTTTTGTTTGATGTTTTGGCATTGGTACATAATAATTATTTGAATTTATTTTAAATACATCAAAATTATTATAAGATAACAGCGCAATATTAATATAACTTTGATATGTTTGACCAGTTATGTTATAATTAAAATTTGCCACATAATTTTTCGCAAATATACTATTTGCAATTGAATATATATTAGGATCTGATGTTGATTGAATATTAATATTCGTACAACTTAATAATGAACGATTATAAATAACAGTATTAACATGTTCAATAATATTATATTTGAAAAAATGATAATAATTTAATTGATTCGTATTGATATTACACAATTTGTTTATTTCCAATTGTTTTAATTTTTCAGAACCATTAAATATATGAATTGAATCATGAATTAAATATATAAAATAATTAAAATATACATTATCATACATAATACCATTTTTAAACAAACGATAGGTAAAATGTAATTTTTCACTGGAATTTGTTATTTTGGTTATTTGTTTAATATTATGTAAAATCATATTGGCTTCACAAGTTTTATGATTGTTTAATTGTTCTTTTAAAAAATAAATTAATGTATCTACAGATTGTTCAGAAAATATACCATTATAATTAAATTTGATGAAATTAATTGTTTCATTATTTTTGCCCATTAACATAATTTTGTAGGTACCATTTTCAAATAATACCATACAATCGGTATTATAAATATATCTATTAATAAAATAATAATTAGAAGTTGTTAATATTTGTACATTATCAAACAATGTTAATACATTTGTACTTTTTTTATAAATAAAATAAATATTTAATTTTCGACAATCAAATTTTATGATATCATCAGATATTTTTATTGGTATTATTTCATTATAATCAAATAAATCTGTATATATACGTTGTTTTCTGATTATTGTTGATTTACGATCATCAATATTTGAATTACACATTTTAATCAATTTTATGTATATTTTAAAAAATATCATATCATCGGTTAATTCCACTAATCTTAATATTTTATAACCATTAATGTATGTAATAGGTTGATCATTATTAAGTTCTACTCTAATATTATAATCTTCAAAATTAGATATATGAACATTTAATTCAGATTTATGTAGTTTATAGTCAATTGTATTTAATAATGAATAATCATGTATATAAAATAATTGTAATAAACTATTATCATTTCCAATATATGTTTCTTTTGGTTTTATTTTAATAGGTGTATTATAAAATATAATTTCATTTAATGAATAATAATCATATTTTTTCCCATTATTATTTTGATGATGACTACAAAAATTAAATGTTATATTATTGGTTTTAATTGTCTTGAAATCTGAATTTTCAAATTTTGTACTTAAATCATTATTTATATGAATATTTACAGTACCATTTTCATTTAGTGTTTTATATTTACCAACTTTATGAACTAAATAAATATTGTTACTATGGTTAATTAAATGATTAATTACAATGTCATATTCTTTTTTTTTTTCTTTTTCTTCTTCTTTTTCTTTTTCTTTTTCTTTTTCTTTTTCTTTTTCTTTTTCTTTTTCTTCTTCTTCTTTATCTTTATCATTATCTAATATTTCATTTTCTTCTATAATTGAGGATGTTGCAAATTGTCTCATTAATCCTGATTGTTTTTGTTTTTGTTTAATAAATTTGTCATTATTTTTTTCGATTGGAATTATATTAAAATATGTTGATTTTAAAATGAAATCATTGAGTTGTTTATTTTCTAATGCTTTATCGAATATTAAATGAATAACAATATTTAAATTTGTAAATATTGTTCCAGATTTATTAAATTTGATTATTTTATTAAAATAATCTAATATTTCTTGATAGTCAATTATTAGTGGAAAATTATGATATTCTTTGTAATAAAATTTAATAAATGGTGGAAATATATCAGAGATTAATGCAATACTATTAATTAATTGTACATTAGTATTATCTAATTGTTTATTAGAAACTGCTAAACAATTTATAATTTGTATTAATAAATTATAAACATTTAAGTACATATCTTTTTTTATTGCATTTATTTTGATTAATTTTGCAATATAATTAATTACATTTTCAAAAAATTCAACATTAAATATATTTACATTTTCCCAAATATTAACATTAACAAAATTTTTATCAAATTTAATTTTTTCTTCTGATATATTTAATACACTAAAATTTAATATTTTATAATCAAATGTCAATTCAATGTCTCTTTTGTATAAAAAATGTGCGATATTTATTATTATTTCATCCATAGACACATATTTATACATTTTTTGCCCAGCTAATAAAATATTAAAATCATTTAATGATGCAATAATTTCTTTATTATATTTATTTTCTTCAATTGTATGATTAAATTCAATTAAATTTAGTTTATGAAAGATAATATTACATTTTAACATAATCCAATTAAATTTGTTTGAATTCAATGATGATTTAAAATAATTAAAATATGAAATTGTGTTATTAAAATTTTGTGCAATTAATTCATCATTAAAATTATCTTTTAAAACATTTATATTATAATAACCACTAAAACTAGGTTGTTTATCTGATAAATTTGTTTTATGTTCCAATGAATACAATGGTTCATTTGTATAACTACTACATTTTATAATTTCATTATAATTAAAACCAGTTCCAATAGTAATATGGGATGGGAATAGTGGCGGTAAATCACCTAATCCATCATCATATATTTTATTATCATCATAACGTTTTGTTGATTTTTTACGAATATCATATGTTGCATATGATATATTTTCATGAATAAAATATTTAAAATATTTTATGATACAATCATATAATTCTATTAAAATGACTAATTCTGCATTATTTGTAATTTTAAATAATGATATTAAACGACCAACTAAAATTATTGTGTTTTGTTGATTTGCGTCATTAGTTTTTTTATTGTTTATTATATTAGTCACTTCATATAAAATGCCACATATAATAGTAATATTTAATATAACTGTATCGTAGATTGTATATATATATTGATTTTCTTTATGTATTTTTTGCATATTGTTTGAATTTTCATATTTAGATAGATAATGATTATTTAATGTTGAATATTTTGTAACAATACTATTTATAATATTACCAAGTTGTTGATAATCAATTTGATGAAAAAATATTTTTTTTTCATACATATCTGTTATTTTTTTTCGGATATCATTAATGATTGATATTATTTTATGTTGACTATATCGAATAACTATTAAATCTTCCATTTTGTCCGCAATACCAACTAGTATTACTAAATAATCATTTATTTTTACAAATATATCAAAAATATCAAACATATCTGTCATATTAATTGCTTTACAATTATTTATTATTTGTTCCATTTTAAGAATTTCTTCATCTATCAGGTCTTTAGTAAATAATAATGGATCATTTATTTTAGATAATTCGAAAAAACTATTATTTTCGAATTTTTTTATTTGTTTTATATCATAACAATGATTATTATCTACATTAACTAGAAAATTATTTATATCTGAATAATTTTCAATAGAATTTGTGTAATGATTATAAATTTTATTAATTAAATTTTTATTTAAGTCATCTAATTTTTTATTAGGATAAGGAATTAATTTAATATATGTTTCATTTAATTTTGTAAATAAAAAGTAATTTTCATCAGATAACATTTTTGTACTAAAGTATTCAAGTGATTCATATAATAATTCTTTCTTTATTTCATTATATATTTGTAAATATATTTCTGATATTGTATAATCATTGTTAAGTTCTTGTTTTTGTTCCCTTATTAAAATCTCTAATATTCCAATTACTGCAATAACTGTACAATTGCCCATTGTCTGTAATCTTGTTTTTATTCCAAAATTATAATTTGGTGAATCTTTTAAATATATATTGCTTAATGATGCTAATGTAATTTTATCTTCTGATGCTTTTTGATCAAAAAAAACATAAGGTGCAAATTCAATAATATTTTTATTAGTTAATAAAGATGCTAATATTACATTATAAAAACATTCAACTGTAATATATCGCATTCCAGCTAAAGTGAGACCACAAATAAATTTTAATTGTGCATAATTTATATTAAAACACATAATACCTAGATTACTTATACCATTATCTAAACAATGTTGGTATTCTGCACCCGCTCCAGTATTAATTACATAAAATAGATATTTATCAATATCTATTTTTTTGAAATATAAACCAATTGCATGAGTTGACAATTCAGTATGTAATAGCGATATCTGTAACATAAAGTCATCATATTTATTAATATTAATTTTATCTATAACATCTATATATTGTATTATTATATCATTATTTATTGCTTTATCTTGAAATTTATTTTGAAATCGTTCAACAGTTATAGTTTTAATTAAACCTTCATTTGACATAGTTTTTAAACCAAGTAATTTTAGTGTGTCCAAATAATTAATACGAATATTATTTGAATTAATAAGTAAATTTTGATATTTATTGTATATAATTGAAAATGAATTGCCTAATTTTGATTTTAATATATCAATAATAGAATTATTTTGTAAAATAACTGAATTAAAATTAATAGTAGTGTTTTCAATAAGATCTCCTCCTTTTTCTGTAAAATAATCATCAAATATCCAATTTGTTATAATAGGCACAACAAATGGGTTATCTACCATTGTTGATTGTGTGTCATGCAAAGTGTAAGTAGTTTGTTGATATATATTATAAAAATATGGTTCTATTTGTGTAGTTGGCGTTATAGTATTTAATTTAGGTTGTTCTTTTATATCTTCTGGATTTATACCAGGCATAGTAATTATGTTAAAATTATGAATCGGTAACTTTTTGGCAAACATATATATATTGTATATTAAATTATTATATAATAATTTAATATTATGATATTAATATTGATTAAAAAAAAAATTGAAAAAAAAAATTGATCAATTGTCATAATATTTTTAACTCAGTACCGTAGCCATTTTGGCTCAAGTTGACGTATGTATACATCTTTCGTGTACTAAGCACTTTGTGCACTCTACGTTCGTTGTGACATGGCATCTGTCCTATTGGATGATTGCCAAATCAAAGAGAGTTGGGAAGAAATAACCGACGAAGATTTCTACGAACAAATTACCGCAAAAGAGAAAGAGAAAAGAGAAAAAAAAGAGAAAGAAGAGAAAAAAAAAGAGAAAGAAAAAGAAAAAGAAAAAGAAAAAGAAAAAGAAAAAGAAAAAGAAAAAGAAAAAGAAGAAAAAAAGAGAAAAAAGAACAAGAAAAAAACGCTGGAAGAGTATCAACAAGAATTGTGGGACAGTTCTCCAAATTGTCACGAGATGATGACTTCGCTGTATGATCATCATATTGCAATTATCGCATGGAGTTGCGTACAGGAGTTCGTCAGCGAAGACAGAGATTATGGAATGAAACATGTAAATGCATGGTACATGGACATGTACTGTGGCGGAGATATTCGTACTCATAGCGGTGCGACTTTTACTGATTCGATTGACTACAAATTTAAAAAGATTTTCGATAGGCGACGCAAAAAGTTATTGGAGACTGGAGTGAAAATTGGAAAATTGTCTAATCACGACATACTTGTTGTGTTTTGGACTTTCGGATTTCCTCATTTCCGATTCAGTACATCATATGGAAAAGATGACTAACGAATATCGACATTTTGTTGATTCGAATAAGATGCAAATAGGATATTTGCTTTGTATATATTTCTTTATCGTTTTAGCGGATTTAATCGATTAAATTAATATACTATTTTTTGTTGCAAAAAAACATTTCTTATATAATAAGTCACGCTATAATCATTTTATTATTCCCTCGTGAGGGAATAATAAAATGATTATAGCGTGAAACAATAAAATAAATTAAACAATAATAAGTCACGCTATAATCATATTATTATAGCGTGAAACAATAAAATAAATTAAACAATAATAAGTCACGCTATTATTATTTTATTATTCCATCTTATAAGATGGAATAATAAAATAATAATAGCGTGAAACAATAAAATAAATTAAACAATAATAAGTCACGCTATTATCATTTTATTAATTATAATATGGATAGTAAACTAAATAAACAGATAATAAGTCATATTTTATTTGTTAATTTCATCAATACAATAATAATTATTATTATATTTATCATTATAATATGTAATATTTATTTGATTAGAATACAATGATAGTAATTCATCATTTTCAATTGAATAATTAATAATTAATTTAAATTGTCTATATTTTAATTTATTTGTATTCCAACCAAAATCTTTTGCATATTAAATCATTAATTTATTATGATTTTCATAATATTTTGTTTCTGAGTACATTAAAAAATCTGGAGGATTATGTATAAATATTAAGATATCAATTAAATCATCTAATGATTTAATTGTTTCATATTTTTGTTCAAATAACCAAAAGAATTAAGAAAATAGACTATAATATGATGAACATAAAAGTTAAAATAAATTAATCTAAAGGTAAAATTTGTATTTTTGTTCAAAAAGTGTATATTTTTAAAAAACATACCACATATCATAATTCTTATAGACCATTAAATTAATTTTATTTATTTGTAAAAATTTAAAGACTGATAATT
>Ga0169931_10013881_pt1 | contig 10955 bp, 6 predicted proteins | sample Kivu_15m_20L_FD_129675 | JGI IMG/M metagenome (GOLD analysis project Ga0169931, IMG submission 129675) | Freshwater microbial communities from Lake Kivu, Western Province, Rwanda to study Microbial Dark Matter (Phase II) - Kivu_15m_20L... | ecosystem: Environmental > Aquatic > Freshwater > Lake ... | reverse complement strand
CTTCGCCGGAGACGACAACCACTTCCCCGCCTCGGGAACCGCCGCCATCTCCATCACCCCCGCCGCACTCACCGTCGCCGCGAACCACGCCACACGCGTCTACGGAACGACAAACCCGAACTTCACCGCCAGCTACGACGGATTCGTCCCCGGCGAAGACGAATCGGATCTGACCGGCACGCTCGCCTTCGCCGCACCCGGTACCGACGCCAACGTGGGCGAGTACGCCATCACCCCCAGCGGACTCGCCTCCACGGACTACGCCATCACCTTCATCGACGGCACGCTCGCCATCACCCAAGCGAGCCTGACCTTCACCGTGAACGACGCGACGCGGGTCGAAGGAACCGCGAACCCGACCTTCACTGGCGCCTTCAGTGGCCTCGTGAACGGCGATTCCATCGGCGTTTCGTTCTCCACCGTGGCCACGACCACGAGCGGCCCCGGCGTCTACTCCATCACCGCGAGCTTGAGCGGCCTCTCCCTCGCGAACTACACGGCGACCGTGGTTCCCGGCACGCTCACGATCACGCCGGCGGCCGGCGGACCGGTGCAGTTCACGGGCGGCAACCTCTCCATCGCCGGCTCCGCGGGTGCGGACACAATCCACCTCGCGGCCACCGGAGGCGGCGTGCTCGTTCAGTTCAACGGCACGAGCTATGGGCCATTCGCCGTCACCGGTTCAATCGTGGTTCAAGGCGGGGACGGGGCCGACGCGATCACCGTGGCGGACGACGTGAACCGACCGGTCACTCTGATCGGCGGCGCGGGGAACGACACGCTCCGCGGCGGGTCCGGCGCCGATTTGCTGGAGGGCGGGCTCGGCGACGATTCGCTCGTCGCCACGGCCGGGAACGACACGCTCGCCGGCGGCGACGGGAACGACACGCTCAAGGCCGGATCGGGGAACGATCTCCTCTTCGGCGGCGATGGCGACGATTCCCTTCAGGCGGCAAGCGGGAACGACACGCTGACGGGTGGTGCGGGTCACGACACCCTTCGCGCCGGCTCCGGAGACGATTCCCTCCTCGGTGGCGCGGGCAACGATTCGCTCGTCGGCCACTCCGGAAACGACAGGCTCGACGGCGAATCGGGGGACGACACGATCCGCGCCGGATCGGGGAACGACATCGTCTTCGGCGGCGACGGCCACGACTCCATCATCGGCGCCTCGGGGTGCGACGTTCTGGATGGCGGCGCGGGAAACGACACGATCCGAGCCGGATCCGGAGTCGACGTCGTCTTCGGCGGCGACGGCCACGATTCGCTGCTCGGCGGCTCGGGGCTCGACACGCTGGACGGCGGCGCGGGGAACGACACGATCCTCGCCGGTTCCGGCGTCGACTTTCTTGCCGGCGGCGACGGCCACGATTCGCTCTTCGGCGGGGCCGGCCGCGACACCTTGCTCGGGAACGCCGGCGACGACACGCTCTTCGGCGGCGGCGGCGACGACTTCCTCGACGGCGGAGCCGGCCACGATCGACTCGACGGCGACGGCGGCTCCGACATCCTCCTCGGCGGGGACGGCAACGACGTGCTCGTCGGCGGCAGCGGGAACGATTTCCTCATCGGCGGGTTCGGATCGGATCACCTCTTCGGCAACGCCGCCGAGGATATCCTCGTCGCGGGATACACCGCCCACGATTCCGATGTCGCGACTTTGAACGCGATCATGACCACGTGGAACGGTTCCACCTCGTATCAGTCGCGAGTGAGCGCCCTCTCCAATGTGTTGAAGTCGGGCACGAACGCGACCGTATTCGACGACGCCGCCGCGGACCAACTCACCGGCAACGCCGGTTCGGACTGGTTCTTCGCGAACATCACCGGTTGGGGCGTTCAGGATTGCATCACGGATCTGGGCTCCAAGGACACGACAAGCGACACTTGAGCGAGCGGCGGCGAACGCGCCCCACTTCACGCCACCCCTCGTGCGATCCTCCGGCGCGTGGAATCGGAGCGGCGCGCACTGCGCCCCCACGGGGCGGGCCAGTAACTTAATCGGTACGAGACGCCGCCGGGGCGCGGACTCGGAACGGAAGAGCACGCCAAATGGCCAAGCGGGATTACTACGAAGTCCTGAGCGTGACGCGGCAGGCGACTGAGGTGGAGATCACCAAGGCCTACCGCAAGCTCGCGATGCAGCACCACCCGGATCGCAATGTCGGCGACGCCGAGGCCGAGGTTCGCTTCAAGGAAGTGACCGAGGCTTACGAGGTACTCCGCGATCCACAGAAGCGGCAGGTCTACGACCGCCACGGCCATGAGGGCCTCTCCGGCGGCGGCGCGGGAGCGGCCGCGGGCGGCTTCCAGGACATCTTCGACGACTTCCTCGGCAGCTTCTTCGGCGGCGGCCGCGGCGGGCGCCGCCAGCAATCCCGCGGCCCGCGCCCCGGCCGCGACATCCAGGTCGTTCTCGACATCGATCTCGTCGAAGCCGCGGTCGGCGCCAAGAAACAAGTCTCGATTCCACGCGAGGAGGCCTGCAAAGACTGCTCGGGGAACGGTTCGAAGCCGGGGACGAAGCCCGCGGTGTGCAAGCGGTGCGGCGGGCAGGGCGCCGTCATTTTGAATCAGGGGTTCATCTCGCTTCAACAGACATGCCGCGCCTGCGACGGCCGCGGCCACGTGATCACGGACCCGTGCCCCTCCTGCCGCGGGCACGGCAAACTCGAATCGAAGCGCACCATCGAAATCGACGTGGTCGCCGGGGCGGACACGGGCACCCGCCTCCGCTATGCCGGCGGCGGCGACGCGGGCGACCCCGGCACCCCGAACGGCGATCTCGAAGTCGTCATCCGCGTTCGCGAACACAAGTTCTTCCACCGCGACGGGCACAACCTCGTGTGCCAGTGGCCGATCTCGTTCGCCCAGGCCGCGCTCGGCGGGCCCATCGAGATCACCACTCTCACCGGTCAGAAAGTCACGCACGAGCTTCCGCGCGGGATCCAGACGCACGAAGTGATCCGCCTCGGCGGCCACGGCATGCCCAACCCCCGTGGCGGCCGAAAAGGCGATCTGATGGTGCAGGTCGTGGTCGAAACGCCGACGAATCTCACGCCCGAGCAGGACGCCGCCTTCCGCAAGCTCGCCGAGTTGGAGAAGTCACAAGTCTCCGGCCCGCGGAAGGGCTTCTTCGGCAAGATCAAGGACTTCTTCGGCGGCGAAGACGAGGCGAAGTGAGTCACTCGCTCGCCGGGAACGTGGGCTTGTAAACGCGGATCGCCGCGAGCGGCGTGTCGGGGCCGCCGTCGATTTCGATCACGTGTTTGCCGTTCTTGAGCCCCTGCGCCGCGGTCACGACCGTCTCGCCAAAGGGGTTCCGCTTTTCCGGCACGGCGAATTCGTCCGCGAAGCGGCCGACCGCCCGCCAACGGATCGTGGCCTCCGTCGCCTCGGGATTGTTCGAGTGCTTGATCGTGATCGGCACGTACGTCTCCATGTCGAAGACCTCGATCGACACCCGCTTCGAGTTCGAAACGAAGTCCTTCCCGGATTCGCCGGCGCCGTCGTCTCCCGTATGCGAGCCGGACACCCGGAAGCGGAACGTCTTCTTCTCGCGATCGTAGTTCGTCACCTTCATCGTCCACTCTTCGAGGACAAGCGGAGCGAGCGACTTCAGCCCGACGACCGGCGGATGGTGCCGGTAGTACGGCTCCTCCAGCGCCGTTCGCGCAAAGCCGTACAGTTCGGGGAACTCGGACGGCTTCTTGCCGTCGATGCGGATCGCGGCCGGGGCGCCCTCGCCGGCATCCTTGCAGATCAGATCCACTTTGTTGCCGGTGAACTCGAGCCGGAGTTTGCCGTCCTTCCACTGGAGATCGCGTTCGTCGCCGACGGTGTAGGTCCGCACGGGGTCGTCGAAGTGCGGGGCGAGATCGGGGCGGTGCCGCAGGTGCGGCAGCACGAGTTCGACCATGAGTCGGTTCCCGTCCGCATTCAGGAGCAAATCGTCGTACAGGAGGTCCCCGGGTTTCAGTTTGTGGTCAGCGAGGTACTGCTTCCAGAGCGGGCGAACGTCGACGAGTTCAAGCCGGTACTTCTTCGCCAACTCCGGGAGGAACGCATGGCTGCGCCAGGCGGGCGCGTGTTCCCCGAGCTTCGGTGGCCGCATTCGACCCGGCTCGAGTTCCTCCTCCCACTTACCGTCCACGAGCGGGGCGACGTGGTCGGTCAACAGGACCATCTCGGCGGTGGTGCGTTCTCGAAGGCGACGAATGATTCGCTCCAAGGGATCGGCGTCGCCGTAGTCGTGGAAGATGACGAGGTCCGGGTAGAAGGAGTACAAGTCCATGTCCGCCGTTCGCACGAGCCACTCGGCGCTGAACCCGCCAATGGCGCGGTTCTCGATGACGAAATCGACGAGCGGGTACATCCGACGGAGGCGTTCGCCGAGCACCCGCGTCCAGTCCGAGACGATGTGCGATTGACCATAGAAGAGAATGCGCACGGTGTTCCGTTTCAACGCCGTGCTGCCGACGATCAGGTTCATGGATCGCTGCACGTTCACGCCGAACGTCTCGACCGGGCCGACCGACTTGGGCGGGGGCCGTTCGGCGGGAGCCGCGAGAACGACGACGAGCGGAATCAGCAGAATGAAGGCGTATCGCGACATGCCAATCGCTTCGGCGATTCGCGAGGGTTCGTTGAAGGCGTTCGGGCGCGAATCGCGACGGCCATCCGTCACGGTCGGGAGATCCGGAACAGTTTGCCCAGCCCGCCACGGGGGCGCCGCCGCTAGAATGACGACTGGGCCTTTAGCTCAATGGTCAGAGCAGGGGACTCATAATCCCTTGGTTCTCGGTTCGAATCCGAGAAGGCCCACTGATCCATTGGCTTGCGCCCGGCTGTGAGCCCCCCGGAGCGAGGGCGGAGCCGTAGTCCGCATGCTTGAACTCGTTCAGCTTCGCTGGTAAGGTACCGGCACGCACCATGCCATATCGCTTGCTCGTGATCGCGATGTTGCCGAGCTTTCTGCTCCCACCGGGGCAGTCGTTCGCGCACGGACCTGAACGCGGCGGCGAACATTCGTCACGTCCTCATTTGCATCTCGGTCATCGCGCCGCAACGGGCGACGATAACGACGACGGCGAAGCGCCGTCGCTCACCCTCGGCTCGGACGATCACGACGACGATGCGGTGTACATGCCCGCGAGGCTGATCGCTGAAGCGGGCACCGGGATCGATCAGCCGATTTCGGCTTCCTTGGCCGCGCTTGTTCTCACATCCGTGCCCGACTGCTGCTTCCACGAGCCGAAGCGCTTCTCGTCGCATCGGCCACAGCCTCCGCCCGGGGGCGAGTGTCCGCTGTATCTCCGCAAGCTCACTCTTCTCGTCTAAGCGCTGCGTTCGCGGCGAGTCGGCGCGTTCGCGCCTCCAACCCATACACCTTGAAACTTGATGTCCGCATGCCGTCGCGCGTGCGACTGCCCCGCTTGCCTCGGGAGAGATCATGAAACGTCTTCGCGTTCTCAAGCCCGTTTTCGGCTTGGCCGTTTTCGCTTCGCTGGTTTGCGGAGCGTTCCTCACGCGAGGGCATTGGTTGCCGCTGCTCGTGCCGCCGAGCCTCTCGGAAGCGGCCCCCGCCTCCGACGACGCGGAACCGACGAAGCCCGCCTCGAAGGTGATCGTCGGCGATCAGGCTCAGGAGAACATGGGGCTCGTTTCGGAGCCGCTGAAGCCGACGACGTTCTGGAAGACGCTGCAGGTTCCGGGCATGGTCGTGGATCGGCCGGGGCTCAGCGACCGCGGCATCGTTTCACCCACCACGGCCGTCGTCTCCAGGATTCATCATGTGCCGGGCGACGCGATCAAGCCGAACGAACCGCTCTTCACGCTCGGTTTGCTCAGCGAATCGCTTCAACTGACGCAAACGGAATTGCTCAAGGCCACGCTGGACCTGAAGACCGCCCGGACGCAGCACAAGCTGCTGCTCGCGTCCAGCGCGGCCGTGGCCGGAGAGCGGCTCGTCGAGAGCGAAAAGAAGATCGCTCTGATGGAGGCGACCGTCGCGTCGTTCCGCCGCGAACTCCTGCTGCGTGGGATCCGAGCCGACGCGATCGACGGCATCGCGCAAGGCACGTTCGTGACCGAGATCACGATTCACGCGCCTCCGTTCCCGACCTTCGCTCCCGGATCCGGGGCCGATTCGCTCACCGAGAACTCGCACTACGAGTTGGAAGATTTGAAAGTCGAACTCGGCCAGCAGGCCCTGGCCGGGCAGGTGCTCTGTCGCCTCGCGATCCACGAACTGCTCGCGATCGAAGGCCGGGCGTTCCGCGACGAGACGCCGTTCCTGGAGAAGAGCGTGCGCGAGAACTGGCCGGTGCAGGTCGACTTCCAGGAAGACCCCGCGGCCGGATGGAGCGAGGTGAAGCAGGTGTTCCACATCCGGCACCTCTCGAACACCATCGACCCGGCGAACCGCACCTTCGCGTTTCGCATCCCGCTCGAGAATCAGTCGCACGAGACGCAACACGATGGACGGCGTCTGACGTTGTGGCGATTTCGGCCGGGCCAGAAAGTTCGCATCCACATCCGCATCGAAGAGATGAAGAACGTCTTCGTGCTCCCGGCGGACGGAGTGGCGCGCGAAGGGCCGGAAGCGTTCGTCTTCCTCCAGAACGTCAACACCTTCGAGCGGAAGCCGGTCCGGGCGCTGTATCAGGATCAACGGCAAGTCGTGATCGCGAACGACGGCTCGCTGATTCCCGGAAGCTTTGCCGCCCGCAACGGCGCGGCGCAATTGAACCGCATGATCAAGGCGGGCGGCAGCGGCGCGGCCCCGAAGGGCTACCACATTCACGCCGACGGCAGCCTGCACAAGAACGAAGACGAGGGGAAGTGAGCCATGCTCGACGGAATCATCCGCTTCGCTCTCGCTCGTCGCCCGCTCGTGCTGGCGGGCTGCATCGTCGCGCTCGCGTACGGCGGCTGGCTCTCCACCACGATCCCAATCGACGTGCTGCCCGATCTGGATCGACCGCGCGTGGTGATTCTCACCGAGTGCCCCGGCCTCTCCCCGGAGGAAATCGAGTCGCTCGTCACGCAGCCCATCGAGACGGCGATCCTCGGCGCGGCCGGAGTCGAAGCCGTTCGCAGCCAGTCCGGCCAGCAATTGAGCGCGGTCTACGTCGACTTCTCCTGGCGGTCGGAAATTCGCCACGCCCGGCAACTCGTGGCCGAACGCCTGGCGACCGTGACGATGCCGTCCGGCGTTCGCCCGCTGATGACGCCGCCGGCGTCCATCATGGGCCAGATCATGCATGCCGGCGTGATCCGACGCAAGGGACCGCACGGCGGCGATCTCATTCCCGTCGGCCGCTCCGGCCTCCTCGCCGAACGCACGAAGTCGGGCGACGGGTTCTCCCTGGCGGTGTGGAAACCCGTGGATCGCGATCGCCCCGAAGCGTGGGAACGCGTGCCGGTCTCGGAACTCGCATGGGAGGGCGAGCCCGGCCGAACGGCCGCCTTTCGCGTGCGCGGCGCCATGGAAAAGGTGCGATTCCGGACCCCGCTGGAAGAACGGATGGACCTTCGCGCAACCGCGGACTGGCTCATCCGGCCGCGACTGCTGCGGATCACCGGCATCGCCGAGGTCATCGTCATCGGCGGCGACAGAAAGCAGTATCAGATCTCCGTCGATCCCGCGAAGCTGGAAGAGTACCGCGTCTCGCTGATGGAAGTTGAAGCCGCGATCAAGGCGAACAACCTGAACGCCAGCGGCGGCTTCATCGAAGAAGGCCAGACGGAACGCCCGGTCCGGGTGATCGGACGGCTCGGGCCGCTTCCCGAAAACGTGCTCGCCGACCTTCCGAAGATCGTGGTGAAGGTGAACCCGGATCGATCGGTGCTGCTGGGCCATCTGGCTCGCATCGAGGAAGGCCCGGCCCCGAAGCGCGGCGACGCCGGCGTCAACGGCAGCCCCGGAGTCGTTCTCACCATCGTGAAGCAGCCCCACGCCGACACGCGAAAGCTGACGGAAGACGTGAAGGCCGCCCTGCGGGACGCCGAGGCCGCACTCCCCGCCGACATCAGCGTGAACACGGAACTGTTCCAACTCAAGAGCTTCATCGATCGCGGCGTGTACTACGTCGAGGAGGCTCTCGTCATCGGCGCCGTGCTCGTCGTCATCGTCCTCCTTCTGTTCCTGCTGAACCTCCGGACCACCTTCATCACCCTCACGGCGATCCCGCTCTCGCTCGTCGTCACCACGCTCGTCTTCAAGCTGATCGGCGTGCTCACCGGGCAGGAACTCTCCATCAACGTGATGACGCTCGGCGGCATCGCCGTGGCCATGGGCGAACTGGTCGACGACGCCATCGTCGATGTCGAGAACATCCATCGACGTCTGGGGGAGAACGGCGCACGACCCGACCCGCTGCCGTCGCTCGTCGTCGTGTACCGGGCGAGTCGGGAGATTCGCTCCGCGATCGTGTTCGGCACCGCCGTCGTGATTCTCGCCTTCGCGCCGCTCTTCGCGCTCTCCGGGGTCGAGGGGCGGCTCTTCGTGCCGCTCGGCATCGCCTACATCGTGTCGATCGTCGCGTCTCTCGTCGTCTCGCTAACGGTCACGCCCGTGCTGTCGTACTATCTGCTCGGCCGCGCCGGCGGCGGGCACGAACACCGCGACGGCATCCTGCTCCGCGTTCTCAAATGCCTCGCGGGGTCTCTCATTCGCTTCAGCATGCGCCGAGCCGGGGTTCTGCTGCTTCTCACCTGGGTGGCCGTCGCCTTCTGCGGGTGGCGGCTGGCGAACCTCGGCGCGGATTTCCTCCCGAAGTTCGACGAAGGCAGCGTGCAGGTGAACGTGATGCTGCCGGGCGGGTCCTCGCTCAAGGCCTCGAACGAAGCCGCCGCGCTGGTCGACGCCCGACTGAAGACCATGCGGAAGACGCCCGAGAATCCCAACGGCCCCATTCTGCACTTCGCTCGCCGCACCGGCCGCGCCGAGTTGGACGAGCACGCCGAACCGGTGAACACGGGCGAATACATCCTCACGATGAACCCGGACGCCGGCGTTCGCCGCGACGAGTTTCTCCGAACGCTGCTCGTGGACCTGAAGGCCGCGGCGCCCGGCGTCCAGATCGAGACGGAACAACCCCTCGCGCACATGATCAGCCACATGCTCTCGGGCGTCCGGTCGCAGATCGCCATCATCATTTACGGGGACGACCTCGACAAACTCCGGGAACTCGCCGCCGAGATTCGCGATGTCGTGGCCGACGTGCCGGGCACGACGCCGCCGATCATCGACCCGCAGGAACGCGTGGACGAAGTTCACGTCGTGCTGCGGCAGGACGATCTCGTGCAGCACGGTCTGAGCCGGGAATCCGTCGCGGAGTTCGTGCAGATCGCGCTCAAGGGCGAGGCCGTTTCCGTCGTGCTGGAAGGGCAACGCCGGTTCGACTTGGTCGTGAAGCTGAAGGAATCCGTCCGCACCGATGCCTACAAACTCGGCGAGCTGCGTCTGGAATTGCCGAACGGCCGCGGCCAGATCCGGCTTCGAGAAGTGGCGGACTTCCCCTCCGCCGCCAGCGGCCCGAACCTCGTGAATCGCGAGAACGTGCGCCGGAAGCAGGTGGTGCGGTGCAACGTGTCCGGCCGCGACCTCGACAGCACGGTGGCCGAGATCGAGCGCCGCGTTCGATCCCGCGTCCGGATGCCGCCGGGCTACTTCGTCGAGTTCGGCGGGCAGTTCGAGGCCCAGCGATCCGCGACGCGACTGATCGCGATCCTCGCGCTGGTGTCGATCGCCGGCATCTTCCTCGTGCTCATGATGCTGTACCCGTCCGTGCGGATCACGCTTCAGATTCTGAACGCGATCCCAACCGCGTTCATCGGCGGCGTGCTCGCGCTCGTGCTCACAGGGCAATCGCTGACCGTGGCCAGCCTGGTCGGCTTCGTGTCCCTCGGGGGCATCGCCGTTCGCAACGGCATCCTGCTCGTGACGCATTACTTCCACCTGATGAAGGAAGAGGGGGCGCCGTTCTCGCGCGAGATGGTTCTGCGGGGCAGCCTCGAGCGGCTCGCTCCCGTGCTCATGACCGCGCTCACGGCCGGGATCGGGCTCGTTCCGCTCGTTGTCGGCGGCAAGAAGCCGGGGCTGGAGATTCTCTACCCGGTCGCGACGGTGATCCTGGGCGGATTGATCACCTCGACGTTCTGCGAGTTCCTCATCCACCCCGGGCTGTTCTGGAAGTTCTCCGGCAAGGATGCGGAGAAATTGGCACTGAAAGAAGGTTCCGACGTGGACCTGCTCGGCGCCTCGAAGTGACGCGAACCTCAACCTCGTTTCGAAAGGAAGATGCGATGATGCGCTCGAACTGGATCGTTCCGGCTCTGGTCTTGGGCCTCGCGACGCTGGTCGCGGGATGCGGGAAGGCGGACTCGACCGGCAAACCGCCGGCCAAGGGCGACCCCGAACCCGAACACCATCACGGCAAAGGGCCGAACGGCGGGGTCATCTTCGACCTCGGGAAGTATCACGCGGAGTTCACCGTCGACCACGACAAGAAGGAATGCCGGGTTCTGGTCGTGGACGGGGAAAACGAGACCGCGAAGCCTCTCGCCGTGAAGGCGAACGAGTTCACGCTGGTGACGAAACCGACGAGGACGAAAGACGGCAAGGACGTGCCCGCGATGACGATCAAACTCATGGCCAAGGACGCCAAGGACGGCAAGGCGAGCGCCTTCACAGGCTCCGATCCCGGCCTCGGCAACGTCGCCGATTTCGAAGGGAACGTCGTCGGCGTCATCGACGGGAAGCCGTCTCCCGGCGAGTTCAAGGAATGACGGACACCCACGAGGCGAGTTGATCGCGACCCCACATGCACGCGGCCCGGCGCTGATTCGCACCGGGCCGCATCGAGTTGCACAAGTGAGCCGGGAGGGACTCGAACCCTCGACCAGCGGATTAACCTGCCGCACGGGCTTTCGCCCGCCTTGCGTTGCGG
>Ga0169931_10013880_pt1 | contig 10956 bp, 12 predicted proteins | sample Kivu_15m_20L_FD_129675 | JGI IMG/M metagenome (GOLD analysis project Ga0169931, IMG submission 129675) | Freshwater microbial communities from Lake Kivu, Western Province, Rwanda to study Microbial Dark Matter (Phase II) - Kivu_15m_20L... | ecosystem: Environmental > Aquatic > Freshwater > Lake... | reverse complement strand
AGACAAAGATCTGGTTGCACTGGATGCCAGCCACCTGTTTGCCGCATCGACTACCAAAATCGGCTTTAGAAAAGGGTCCTTTTTGCGCACATACATGTACGATTTTATTGAACGCTTCGCTCCGCATTTGACCAAAGATGTGGTGGAGCGAGCGAACATGTTACGTAATCAGGAAGAGATTGACCGGATGTTTGCTAAGTTTGAATTACCGGTTCGTTAAGCATGGCGGCTTGTTGCGATGTCGTTTCAGATTGATTTGCGACTGCTCAGAATTTTGGATGCTCTGGCGCGTACCGGTTCGTTGCAGGCAGCTGCCGCCCGTTTGTTTGTGACGCAGTCGGCTTTATCGCATCAATTGCGCGAAGCCGAGCAAGCGCTGGGCGAGCGTTTGTTTGTGCGCAAAACCCAGCCAGTGCAGTTCAGTGAACAAGGCCAACAGTTACTGTCGTTAGCGCGGCAAATTTTGCCGCTGTTGATGGATGCCGAACAAAAGCTTAACAACCAACGTAGCCGTCCGGCGTGGCGTCTGACCGTTGAATGCCATGCTTGTTACCATTGGTTGTTGCCTGCAGTGAAAGCTATACGAACTCAGTTGCCGGATTTATCGGTAGAACTAACCACCGATATCGAACACCATGCGATTGAAGCATTGTTGAGCAATGAGTTGGATTTAGTGTTAACAACCGACGATCGTTTGCATCAGCAAGTTGTTTATCAGCCACTATTCGAACTGACACTTTACGCCTATATGGCGCCCGAAAATCCGTTAGCCGGTAAAGCTTGGCTGACGCCTGCTGATTTAGCTAACCAGACGTTACTCAGTTATCCCATCCCGTCGGAGCGGCAAGACTTGTTTCGTCATTTTTTACCCCGGCAGGATTTTAGCGGTCAACAGCGTCAAGTCGCTCAAGCCGGCCAGATGTTACAACTGGTGGCCGCCGGCGTAGGTATCGCTATATTGCCTGGCTGGCTGGCAGAGCCGTATCTATCGCAAGGCTTGTTGGTATTAAAACAGCTAGGTGAGCGGGGTCTGCGTCGCACTATGTATTTAGGCTGCCGGCAGCAGCAAGCAGCGCTGTTACCACCCGTGCTGCTGCAACTGCTTCGTCAATATGCCCCAGTCTGAGCTTAGGTTCGCAACGGGGCGGACGATTGACATCGGGGATGAGGTTATGCCAGAGCTATCGCCGTTAGAGGGCGTCTTCTTCATACTGCAGCGGGTCGGTGGCCTGATTTAATGCAAAGGCCTCCAAGCGTTCCTGACAAGAACCACATTTACCACAGGCTTTAGCCCGTCCATTGTAGCATGTCCAGGTTTTGCTGTAGTCTAGGCCCATGCTTAAGCCATCGCGCAGGATCTCAATTTTGGTTTGGGTCAGATACGGGCTGACAATCGCGATAGGTTCATAGTTAGCTATCTGACAAACATCATGCATTTTTTGCACAAACTCCGGCCGGCAATCTGGATAAATAAAATGATCACCGGAATGGGCACCGTAATAAACTGCTTGTGCCTCCAGTGAAACTGCATAGCCGACAGCTAGGGATAACAAAATCATATTGCGGTTTGGTACCACAGTAGATTTCATATTGTCGGCCGCATAATGGCCTTCCGGTACCTCGATATCTGAGGTCAGTGAGGAGCCACTGATAATCTGATTGATTGCTGAGATATCAACCACTTTATGGTTGATGCCTAGTTCAGCACAGACCGCACGGGCACATTCCAGCTCCCGGACATGACGTTGTCCATAGTTAAATGACAGCGCGTAGACTTGATGTCCATCCGCAATGGCTTTGTGTAACACGGTGAAAGAATCCATGCCACCTGAATAAATTACAACAACTTTTTGCGGCATTGGCTGCGCTCCCGTTATAATGAACAACTGATTTTGGGGGCGCGCATTGTACAGTAATTCGGCCCTTTGCTAAAGGAAAACCGCGTCTCGTGTATAAAGTCAATGAAGTTTTTGAAACTATCCAGGGTGAAGGCAGTTATACCGGCACCCCGGCGATTTTTGTCCGTCTGCAAGGTTGTCCGGTGGGCTGTTCATGGTGTGATACGAAACATACCTGGGAGATCAATCCGGATCTCACCATTCCACTGTTGGATACCACCAATAAAAAAGCGGAGTCAGACCACTGGTCAGCGGCCAGCGCAGACGATTTGTTGTCGCTGTTTACCCAGCGCGGTTATCGGGCCAAACATGTGGTGATCACCGGCGGAGAACCTTGTTTGTATGATTTGAACCCACTGTGTGACTTACTGCACCAGCAGGGCTACAGTACTCAAATTGAAACCAGCGGTACTTTTGAGATCATCGCACCCGATCAGACTTGGGTGACAGTATCACCAAAAGTTAACATGAAAGGCGGCTATCCGGTGTTAACCAGTTGCCTGACGCGAGCTAACGAGATTAAACATCCGGTGGCTATGGAAAAACACATTGATGAGTTACAAGCGTTATTGCAACAAGTCGATTGCTCGAAAAAACTGATTTATCTGCAACCGATTAGTCAAAAAGCCAAAGCAACTGCGTTGGCAATAGACATGTGTAAACAGCATAACTGGCGGTTGAGCGTGCAGGTCCACAAGTATTTGGGTATCAATTAACGGGTTGCTCCTGTTGCTCAGTCAGCCATTGTCTGAGTAACTCCTGTGCCAGAGAGGCATCGCTGTGCGATATCAATCTGGCTTTTAACTGCACGGGCATTGTTAAGATCTCCAACCAGCGCTGCACCAGCCAATTCACAGACTGCCAGGCTGGGGCAGGATATAAAGCGCTGAGCGCCGGATTGTTGGCGAACACATCCTGCAAAGCTGTTGTTAGTTGTTCATCAGCGTTGGTATAGGGTGTTTCCGGCCAATCTGCCTGTGTCTCGCATTCAGCAACATGGAGTTGGTCGTCCTCCTGCCAGCGTTTGATAATACGTAGCCGTTGCAGTCCCTCTACCGTGATCCCCAGCAAGCCGTCGGGTAGCTGCGAAAAATCGATGATCTGTACCAGTGTTACCAGCGGCAAAATACGATCAGGATGGTCATTGTTGACAAACGGATTGAGCAGCGCCATTGCAAAAGGCCGCTTGCCTGCTTCTTTTACCAGCCGTTGATAGCGGGGCTCAAACACCCGCAATGCCATTCGACCGGTAGGCAATACAATCTGGCTCAAAGGAAATAATGCAACCTGCACCGTACAAACTCCTATGTTGTTTGCAATTTGTACGGTGTGGCAATGCAACTGGTTTAGTGAGCGTAAATCAGTTGACGTAACTTTGTTTATTGTCCGACTGGGTCGTCTTTCAATTTGGGGATTTTGAGGCCAAGTTCGCGACCACGCTCTCTGGCGTAATAAGTGCATCCGTAGAACATCAGTGATGCTGCTGTTAGCTCGGCCACAGCGAGCCAAAAGACTAATCCATTACTAATCCACAGATGAGTCAGGCTATGCAGAAAGTAAATCATGACAATAAAATTTGCCCAAGCAAAGGTATAGGCTTTACCGCGAATGATACCAAGCAGCGGCAACCATAACGGCCCCCACATCAGTGCCAGCGATACGCGCGGACTGCCTAATTCAGGCGGTGCCAGCCATAAAATCCAGGCAGGTATCAAACAAAACAGTAGGGCATAACCTAGCTGACCAATACGCAACAGGCGCTTAGTTTTCAAAGATAAAGGCACTTCACTTGCAAATAAAATCGGCATCAGATGACCATTCAATAAAATCAGAGTAACTTTGCGGCGAGCATCGCCAACCGTTTGCCATACGTCAGACAAAGACGTTGTTCTTCCGGGGTCAATACCGTGCTTTGTTGGGCGCCACTGACGTGACTTGGCCCATAAGGAGTGCCACCGGTTTTGGTTTGCAGCAGTTCAGGCGCATCATACGGTTGTCCGGCGATCAGCATACCGTGGTGTAACATTGGCAGCATCATGCCAAGCAGGTTAGCTTCCTGACCGCCATGTAATGATGCCGAGGCTGTGAAAACTCCACCTATTTTATCAATCAGTGCGCCTTGCAGCCATAGGTCAGATGTTTGCTCCCAAAACTGTTTTAGCTGCGAACTCATTTGACCAAACCGTACCGGGCAGCCTGTGATTATAGCCTGTGCTGCCAGCAACTCATCTTTGCTCACGACAGGATGTGCCGGATGCTCGTTGGTCGCCGCATCGCCAGCTGAACTTACTGTTCTGACAAATACCTCAGCGCCTGCACTTTGGGCGCCGATGGCTATTTTGTTTGCCATTGCCGCTACGGACCCATGGCGTGAGTGGTAAATGATTAAAACTTTCGGCTTCATTTGAACTCAGCCTGTAACAAGGACAGCGGACGGGCGATCACTGCTTTATCCGGCCATTCGATGATCGGGCGTTCAATCAAGCGAGGGTTTTTTACCATCGCGTCAATCAGTTGCTGTTCACTGAGAGTGGGATCAGCTAAACCAAGCTGTTGATAAAGATCTTCTTTGTCCCGCAGCAACTGCCGGGCTGAATAGCCTAATTTGTGCAAAAGCTGACGGATTTTTGCCGCATCCGGTGGTGTTTCAAGATAACACAACACCGTCACAGGCTGTTGTAACGATTCGAGGTATGCAAGGGCTTCGCGGCTTTTTGAGCAGCGGCTGTTATGATAGATAGTCAGCATGGCATTAATTCAGTTGTTTCATTCGGCTGAGTTCAGTTTGCCATTGTTTCTTTTTGGCTTCTAAACGGCGGCTTTCCAGTTTATCGTCACTGGCCAGTTGATTAAGCGCTTCGTTGATATCATCGATGGCCTTTGGGTAAATAGCCATTTGGTAATACAAGTCAGCCCGCGCTTCAAAATACTTAGCCATGTCATTCATTTGTTTATAGACATTAGTCAACATGTCATAAGCCAAAAAAGTGTCGGGTTTGGCAAACAACAAACTTTTTAATAAATGCAGCGCAAGCCTTTCAGACTTAGCCGCCAATGCCGCGTTGGCATAGTTAAGTGTCACGACCTGATTGTTCGGCCGCAGCATGTATTCTTGCTCCAGCATCTTTAAGGCTTGCTCAGTTTTGCCTTGTTTAATGTATACGTCGGTCAGTGCATCCAGGTAAAACAGGTTACGGCTATCAGCATCGCGTAATTTCTCCAGCATTTGCGCAGCGGTTTGCACATCACCGCTGTCAAATAGAGCGAGAGCGAGCCCATACTGATTGGCTTTCGTATTACCGCCCGGGCTTTGTAAACGTTTCTGAAAATGTGCAATCGCATCTTTGCCGTTGAGCTGATACCGCGCCCAAACCCGTGCGCGAGCCAAGGCAAAATCGCTGCTATCTGGAATAAAGCGGCGTTCGTATTGTTCGGCCCGGACCCGCGAGTCAGCGACACGTGCCTGTGATAGCGGGTGAGTATACAAAAATGCCAGCTGTGTATTGCTAAAGCGGGTTTTTTCATTCAGCTTGGCAAAAAATTCCGGCATCGCGTAAGGGTCAAAGCCACCCTTTGCCATCAATTGAATACCAATGCGGTCCGCTTCCTGTTCGTTGCTGCGGGTGAAATTGATCGCATTTTGCTGGGCCATCCCCTGAGTTGCCATAATGCCTGCCATACCAGCTTGCGGGTTGGCGATCCCGATCAGTATAGAGCCAAGTAACGACGCCAAAGTGAGCGTACCGTTTTGCGAGCGTTCTTCGACGGAACGGGCAATATGGCGCTGCGTGACGTGGACAATTTCATGCGCCAGTACAGAGACCAGCTCGCTTTCAGACTCCGCGACAGCCAGAGTGCCGGTATTAAAGACCACGTTGCCGCCCAACATAGCAAAAGCGTTAATGTCGGGGCTATTGACCCAGGAGAAACTGAAAGGGAAGCGTACACCTTCTGCTTTTGCCACTAAACCTTGGCCCAGAGTGTTTAAATATTCATCCAACAATGGGTCTTGTACCATCGGCAGCTGTGCCCGGGTTTGCCGGAGCATGATGTCGCCAATGATTTTCTCTTTTTCTGGGGACAAACTGGAGAATGCGTTGGTACCTAAATCGGGCAGAGCAGTACCGGTTGAAGCCGTCACCAGCACCGGACAAACAAACAAAGCAGCTGCAATCAAATGTTGTATTGGTTTCATGTACTTCTGTGTATACCGGGATTGGCCCATTAAATTTTTGGTTTGATCGGTAAAAAGTCGAGGTTAGCCTGACCCAGGCGTTTCTCCTGAACGTCGAAATATGACTTGATTGTCACTCCATCAACTTTTACTACGTTCACATGTTGTTGTAAAAATTGGATGACTTTGTGTACTGTCCGATGGGCGTGCAGGATCAGCGCAAAATCAGCGTCGTCGCCCATTTCAAAATAATAATCGATGAATTTATGTAGTTGGTTGACCCGCATAATCAAACGCATTGATAGCGGATCCCACACTGTAAATTCCATATACCGATTATTTTTTACGTATTGGTCGACTTCCTGTTCTTTGGCATATGGGATCGCATGAAGTTCAAAACCCCGTTCAGAAAAAACCTGATACAACGCAATGCGAGGCTTGTTTTCGCAATGGATCTCAAAACTGGCGTCAATGTAACCCCCTAACAACTGCAGGTTCCAATTACGTTTATCAAGAATTTTTTTTACCGCATTATCAAAGCCATGCGTCAGCATTCCTTCGGATTCGGCCAACGATTGCGAAACCAGATGATAAAACGGCGGTAATTCGCCCCAGTTAATTTGTTTTTTGTACCAGTTGATGTCTTTCAACGATGGATTCGCGGGTAGCTTGTGACGGTTGTCTGATCCGGACATACTGGGCTCCAGTGACGGCAGGTGTCTGAAAATAACGACACAAATGAATTACCAAAGATGGTGATAACTTTATCACAACTTTGTGCTGGTTTGCAGTGTAGCAAGCGACTGCGATTTCAGGGAGTTAGTTTGTTCTGTTCGTTTGTCAGCAGCACGGTACGTTCGCGCTCTTGGACCTGATTTCGAACCGCGGGCAAACGATATTTTTGCCAAAGTAAATGAAACATGCCTGCTTTGTATTGCTGCTGTAGCATGGGTTCTAGCTTTGCAACCAAAGCAAAATTGGGCGAATTGCGTGAAAATGCCAGGTAACCACGGATGTTTTGTTCATGGTGGTAAGGCTGTCGTTTCAGATCCTGTTCCCGCAGCCCTGCAGCCTGAAACGAACCCGCTGCAGTTTGTTCTACAGTAATGGCAAATTGTACTCTTCCTTTGTGTACCATATCCAATGAGACCGCCTCTGACGCGACAGCGATCTTGTTGATGTTCTGCGCATTATCAAATTCAGCAAAGTAAGCAGCATCACGCATTACCGCTACTGAGCGCCCTTGTAGATCATTCACTTGCCGAATGACCAGTGGTTGGTCCGGTTTGCTATAGATGGCAAAGGATGATAGAAAATTCATCATTGCTGGTTGCAGGTAGTATAAGAACTTTTCGCGTTCTGCTGTTCTAATCAGCCCTGCGACAATATCTATTTCGCCGCTTTGTGCCATTTTAAGGCAGCGCGGGAACGGACAAACCACAACATCAATTGATAGACCAAGTTGGCGTGCCGCCGGGCGTAGCAAATCGACAGATAAACCGTGTGGCTCGATGACATTTTCGGTGAAATAGTAAGGAGGGCTGTGGTACATGCCGAGCCTGAGAACCGTTTTTGCACCGGCGTCTGCGGCAAACCACAACAATAAAAGCAAACCGATCAAAACTTTTGGCATAAGCACCTGTAACGTCATCGGGGCCGCTGTCTTGATCCGTGCGATAGAAGTCCGTAAACACGTTAGAATAACTGAAAACTTACACTGATTCCAGCACTGAGTTGGCGTGGCATGCCTGGTTCGATGTAACGTCCTGCCGCTTGGTTCACCACCACTGTGGCGGCATAAGGCGTATCAGTCAGGTTGTGTAAGCGCATTAACAGCTCCCACTGCAGACCGAACCAATCAGGCGACATTATAGCGCTCAGATGCCATAGACGATACGCAGGGCTAACCAGAGTAGCTTGATCGGCAACCGGTATTGCATTGCTAGCCTGCCATTCCAGTTGCAGCCGACTTTGCCAGGCGTCTGTCGCTGACCAGCTTATTTGTGCCCACTGTGTCAAATCTGCGATGCCAGGCAGTGGCCGTTGCTTAGTTTCCTGCTGTAAACGGGCGTTTATCACATTAGCCTGATAATCAAATCGCCAGGCCTGATGTTCAAATCCAAGCGTTAATTCAAGGCCGTGCCGTTTGGTTTGGCCGGCATTTCTGTAAATAGTCCGACCATTGTTGTTGCTGTCGATAATCAGTTCATCACTGCTATCGATTTGGAACAGATCTAACTGCAACAAGCCGCTACTGGCTTGCCACTGGAAAGCCTTTTTAATCCCGCTATCCCATTGGCGAAACGCACTGCTGTTTAATTGCAGATTAGGTTCTTGACCATCACGCCGGTAAGCCATTTCAGTCAGGGTAGGCGTTTCAAAACCAAGGCCGGTTGATAGATACCAACTCCAGTCATCCTGCTGATAATGCAGACCCAACGCGTGAGATTTGTCGCTAAACGACGTTCGCCCGCTATCGTCAGGATTGCCGGCGGTAACGAAAAAATCTTCGATGCGGTAACGCTGCCAGCTTGCTCTGGTGCCGACAAAACTCTGCCAGTTTGCCGACAGGGGGTATTGCAACTGAACCGCCAACTCCTGGCTGGCACTGTGGTTACGTTCATCGCGCCGGACATCGCCGGCCATGCCAAACCTGTTAACAAAACCGAGCCTGTGGTCGTCTCCTTGTTGTAGCCGCGCTGACCATTGCCAGTTGATTTGCTGCCAGTCGATGTGATGACGCCACTCGATGCCTCGGAAAAGGCGCGATAAGTCGACCACGCCGCCACTACTGCCAATCGCTTCGCCCGTTTGCGTTAAAAACTGGCGGATATCCCGTTGTTGTTGCCAAGCACTTAGCTGCCAGTCTGAACCTGTTAACGAAGTGGCTAGTTGTTGCTGCTTACCTGATTTATGGCTGTTAAAGCGAGAGGCCAGTTCGATGGTTTGCTGCGGATTGGCTTGCCATTGTGCTAACGTCAGACTGCCCGGATCGTCCAACCGGACATCTTGATGATAATCGAACCGCCAGTTCCAGCGGATATTTTCAGCCAAGTCTAGTTGCTGTTTAAACATGGCTTGTTGTCGTTTTGCGCTGTTCCAAGGGCGCTGGCCATCGCTATCAAAGTTTTGCAGTGCAAGGCTGCCCAGTGTAGTGTCGGCCGAAAATTGCTGTAGTTGTTGATTGGCTGCAGTCAACGTTCGTAACCTAACCATTCCTGGCTCAGGCGGGCGGCTGGTTAGTGCAATCACACCGCCGCCGGCATTACCGTGTAAAGCCGCAAATGGGCCTTTTAACACTTCGGCTGCAGTTAAATCACCGGTAAGCAGACTAGATGGCTGCGATTGACCATCGACCGTTGTCAGCGGGATGCCATCCAGAGTAAGGCGGATGCCGCGCACGCCAAAGGCACTGCGGCTACCAAAACCACGGATACTGAGCTTACTGTCTTGTGCAAGATTACTGCGGGCATCGGCCTGCAGTCCGGCGACGCCTTGCAGCAAAGTAGCAACATCGTTCACAGGCCGTTGTTGCTGCAGTGAACGATAGCTGGTGGCCGCCGGGGTGTTTAACCAACTGAGCGGACGACTGGTCGTGATTGTCAGCCGCTCAGGTGCAACGTCAGCTGCGGACTGTACCACGGGTACTGCCAACAGTAGCGGTAAATTCAATACTAACATTATGTAGCCGGCGTTAGTCTGAGCAGGGCGCCGTTGTCCTCATCAGTGAGCAATAACAAAGCGCCATCCGGTGCTACTTCAATGTCGCGTATGCGTTTGCCCAGGCGAATACGCTCTTCATGCACCACTTTGTCTTGTTTGATTTCCAGCCGGACTAATTGACCAAACTTAAGAGAACCAACTAGCAAATTGTGCTGCCATGGCGCAAATAAGGTGGTTTGATAAAAAACCATGCCACTTGGTGCAATTGACGGCACCCAATAATGGAGTGGCTGTTCCAACCCATCCTGAGAGGTTTTGCCGATGACGCCGCCACCGTATTCTTCTCCGTACGTGATCAACGGCCAGCCATAGTTTTTGCCTGCCACCGCAATATTGATTTCATCACCGCCTTGCGGGCCGTGTTCGTGTGTCCAAAGACGGCCGTTATTATCCAGGGTTGCGCCCTGAATATTGCGGTGGCCGTACGACCACACCAAGGCACTTGCCTTATTGTTGCCGATAAACGGATTGCCGCTGGCTGGCTGTCCATCTGCTGTGATGTGCACTACTTTACCGATAGTAGTGTCCAGCTTTTGTACTTGCTGGCGCTCGCTGCCGCGATCGCCTAAGGTGATAAATAGCGTGCCCTCAGCTGTTTGTACCAACCGACCGCCAAAGTGATATTTGCTGTCAACTTTAGGCTGCTGTGAGAATAACACCCGCGGCTCGTTGAGCTGCTGGCCATCCAAAATGGCGCTGGCAACTGCAGTACTGCTGGTATTGCCGGCAGCAGGCTCGCTATAGCTGAAATAAATGCGTTTATTACTGGCAAAGTTTTTATCTGCCAATACGTCGAGTAAACCACCCTGACCGGCAACAGCCATTGCCGGCAATCCGGTGATGGGAGCGCTGACCTGGCCGTCAGGACTGACTGAACGCAATCTGCCATCTCGTTCTGTCACCAACAGGCTACCATCAGGCAGCATCGTCATACCCCAGGGATGAGCAAGTCCTGAAGCGATGGTTTCAATTTTTAGTTTCGTTTTTTCGGTCTCCAGCCAAGCCGTTTCGGCCTGGGCTGCGCCGGCGATAACCGCTAGCGCAATTACCGTGCGCTGCATCAGGGTTTGCATGGTTCGTTGCATAGCGTTTCCTTAATTCCGTTTCAACCCTTCGGCCTGTAGCGCACGTTGTACTGCAGGACGGTCTGCCAAGCGTTGT
>Ga0169931_10013879_pt1 | contig 10957 bp, 9 predicted proteins | sample Kivu_15m_20L_FD_129675 | JGI IMG/M metagenome (GOLD analysis project Ga0169931, IMG submission 129675) | Freshwater microbial communities from Lake Kivu, Western Province, Rwanda to study Microbial Dark Matter (Phase II) - Kivu_15m_20L... | ecosystem: Environmental > Aquatic > Freshwater > Lake ... | reverse complement strand
CCGATCCTCTATGGGGGCGCGGAAGGCGTGACGACGGGCCGTGATCCTTCGACGCCGGTCACGGAGAGCTACCAGTCTCCATTCACCTTCACCGGAAAGATCAGAAAAGTCGTGATGCAGGTGAAAGAGGATGAGCCCTCCAGTGGAAATTCCCGCTGAGCCTGACAGACTGGAGCTTCATGGATCACCACTATTCCGCACGTAAGGCGTATGGACTGTTGTTTTTTCTGACGCTCCTCAACGTCATCAACTTTGTCGATCGGCAACTGATTGTCTATCTTGCACCGCTGCTGCGAGCCGAGCTGGGGCTCTCCCTGGCGAGGATTGCCCTGCTCTACGGCTATATTTTCCTGGTCTTCTATACATTGATGGGAATGGTGCTGGGGAACGTCGCGGATCGCATGGATCGACCACGCTTGATGGCTGGTGGACTCGCTTTGTGGAGTGCCCTGACAGCGGCATCGGGGGCGGCGAGCAGTTTTCTGCATCTGACCCTGGCGCGGTTGCTGGTAGGAGTGGGAGAGGCGACGCTGACGCCGGCGGCGGTCTCGCTGCTGGGCGATGTCATTCCGCCGAAAAAGCGGGCATTCGCCTCCGGCTTTTACTATGCGGGTGTGCCGCTCGGTTCTGGGGCGAGTATGCTGATCGCGGGTTACATTGCGCCACGGTATGGTTGGCGTGCCTGTTTTTATGTGCTCGGTCTGCTTGGATTGCTCCTGGCGCCGCTGGTCCTGATGATTCGCAATCCACGGCGGGGAGAGGCAGAGGCGCTGGAGCGGTTGGCGTCGCCGCGGCAGGAAGAGGCTGAAGAGAAGCTGACTACGCGGGAGATCTACCGGGAGCTCTTTCGTGCGCTCCGTCGACTCCCGGCTCTGCCGCTGGCGATTCTCTCGGGGGTGATCATCAATTTCGCCCTCAGCGCCGCCGCGATGGTGCTGACCTGGCTCAATCTGGAACGGGGGTTCACCTACCAGGAGGCGGCATTCATCAATGGTGGGATTTTTACTGTCGCTGGAGTGACGGGTACGATCATTGGCGGGCAGATCAGTGACTGGTTCCATCGTCGCTGGGTTGGCGGGCGAATGTGGTTCCTGGTGGTCAAAGGGTTGTGCTTCATCCCATTTACACTCCTCTTTTATACGCTCGCGACCGATGCTCCTTTTTACCTCTTCTATATCTGCTGGTTCTTTTCCAGCCTGGGGAGCACGACCTGGTATGGCCCAGTCTTCGCGACGGTGCAGGACCTGACATCCCCACGGATTCGTTCAACGGCGGTCGCGTTTTTGCTGCTGGCCCTGAATTTGCTGGGGACGGGACTTGGGCCACTCGTCTCGGGGGTGATTGGGGACCACGTCAGCCTATGGCGAGGGCTTTTGATCTGCGCCTGCGTCGGATTTACCGCGGTGATACCGGCCTGGCTGGCAGCACGTCGGTATGGTACCGATCTGGCGAGGGTACAACAAGAGGCATGATGAGATCTTTGTTGAAGGTGTTGCTCTGTGTGACGTGCGCGCTGGGTTTGGCGGCGTGCGTGATCTATGTGACCATCACCCAGACGGGGGAGACCCTCTCCAATGGTCCCTGGCGGACCAATCTGAGCACCGGGAGCGCCGCCGCTGGGCTGCTCTTGCGGGCGCGGGTCGCCTGGCGCGGATTGTGGGCCTTGCAATCGTCCGAGGTCTACTACTTTTCGGCCAAGACCGACTCCGATGGGGAACCGCTCCGCCACCATTGCCGTTATCGAGTCGCTGGCAGCGACCCCGATGCACGCTGGTGGAGCGTGACCGCCTACAACAATGACCATTTGATTCCAAATCCGCGTCAGACCTATTCATTTTCGAAAACAACTGTGGAGCGCGAGTCGAATGGAAGCTGGGTCATCTCCTTCAGCCGTGATCCACAGCCCAAAAACTGGCTGCCGAGCGGAGATCAGGACGGGGAACTGGTGCTCAGTCTGCGTTGCTACAATCCAGGAGCGGAGCTCATGGCCAACCCTGGTGAGGTGGAATTGCCGCGCATCATTCGGGAGGGCTGCCAAGAATGAAGAAGCTGCTGCCCTGGATTATATTGACCACGGCCCTGACGGTTCTCTTCAGTCTGATCGGGCTGTGGTATCTGCCGCATTTTCTGACCGCCCGAGCGGTCAAGCGCATCTACGAGCGGCGAAAAACGGGAGTGCCGATCAACCAGATGACCTACGGCGTCCTCCGCAACGCGGGAACCGACATCGTTGTCCGCGACAATCCCGATACCGTCACTTCTCTGGCAGTCTATGATCTTTCTGACCGTCCTTTGCGAGTCAAATGCGTGATTCCGCCACGGGACAACTACTGGTCTGTCTCATTCTTCGATTGGAACACCGACAACTACCGTGTGATCAACGACCGGGTTGCACGAGCAAAAGAGTTTGACGTCGTGCTGATCAAACCGGGCACTCAGTATCAGAAGCGGGGGGATGAAGAGGTCATCGTTGCGCCGTCCACGCGTGGGATCGTTCTGATTCGCATGATTGTGGCGGATCGCCAGGACAAGGACGAGCTGGCCAGACTCCGCGAGGTGCAGAAACAGTCTCGGGTAGTGCCGATTGATCCGTGGGGAGGAGACCGCGATTGAATGCCGCAAGTCTGACGCTTGACAGTCTGGAGCGCTATGGCGAATACACTTCGACGTGGTATGAGGGCGTCTGCCACACCAATGTCGAGCGTTACGATTATGCCTGCCGCCTGGCCGCGGTGTTGCTGGTCCACGGCGTACAGCCCGGCGACCGGGTCGTCGTGATGATGCTCAATTCTCCGGAGGTCGCGGCAGCCTTCACCGCCATCTGGAAGATTGGCGCGGTCATCGTTCCGGTCACGCCGATGTGGACCGCCCGTGAGGCACGCTACGTTCTGGAGGACTCGGGGGCTCAGTTCGTCATTACGTCACCCGAGCTGGCGTCGCGGTTGAGCGAAGCGAGCGCCGGGCTGCCTGATTTTCGTCTGATCCTGACAATTGGGCCGACCGAGATCGGCGGGGTGACCGATCTCGAGCCCATCATCGCCGAAGCCATTCCTTTCCACCCATTGATCGATTGCCGTCCGCACGATCTGGCTCTTCTCCTCTACACTTCTGGGACAACCGGGAATCCGAAAGGGGTGATGCTCAGTCACGACAATCTGATCTTCATCGCTGATTCGGTCTATCGACTCAATGCGGGGCTGGGGCAGGTTCGTGGAATTCACGTGCTTCCGCTCAGCCACGTGTATGGCGTGTTGATGATGAATCTCGGGGTGCGCATGGGATCGTCCGGGCGGATTCTCAAGCATTTTGACGCCAGGCAGGTTCTCGAAACGATCGAGGAGTTGCGGGTGCAACGCTTCTCGGTGGTTCCTACGATGTTGACGCTGCTCATCAAACAGTTTCGCGCCGATGGAGGGCGCTACGACGTCTCTTCGCTCGAAGCAGTCAACTCAGGTGGAGCAGCCCTTGCCGAGGCCACGCGGGTCGAGTTTTCTCAGCTGTTCGATTGCCGGGTCGTGCAGGGGTATGGGATGTCCGAATCGTCCGGCGCACTGACCGGCTACCATCCTGAGGACGATTATCGCGTCGGGTCGGTCGGACCGTCTCTGCCGGATGTTGAGATGTGCGCCAAGGACGATAGGCGAAACAAGCTGCCACCCGGGCAGGTCGGTGAGCTGTGTTCCCGCGGCCGGCACGTGATGCAAGGATACTATCAGAACCCGGTGGCAACCCGTGAGACGATTGTCGACGGGTGGCTGCACTCAGGCGACATTGGTTATCTCGACGCTGATGGGTATGTCTATATTACCGACCGGAAGAAAGACCTGATCATCAAGGGTGGTGAAAACATCTCCCCACGCGAGATCGAAGAGTGCCTCTATGCGCATCCCGCCGTCGCGGAAGCCGCCGTTATTGGAGTGCCCGATGCGGTCTATGGAGAGAACCTCCTCGCGGCAGTCGCGCTCAAACCCGGCGCACACCTGACAACGGAGCAGTTGTTGACTCACCTCGAACAGTATGTTACCCGATTCAAACTGCCCTCGGAGGTTCTCTGGCTGGAGACACTCCCGAAGGGGTCGACTGGCAAGATTCTGAAACGGGCGTTGCGCGAATCTTATCTCCTTCAAACGAGGTAATCGGTGATTCTGCCAATACGACTGCCCCTTGCAACCCCCCTTCCTGGCGCGTTGCTCTGGTTGAGCATTGGCCTCTTGGAGATGATCGGGATGACTGATTCCAATATGCAATCGAAGTTGACCATTCTGCGAACCCCGGAAGAACGGTTTGCCAATTTGGTCGAATATCCATTCCAACCTCATTACACGGAACTGAAGGCAGGAAGTCAGACCGTCCGGATGCATTATGTCGATGAGGGGCAGGGAGAGGTTCTTCTGATGCTTCACGGGGAGCCCACCTGGAGCTATCTCTACCGCAAGATGATTCCTCTGTTTGTCAAGGAGGGGTACCGCGTCGTCGCCCCCGATCTGATCGGTTTTGGTAAATCAGACAAGCTGGCCAACCCCACGGACTATTCGTACAAACTTCACGTCGATTTTGTAACCCAGTTCGTCGAGCAGCTCCGCCTCAACGGCATAACGCTGGTCTGTCAAGACTGGGGTGGCCTGCTCGGCCTTCGAGTGGCCGCAGAGAATGAGGCGCTCTTTGCTCGCATTGCCGCCTCGAATACCGGCTTGCCAGTTGGTTCACCCCTGGGTCCTGGATTTCAACAATGGCATGACTTTTCTCAACGGGTTCCCGAGTTGCCGATCGGCTTTATCGTACAGAGCGGCAGCCAGACAAAGCTCTCTCCCGAGGTCATTGCCGCATATGAATCTCCCTTTCCGGAGGAGAGGTACAAAGCGGCCGCGCGCGTCTTTCCCACCCTGGTGCCGGTAGATCCAGGAGATCCAGCCGTTCCTGACAACCAGAAGGCCTGGGATGTATTGAGACAATGGAAAAAACCATTTCTCACTTCATTCAGCGATGGGGATCGGGTGACACAAGGCGCGGAGAAGCCCTTTCAGGGAGATGTTCCCGGCGCCAAAGGGCAGCCGCATACGATCATCGTGGGAGCGGGACATTTCGTGCAAGAGGACAAAGGAGAAGAGTGGGCAAGATTGATTCTTGAGTGGCTGAAGGGGCTGAAGCCATAACTGACCATTCGCGAAACTCTGGAAGACGAGTCGCGCCAATCGACGTCGTTGACGCCCCCTGAACAGTAGAGATGCAACCTGACATGACCAAACCAGAGCTACAGATTCAAACTGACCATCCACGCCTCGACAAGATCTTTGTCGCGGCGGCCGAAGTGATCCACAATCAGGGCTATCACGCGACCTCGATGGATGATATTGCCGCTGCCGCCGATCTGACGAAGCCGGGATTGTACTACTACATCAAAAGCAAAGACGATCTTCTGTTCCAGATCATGATGCATACACTCGATGGATATGAGCGTCGCGTCTTGATTCCGGCGCGCGATATCGTCAACCCCGAAGAGCGATTGCGGTTCATGATTACGAACCACGTGCTCAGCATCGCTGAAAATGGGCAGGTTCTGACGATCATCACCGAAGAGATGCCCGGGCTGACAGCGGACAATTTGAAGATCATCAAGGGACGCAAGCGCGCAATTCTCAATTTTATTCGTGATACGCTGCGGGAACTGAAAGCCCTGGGTCGACTTCGCCAGGTGGATGTGACGTTGGCCGCATTGGGGATGCAGGGGATGGTCATGTGGCTCTCCTACTGGTACAAGGCCAATGGGCCGGTCTCAAAAGAGGAAGCGGCTGCGCAGTATTGCGACATTCTTCTGCACGGGCTGCTCTTGCCACATCAGGAATCAAAACCTGTCAGACAAAGAAGGAGGGTGACGTGAGATGATCCAGCCAAACCAGATCTGCCAGATGTCGCGGCGCGCGATGATCCGATCGCTGACCGGGAGTCTGCTGGTCGGTCGGGCGCTTCTTCCCCTCCAGTCGAAGCCCTATTACCCACAAGGGATTTCCTGGGAGGCGCGCCCACCGATTGAGCTTGGATTCGAGACGACGGCGCTCGATGAGGCGGTGCGTTATGCCGCGACGCATAATTCGACCGGGTTGGTCATTGTACGGGGTGGACGTATGGCGGCCGAGCAATACTGGCAGCAATGGACCCCGGAAACTGCCCGGCCGATCTTCTCCGCCAGCAAGAGCGTCACCGCGACACTCGTTGGAATGGCCATCGATGACGGCCTCTTCCGCGGCGTTGAGCAGAGCGCCTCCGCGTTCGTACCCGCCTGGAGGGGAACCCCGAAGGAGTCGATTACGATTCGCCATATGCTCTCGATGACTACCGGGATCAAAGTCGGCAACTTGCGGGATGGGCAGTTTGTCGACGCTTTTGCAGAGACGGCCGCGTTGCCGCTCGATCACAAACCCGGGGAGCATTGGGCCTACAACACGGCAGTCTACCGGATGCTCTTGCGGATGCTGGAGAATGCCACAGGGGAGACCATCAACCGCTACACGCAGCGGAAATTCGCCCCCCTGCAACTGCGGCACTCCCTGTGGGATTGCGGGCTCGCCCCGGACAACAAGACCAACTGCTCCTGGTTTCGCAGCACCTTGCGCGAGATGGCGAAATTCGGTCTCTTGATCTTGCGCAACGGCCGGTGGGAAGATCGGCAGCTGATCAGCGCTCCCTTCGTCAGGGAGTCGACCAGCCCATCTCAGAAGCTCAATCAAGCCTATGGATATTTGTGGTGGTTGAATGGCAAGCCCTCTTTCCGACTTCCAGACGGACGCGCCGCGCAGGGGATGCTCTGGCCGGACTGTCCGCCAGATGCCTTTGGCGCGCTGGGAGCACAGGACAAAAAGATCTACGTGGTCCCCAGCCTGGACCTGGTCGTTGCCCGTCACGGTGGCCCGGCGGGGGTCGAACTGAGGCCGGGAGATGAGCCAGGCGGCCGCTCCTCGTTCGACAATGAGCTGCTCGGTCGTATCTGCCGCGCGGTCAAGCGATAGGATCCATCCCGCCCCACGAAAGATCAGACAGAGGAGTGGTACGATGAACTTCGCCAAGAGGAAGAGACGATTGTTGGCATCCTGCGACAAAATAGCGAATCGAATCCCCGCCGGTCGTCGGCTGCGCTTGCTCCTGCTGGTGGTGATAGGGTGGAATGTCGGAGTCGACATCGCGGTCGCGCAGATTTACGCCGAGGCCAATCGAGCTCCGCAGGAGTCCCGGCGGGTCTTCTGGGATGAAGAGCTCCTCAGGCGCATGACGACCGATGTCCAGACACCTCCCGTAATCGAGGGCGGGCTCTTCCAAAGGACGCTGATTGCGGGGATGAGCGAGCGGCGGGAAGGGGTCAATGGTCTTGCCCTGGCCGACCTCAACAAGGATGGGCAGGTCGATATCGTGGCGATCTACTCGCCGACGGTCGTGGCGGGTGGTTCCCGCAATGACGTCTTGCGGGTCTTCCTCAATCAAGGCGGGATGCGCTTTGAGCCTTACCGTCTGCAGATCTCCGGCTCGGCGCTGACGCCCGAGTCGTTTGGTTTCGGCGCTGAGATTCCCAACCTGGCCGATTTCAATGGGGATGGATTTCTCGACATCCTGGTGACCCGGACCCGGGGTAACCTGAGACGGATCCGGAATCCGCTGGGCAACACTCTCTTGATCAGTCGTGGTTCGTGGGACGCGTTTGAAGACGTTTCCGTCAAAGCCGGCATCCGCAATGAAGAGGGCTACAACCGCCAATCCTCGATCGGCGATGTCGATGGGGACGGCTGGCTCGACATTGCCATCGGATGTGACACCATCGGCAGACCCGATGTCGCGGGATACCCGCTGCAGAGGCTCTATCTCTTCAAACCCCAGGGCAAAAATTTTCACGACGGCACGTTCGTCGATATCGGAGGGACATCCCTGATCCCGGATTTCGGCGGACCGTACAGCAAAGATCCGAACCGCCGACGCTCCGGCCCCGGCATCACGTTGCGAGATCTCGACAATGATGGTGATCTGGACCTGGTCCAGAGCTATCACCTCGACGCGACCTACTCGGTGGTCGGGGAGGAGGAAGGAGTCCACGAACAGAAGTTTGGAGTCTGGTGTTGGCGAAACTTGTTGAGAGAGACCGGGCGATTCTCCTTCGAGAAGGTTGTCGATAACGGGCTCGCCACCGAAGGCCAGTTGCGCGTCAACCCGCAGTCCAAACAGGTTGAGACGCTCCGTCGTTCCCTCAGCCTGCCCTACCTCTCGATGGCGGACACGGACAATGACGGACTGCTCGACATCCTGCTGGTTGGTCCTTCAAGCCCGTTCTGGCACGTCGAGTCGGATCCGATCGTTGCGCGGTACTGGCGCAACCGGGGCCGCTTCCAATTTGAGGATCAGACGGAGGCGTCAGGCCTCGAGGTGATCAACCAGGAGAAGATCGCCTGGTACAAATTCTGGGAGGCTACGATCCCAGCCGCGATCCACCGTCCCCCGAGCATCCGCATCGAGCCGATGACCGGGATGCCCGCACGGCCGTTCGCGGAGGTCTCGCTCTACTTTTCAGATACGGTCTTTGGTGACTTCGACAATAATGGTCTGGTCGATTTCGTCCTTTGCAATCGCAGCGAACACGAGGCCCTGCTCGGGCTGGCCTACAATACCCTCTTTCTCAACCAGGGGAACGGCGTCTTCAAACCGCTCACCCTGAGGGCTTCGGGGATCAACACGATCGCGATCGCGGCCGAGACCGCCGATCTCAACAATGACGGGTTGTTGGATCTGGTCTTTGCGGCCGATCCGCAGAACTCGTGGGGGCCGACCACGGGCACACCTCCCCCGAAAGAGGCTTTTGAGAGCACCTTCTACCTCAACACCGGCATCGCCGGCGCACGCCAGAACCATTGGCTGCGGCTCCGGTTGAGCGGCCTGCGCGACAGCGAGTTGATCGGGGCTCGTCTCGAAGCGCGAGACGCTGGTGATGGCTCCTTGCTCGGAACACGGATTCTCTTCAGCAACCATAGCTACAAGACTGGTGGACCACTCGAAGCCCACTTCGGTCTTGGAGCGCGAACGCGCGTCCGAATCGATGTCGTCCTGGCCAGCGGGAAGAAGGCCTCGTTCCCAGGCCTCGAGGCAGATCGCTTCCTGGACCTGAACCTGAAATCCAAGAGAGTGCGGACCGTCCGATAGCCACCCCGTGGAGTTGCCCGCGGGGCTGCTCGCGAAGGAGATAGAAGAGGCAATGACGATGCGACTGACACGAAAAGAGTTTCTAGGGTGGATTGGCGCCGCGGCGGTGGGCGCGACAACTCCTGCCGATGAGTGGGAGCGGCGCGCCGCGCAATTGATCGAGGAGTACGATCGGCAGGGGATCCATCGCACCGGGTCGAAGGCGGATGACCTGTCCGCGCGGTGGCTTGCCGCACACGCCAGACGTCTTGGCGCCAAGGTCAAGCTGGAGTCATTCGCCCTCGATCGCCTCGATCTTCAACCCAGCTTCCTCGAAGCGAGTGGTCGACGAATCGAGGGCATCCCGATCTTTGACGCTCCGCTGACGGATGCGGCTGGAATTCACGGGCAGGTCGGTCCTCTGGGAAGCGAAGCCGAGATCGGCTGGATCGAGCTTCCGCCAAACGCGGAGTACGGGGAAAGCTACGAACCCATCCGGCGGCAGAACAGACACCAGGCAATCGTTGTCGTCTCCAAAGGCGTCCGACCCGGGCTCTCACTGATCAACGCGCCGGAGTTTGCGCATCCCTACGGGGCACCGATGCTCCAGGTTAGCAGCGAGCATGGCGAGTGGGTCCGGCAGCTGGCGGCAACACAAAGCAAGGTCAATTTTGTCGCTCAGGCCCGGCGCACCCGTGCCCAGGCACTGAATGTCGTTGCCACTATCACCGGGACACAGACCCAGCGTGCCCCACTGATCGTGATGACGCCGCGCAGTGGCTGGTGGCATTCCACCAGCGAGCGAGGTGGGGGACTGGTCTGCTGGATCGAAGCCATGCGCGCGCTGATGCAGAATCGTCCTGGGCGAACGGTTCATTTCCTCTCGTCGAGCGGGCACGAACTGGGCCATCTCGGATTGAAGAATTTCATCGCCCGCCATCCTGCCCTGCTGACCAACGCGCACGTCTGGTTGCACTTCGGCGCGAACATCGGCGCTGTCGATGCTCTCAGTCGCCTTCAGGCAAGTACTGATGAACTGGAGGCGCTGGCGGTCGCGACGAGCAGCCAAATGGGGCTATCCCTGCACGACAAGACCCGACGCGGCGTCATTCCGTTTGGCGAGGCCGGTAACATCCATCGTGGCGGCGGACACTACCTGTCGCTACTCTGCCCCGGTAATTCGCTCTTTCACCATCCGGCTGATCGCTGGCCCGCTGCCGTCAACCCCCGCGCCGTCGCCCAGTACGCCGCCGCTTTTGCCAAAGTGGCTGTCCAACTGGCCCAGTAGCGCTCCGAGAGTGTGGGACCTGGGGACGCCTTCAGGTTGCGTACTTGCTCGCTCCTGATCGCGAGTCGCGTTCTCTTGCCCGATCGAAAAGGGGGCATTGTTCTTTACGGCCTGGGTGGGGATCGGGAATGGGTGAAGTCAGGTCGAAGTGTGGCTCGGGCGGGCAAAAAATAGAGGTGACCAATAAACGCTGACCACCTCAATCACTGTTTCTGACGATCTATCAAAACTGCCAGGGATCGAGCCATTACAGTGTTGAAATGGTTCAGAGAGGTGACAAAGATCTGCTTCGACCAATTTCACGTTGCATCCTGATTTGGAAAGGCACTGGACAAGATACGAGCGACGGAGCACCGAGAGCTGGGGGCCAAGGGGGTGAACCCCCTGACCAGGACCAGACACGACTGGCTTCGGAGCAAGGCGAAGAGGTCCTTTCTGATCAAGGAGGCAGCCGATGGGCTCTGGTCCTCCTGTTCTTACAGAGGCGTCGCGGAAAGGAACTGGAAGTCTCTCCTG
>Ga0169931_10013878_pt1 | contig 10957 bp, 3 predicted proteins | sample Kivu_15m_20L_FD_129675 | JGI IMG/M metagenome (GOLD analysis project Ga0169931, IMG submission 129675) | Freshwater microbial communities from Lake Kivu, Western Province, Rwanda to study Microbial Dark Matter (Phase II) - Kivu_15m_20L... | ecosystem: Environmental > Aquatic > Freshwater > Lake ... | reverse complement strand
CTTCTGCCATGCCCGGATTGTAAGGGCGCCCCCCGGGCGGCACAATCGCGGCCCCTGTCGGCCTCCCCCGGTACCACCATGTCGCAGCCTGCTCCGATGCACGAAACCGGCCTCCTCTGGTTCCGCCGCGACCTGCGCGCCGACGACCTCGCGGCGCTCGAACGGGCGCTGGCCGGCTGCCGCCGGGTGTACACCGCGTTCGTCTTCGACCGCGAGATCCTCGACCCGCTGACCGACCGCGCCGACCGTCGGGTGGCGTTCATCCACGCGGCGCTGCTCGGGCTCGACGCGGCGCTGCGTGCGCACGGCGGCGGCCTGATCGTGGCGCACGACCGGGCCGACGCGGCGGTGCCCGCGCTGGCCGCCCGGCTCGGCGCCTCGCTGGTGGTGGCCGCGCGCGACTACGAGCCCGCCGCAGTCCGCCGCGATGCGACGGTGGCGCAGGCGCTGGCCGCCGACGGCCGGGCGCTTGCACTGGTCAAGGACCACGTGGTGTTCGAGACCGACGAGGTCCTGACCGCCGCCGGGCGGCCGTTCTCGGTGTTCACGCCCTACCGCGGCGCGTGGCTGCGCCGGCTGCAGGCGGGCGCCGTGGCCGGCCCCGACCCGACCCCGACGGCGCTGGCCGCCCGGCCCGGCCTGGCCGACGCCGCGGCACGCCTGGCGCCGCCTCCGGCCGGTCTGCCCTGCGCCGGCGACGGCCAGCCGTGCGGCCCGCAGCCGCTCGACGGCGTGCCGCCGCTCGCCGCGATCGGCTTCGAGCCGCCCTCGGCGGCCGCCCCGGCGCTGCCCGACGGCGCCGCCCTGCTCGCATCCTTCCTCGAGCGGATCGGCCGCTACCGCGAGGCCCGCGACTTCCCTGCACTCAAGGGCCCCTCCTACCTGTCCACCCACCTGCGCTTCGGCACGGTCTCGATCCGCGCCGCGGCCCGGGCGGCCTGGCGGGTCGCGCAGTCGGACCCGCAGGCCCGCGAGGGTGCCGACACCTGGCTGTCGGAGCTGGTGTGGCGCGACTTCTACTTCCAGGTGCTGCATCACCACCCGCACGCGGCCAGCGGCTCGTTCCGGCCCGAGTACGACGCGATCCGATGGGAGGCGGGGCCGGCCGCCGACGCGCTGTTCGGGGCCTGGTGCGAGGGCCGCACCGGCTACCCGCTGGTGGACGCCGCGATGCTGCAGATCCGCAGCAGCGGGTACATGCACAACCGGCTGCGGATGGTGACCGCCTCGTTCCTGTGCAAGGACCTGGGGCTCGACTGGCGACGCGGCGAGCGCTGGTTCGCCGCGCTCCTGAACGACTTCGATCTCGCCGCCAACAACGGCGGCTGGCAGTGGGCGGCGTCCACCGGCTGCGACGCGCAGCCCTGGTTCCGGATCTTCAATCCGGTCACCCAGTCGCAGCGGTTCGACCCCGAGGGCCGCTTCATCCGCCGCTACCTGCCGCAGCTCGCCGGCTTCCCCAACGAGCGCATCCACGCGCCCTGGCTCGCCACGCCGCAGGAGCAGGCCCGGGCCGGCTGCGTGATCGGACGCGACTATCCGGCCCCGGTGGTCGATCACGCGGCCGCGCGGGCCCGCACGCTCGAGCGCTATGGCGCCGTGCGCCGCTGACCCCCGGCGGACAGTCAAACCCAGGCGCACCGGCAACCCGTCGACCCCCGTGGTGAGCAGGGGGGCTACGCTGGGCCGGCAGCCGCCGAAGCAGCGCCCGCAGCGGCCCTCCGGACACCGGTGAACGGGTCGTTCGCGGCGTCCGGGCGCGAGTGATCGCGGGGTTCAGGCCGCGGGCTGGCAGCGGGCCGTCAGCTCCCTCACGTGCCGCAGCAGTTCCGACTCCTCGAAGGGCTTGCCGAGGAACACGTCGACCCCGAGCGACAGTGCGTGGTCACGGTGCTTGTCGGCGGTGCGCGACGTGATCATCACGATCGGGATGCCGCGCCAGCGCTCGTCGCCGCGCAGGTTGCGGGTGAGGTCGAAGCCGTCCATCCGCGGCATCTCGATGTCGAGCAGCATCACGTCGGGTACGCTGTCCTGCAACTGCCGCATTGCGTCGATGCCGTCCTTGGCCAGCATCACCTGGTAGCCCTCCCGCAGCAGCAAGCGCTGGGTGACCTTGCGCACCGTCACCGAATCGTCCACCACCATCACGGTCGGGGCGATCTCGATCCGCGTCGGCGCGAACGACGCGGTGTCGCCCTCGCCGGCCTGCGCTCCCCGGCCGGTGGCCACGATCTGCACCGGGTTGAGGATCAGCACGATCTCGCCGTTGCCCAGCACCGTGGCGCCCGCCATGCCGGTGAGCCGCGCCAGCTGCGGGCCCACGTTCTTGACCACCACTTCCTGGCTCGGCGCCACGTGGTCGACGTGCAGCGCGATCCGCTGGTGCCCCGAGCGCACCACCACCACCGGCGAGTAGCGCTGCGCCAGCGGCGTGCAGCCGCCCAGCTCCAGCACGCTGCCGAGGAAGTACAGCGGCACCGGTTCGTCCTGCCAGTTCACCTGATGTTCGGCATAGGCGGCCTCCAGGACTTCCGGCTTCATCTGCAGCACCTGCTCGATCAGGGCCGCCGCCACGGCGATCCGCACGCCGCCCACCGTGAGCAGCACCACCTGCGCGACCGCCAGCGATACGGGCAGGTTCACGGTGAAGCGCGTGCCTTGCCCCGCCGCCGACTGCAGGTCGATCCGGCCGCCCATGGCGGCCACCTCGGCGCGCACCACGTCCATGCCGACCCCACGACCGGCCAGGGTCGTGACCTCGGTGGCGGTGCTGAAGCCCGGCATGAAGATCAGCTGGGCCAGTTCGCGCTCGCCGAGCGCCGCTCCCGGCTCGATCAGGCCGCGCTCGACGCCGCGGGACCGGATCCGCCCGTAATCGAGCCCGGATCCGTCGTCGGCGAACTCGAGGGTCACCTCGTTGGCCTCCTGGCGCACGTCGAGGGTGATTTCGCCGGTCTCGGACTTGCCGGCGGCCAGCCGCTGAGCCCGCGACTCGATGCCGTGGGCGACCGCATTGCGCAGCAGGTGCTCGATCGGGCCGACCATCCGTTCGAGCACCGAACGGTCGAGCTCGGCGGCGGCGCCGCGCAGATCGAGGCTGACCCGCTTGTCGAGCTCCTTGGCGGCCTGCCGCACGACGCGGTAGAGCCGGTCGGCGATCGAGCCGAACGGCACCATCCGGATACGCATCAGGTCCTGCTGCAGGTCTCGGGTAACCTGCCCCTGGCGGGCCAGGTCGCGGCCGGCCTCGTCGAGATGGCGCAGCGCGTTCTGCTGGACGGTGGCCACATCGCTGACCGACTCGGCCAGCATCCGGGTGAGCTCCTGGAACCGCGTGTACCGGTCGAATTCCAGCGGGTCGAAGTGCGCCTCGGCCTCGCGGTTGCGCGCGATCCGCGCCTGGATCTGGGTATCGGCCGCCAGCTCGATCTCGCGCAGCTGGGTACGCAGCCGGTTGACATTCTCGGTCAGCTCCGAAAGCGACTGCCGGATCCCGCCGAGCGCGTTGTCGAGTCGGGCCCGGGCGATCGACACTTCGCCCGCCTCGTTGACCAGCCGATCGAGCAGGTCGGCACGGACCCGGATCAGCGCGGGATTCGGCGCACCGGCGCCCGCCGCCTGGGCTGCAGACCCGACCGGCGCAGCCGTCGGCGCCGCGCTCATCGAGGCCCCGGCGCCCACAGCCGCCGACGGCTGCGCCGCCTCCTCGGTACCGGCCGGCGGATCGCCGCTCAGGGCATCGACCACCGCCTTCGCCGCCGACTGGGCGACCGTCGATCCGGGATCGCGGACCGCTTCGTAGAGGGTGAGCACCTGGTCGCAGCGCGCGATCAGATCGTCGATCAGCGCAACCGGTACCCGGGGCAGCGCGCTGGCCGCCTCGATGCGGGTCTCCATGTCGTGGACCACCTGGCCCAGGCGCATCGCTCCCGCCATCCGCGCGCTGCCCTTGACGGTGTGCAGCAGCCGCATCAGCGAGGCTGGCAGCGATGGATCGGCAGGCTGCGCGGCCCAGCTGCGCAGCGCCTCGCCGACCCTCGGCAGCAGCTCGTCGGCTTCCTCGATGAACACCGGGGCGAGCTCTGCATCGATCTCGTCGACCAGCCCCGCGAGCCCCTCGACGCGCTCGGTCGCCGCCGGGGCGGCACGCGCAGGCTCGGACCGCGACGCCTGAGGGGGCGGCCGCGCGGCCGATGGGGTCGGCAGCGGCTCGGCAGGCGGCAGCGCAGCGGCGGGCGCCACTGCAGCGGCATCGGCGGCCTGCATCGGCGGCACGATCGGCGGCGATCCGTCCGCCGCCGACCCTGTCGCGGCCTCGAGCGACGGCTCGGCCTCGAGCCGCGCACCGGCCTCGAGCGGCGCACCGGCCTCGAGCGACGGCTCGGCCTCCAGCGACTGCTCCTCGCGGAACGCGATCGAGTCGGTCGGGCCCAGGGCCGACCAGCGTTCGGCCAGTGCCTCGGCCCGCTCGGCCATCGACGCGTCGGCTGCCGGGTCGACCCCGGCAGCGAAGGCGTCGAGCGCGGCGTGCAGCCGGGCCAGCACGTGGGCGTAGTCGTCGAGATCGACCGGCTGCAGCCCGCGACCGGACAGCGACTGCGCGAGCATGAAGCGCTCGATGCCGTCGGCTGCGCCGTGCACGGTCTCGAGCCCCACCAGGCGCGAGGTGCCGGCCAGCGAGTGCACCGCCCGCAAGGTTTCTTCGGGCGCGGCCATCGCGGGATCGTCGCGCCAGCGCGCCAGGCCCGCGTCCATCCGCGCGAGCAGCTGTTCGGCCTCGGCGAGGAAGATCCGGTAGAGAGCGGCGCTCAGGTGCCGGCCGCCCACTGTCACGTCGGCCTCGCCCTCCTCGGGGCGCGCCGGCGCAACCGCGTCGTCGGCCGGCGACATCTCGATCTCGTCGAGCGGCGACAGCATCGGCGCCTCGAGACCGATCGGGTCGAGGACCTCGGACAGCTCGATCAGGTCCTCGCCCGGCACGCGCGCCGCCGCCCCCGAAGGCAGCGACAGCGCGTCGTCGAGCGAGGGCACCTCGTGCGCCGGGTTCACGTCGTGCGCCGGATGCAACGCCTGCGCCGGATGCAACGCCTGCGCGGGATGCAGCTCCTGCGGGGCGTGCAGCTCCTGGCGCATCGGCAGCTCGGCGAGCGCCGACCGGTCCGCGTCAGACGGCGTGGGGACGGTGGCGGCCGAGTCGCCACTGACCTGGAGCCCGCCGACCGGGTCACCGCGCAGTGCCGTGGCACGGGCCACCAGCGCCGTCGGTTCGATCGGCGCCGAGCCGTCGGCGCGCAGCCGTGCCACCCACCCGCTCATCTCGCGATGGGCCAGCGCGATCAGTTCGTAGAGCGCCGGGGTGCCGGCCCGCTGGTCACCGAGCCACTCGTTGAGCACCTGCTCGAGGGCCCAGCCCGCCTCGCCAAAGTCGTGGAGCCCGACCATCCGGCTCGAGCCCTTGAGCGTGTGGAACCCACGACGCAGGGTGGTCAGGTGCCCTACGTCGGACGGCGCGGCACGCGACCGGCCGCTGTACTCCTGGATCGCCTCGAGCACCTCCTCGGCCTCGCCCAGGAAGATCTCCAGGAGCTCGGCGTCGACCGCATCCTCGGCCGGCAGGGCGGGAGCCGGCGCGGCCGGCGCCGCGCTTCCGATCACCCGGGCGACCGCGTCCTCCACGACCGGAACCACCGCATCGGCATCGAGCAGCGCCAGCGCGTCAGTGGCGAGCTCGCGCAGCCCGCGGTCCTCGAGCAGCATCGATTCGTCGCGCACTGCCGAGAGCGCACTGCGCAACGCCACGCGGGCGCCAGGATCGGCCGGCTGGGCGCACCAGGCACTGAGCGGGACCGCCAGACGTCGCCGGCGTTCCGCGAGCGGGTGCTCGGGCGAGTCGCTGGTGGCGGGGTCGGGCGCCAGCGGCGCACGGCCGTCGGACGGCGCGATCGCCGCCGCACCCTGCTCATCCTGCACTCGCAGCGGCTCGGTGAGCAACGGCGGCTCGTCCGGATCGTCGGCGCGACCGGGCATCGGCGGCTCACCGAGTCGGGCGACGAACACGCGGTCCTCGCGCACGAACTCGAAACCGCCCCGCTGGCGATCCGGCTGCAGCAGCGACTCGACAAAGAATCCGAGCCCGCCCAGGCTCGCGGCTACCCGCTCGCACTCGGCCGGAGCAGGCGGCCCGACCGAAGCGGCGAACGCCGCCACCTGCCGGGCCACCATGTCGGTGCCTGCGGCCGCTTCGTCATGGCCCAGCAGCCGCAGGGCGCCGGCCACCTGGCCCAGCGACGGCACCAGCCCGGCCAGCTCGCCGCGCTGCAGCGGCTCGCGGAAGAAGGCGTCGAGCACTTTCTCGCAGCCGTTCAGTGTCGCGCGCAACTCGCCCACGAACGCGGCCATGGTCAGGCGGTCCTGGGCCGCGCGGCTGAGGTCAGTCAGCCAGTCGGGCATCGAGCTGCCGTCACTCTCCTGCCGCTCGCAGAGGCGGTCGAGACGGTCGGCCATCTCGGCAGCGCGGCGGTCGTGCTGGGCCACCGCCCGGGAGCCACGTTCGAGCGCCTGTTCGAGGAACAGCAGCGCGGTCGCAACCTCGAGCGACAGCAACTCCACCAGCGGTCCGCCAGCCGCAGCCAGCGCCCGGCGCAGGCCCACCATCGCGCCGGCCATCCGCTGCAACCCGGGCCACGGCAGGCGCGTCACCGCTGCGTCGAGCTGCTGGGCGGCGGCCGCGAAGGCCGGCAAGTCCTGCGCGCTGCCGCGCACGTACTTCTCCCAGGTGCCCTTGGCCTGCGCGGTCGCCTCGCGCGCAGCCCGCAGGGTACGCGCGTCGATCAGGCCGTAACGAGGCGTCTCGAAGTCGGGCGGCACCGGGCCGGTCAGGCGGTACAGGCGCCGCGCCTCGTCGGCGCGCGCAGAGCCCGCGCCGGTGCGGGCCAGCAGGAACAGGATGTCCCTGAGCATCCGGTCGGCGATCGGAGCGCCCTCGGCAAGCGTGCGCCGGATCTGCAGGTTGACCCGCGCCACCAGCTTCTTCGCATGCAGGTCGACCGGCAGCGACTGCATCCGCAACGCGTCGAAGAACGCGGCCGACAGCCACCAGAACGCCCGCTGCCCGGGGGCCTGGTGGGCGCGGTTCAGCGCATCGATCGCTTCGAACATCGACGCCAGGCCGCCGGCGTCGCGCGGATTGCGCAGGAACAGCAGCAGCCCGCGCTCGAATTCGCTGCGAAGTGCCGCCGCCGCGGCAGCGGTCAGCGGCTCGGCCGGCCCGGCGTGCGGCGGCCGCACCGACAGGTCGGGCCAGAACAGATCGGCCGGTTCGATCCGCTCGGCACCCGCCAACGCCATCAGGTCGCGGTACTGGGGGAACAGCGACACCGGCGAATCGCCCGAGCTGCCCACCACGCCGTCGAGGTATTCCACCAGCGCTCCGAACGCGCGCGACATCGCACCGGCGATCTCGCCGTTGAGCGCCAGCTCGCCGCGGTCGATGCGGTCGAGCAGCGTCTCGGCCTGGCCGGTGATCACCGCGGCGCCCTCGAGGTCGACCATCTGCAGCGCGCCGTGCGCCTGGTGCAGCCATGCCCGCGCCGTGCGGACCCGCGCGCCGTCACCGTCGTCGGAGGCGAGTTCCTGCTCGAGCGCGGTCTCGGCTCGGGACAGGGACTCCCGGATCTCGCCCAGGCACCATGACAGCGCGGTCAGGTCGATGTCACTCATCAGGACACCCGGAATCGGGAGACGGAGTTCTTCAGCTCGCGGGCGAGTTCGGCGACCTGCAGCACGGACCCGGCGGTCTGCTGGGTGCCTTCGCTGGTCTGCTCGGTCACCAGCAGGATGCGCTGGATGCTGTGGGCAACCGTGCCGGCCGATGCGGCCTGCTCCGAGGTGGTGTGCGAGATGCCCATGATCAGCTCCGCCAGTTGCGTCGACACGCGACCGATCTCGGCCAGCGCGTTGCCGGCGTCATCGGACAGCCGGGTGCCAGCCACCACGCCCTGGGTGCTGCGCTCCATCGCAGCGACCGCATCCTGCGTGTCGACCTGAATGGTCCGGATCAGTCCCGAGATCTGCCGGGTGGCTGCGGCGCTTCGCTCGGCCAGCCGCTGCACCTCCTCGGCGACCACCGTGAAGCCGCGCCCGGCCTCGCCGGCGCTGGCCGCCTGGATGGCCGCATTCAGCGCCAGCACGTTGGTCTGCTCGGTGATGTCGGAGATCAGCTCGACGATCTCGCCGATCTCCTGCGACGACTCGCCCAGCCGCTTGATGCGCTTGGCGGTCTCCTGGATCTGGTCGCGGATGCCGTTCATGCCGGCGATCGCCTTCTCCACGGCCCGCCGGCCCTGGTCGGCCGCCCCCAGCGACTGGCGCGCCACCTGCGCCGACTCGGCCGCACTCGCCGAGACGTCGTTGATCTGCGCGGCCATCCGCAGCACCGACTCGCCGGTGTCGCGGATCTGGCGCGACTGTTGCTCGCTGGCGGTCTGCAGGCCGTCCGCGATGGTCTGTGCCTTCGAGGACGCATCGGCCACCAGCTCGGCCGTGGTGTTGATCCGCGACACCAGACTGCGCAGTTCCTCGACGGTGTAATTGACCGAGTCGGCGATCGCGCCGGTGATGTCCTCGGACACGGTGGCCTGCACGGTCAGGTCGCCGTCAGCGACCTCCTGGAGCTCGTTCATCAGCCGCAGGATTGCCGCCTGGTTCTGGTCGTTGTTGCGCTTGGCTTCCTGCTCGAGGCGCTTGGCTTCGGCGCGCTGCGCATCCGCCTCGGCGGCGCGGCGGTTCACGTCCTGGTAGTGCACCAGGGCCAGGCCGACACCGGCGAGCACCGCCAGCACCACGAACAGCATCACCAGCCACTGGCGCAGCGGTCGACCCGCCTGGGCGTCGGCCAGCCGCGACTGAATCTCGAGCAGCGTGACCCGCAGCGGCTCGCTGTCGGTGGCGATCCGCTGCTCGGCGGCGCGGGCTGCGGACAGCCGCGGCAGGTCGGCCTGCAGGCCCGCTACCGGCCGCTCGAGCTCGGCCCAGCCGGCCTTGAGCTCGGTCAGCCGGGCGCGCAGCTCGGCGTCGCGCGCCGGCGCGAGCCGACGCGCCTCGCTGCCCGACAGCAGGCCATCGACCGCCTCGCGGACCGCGCTCAAGGCTTGGGCCAGTGACCGGGCCGATTCCGCCGCCACCGACTCCTGGCCGAACTGCAGCAGCGCCACGTCGCGGGCGATGCGCTGCGCGAGCGCGGCCGCCTGGGCGGCCGCCGCGGCCTCGGTCGCCGGTGCACCGGCCGCCAGCTTCAGCTGCACCACCGGCTCGGCGAGCCCGGCCAGCCGGGGCGAGGCCTCGAGGACCACGCGCGCGGACGCACCCAGACCGGCCAGCGTCGCCTGCTGCTGCGCGAGGGTATCGGCAGCCTGCTCGGTGCGTTGCCACAGGTCGGCAAGCCGCACGACCGCGGGTAGGATGTCGGGCGACACCGCGTCGACCCGCCGGTTGCGGATGGTACCGCCCGACTGCAGCACCGCGATCGCCTCGGCGAGCTGGCCGCGGCTGTCGGCCATCTGCCGGAACGCATCGGCCTGGCCGCGCAGCGCCACCGGTGCGACCCGCGCGAGCCGCTGAGAATGCATCAGCGAATCACCCACCAGGCGCGTCTGGGCGCTCACCGTGGCCGACCGGCTCGAGTCGAGGCCCATGAACAGGAACGCCAGCAGCAGCGAGACCACCAGCAGCGGGAACAGCACCGCCAGCTGACGGCGCAGCGGCAGCCCGCCGACGAACGGCACCTCGAAGCGGGCGCCGGTGCGCTGGACCGATGCGCGCGGCACCCGGCCCGTGCCCGCTCCCGGCGACCGGTCATCGGCGGCCGCGGCGTCCGGATCGACCTTGCGACCCCCGACCGCCAGCGGCAGGAACGGCTTGGGAAACTTGAAGGCCATGGGGCGGCGCGCGCTCGGGCGGGTCGCCTCAGCGACCGACCATCAGGAACTCGTTGGCGCAGGCCAGCCGAGCCAGGTCCAGCTCGTGCCAGCGCTTGTCGTCGGCGTCGACCAGCGTCCGGCCGACCCAGCCCGGCCGCGAACCGCCAAACGCGCGGTCGGGGCCGGGATCATCGTCGGCGCGCATCGACGCCACGTTGCGCAGCCCGAGCATCCGGGTCACCAGGATCGCCGCGTTGAACTGCAGCCTGCCCGACAGCGCCAGCAACCGGGACTCCTTGCCCGCATCGGTGCGCCCGAGCTGGGCGAACCGCTGCAGATCCACGACCGTGAACAGCGCGCCCCGCAAGTTGACCAGCCCGAGCAGCCAGTCGCGTGTCAGGGGCACCGGCGTGATCAGGTCGGGGACCGGCACGATCTCACCGGCCTCCGACAGGTCTACCAGCCAGCGCTGCTCGCCGATCATCAGCCCGAGGCGGGCGGCCTGGTCGGGGGCGCTGCCGGCATCGCGCAGACGCTCGGTCAGGCGGGCCTGGAACTCCTTGAGCGGTGTCGGCTGTCCCACATCCATGGTCGGGCCCCCGTCAGTGAACCAGGCCCGCGACCTTGGCCAGCAGTTCCTCGGCGTTGACCGGCTTGGTGAGGTACTCGCGCGCACCCTGGCGCAGCCCCCAGATCCGGTCCGTCTCGGTGGCCTTGCTGGTGCACAGGATCACCGGGATCGACTGGGTATCGGGGTCGCGGGTGAGCGCGCGCGTGACCTGGAAGCCGGAGGCACCGGGCATCACGACGTCCATGACGATCAGCGAGGGGCGCTCGCTGCGGATCTTGGCGAGCGCATCGGGGCCGCTTTCGGCGGTGACCACCGAGTAGCCCTTGCGCGACAGGAGGTCGGCGATGTAGTGGCGCTCGGTCGGCGAATCGTCGACCACCAGGATCTTCTGCGCGGCCATCGCCGTCATGGCCTCAGGCACCCACCGCGCGACGCGCATGCTGCGCGACGCACTTGAGCAGGCTGTCCT
>Ga0169931_10013876_pt1 | contig 10958 bp, 11 predicted proteins | sample Kivu_15m_20L_FD_129675 | JGI IMG/M metagenome (GOLD analysis project Ga0169931, IMG submission 129675) | Freshwater microbial communities from Lake Kivu, Western Province, Rwanda to study Microbial Dark Matter (Phase II) - Kivu_15m_20L... | ecosystem: Environmental > Aquatic > Freshwater > Lake... | reverse complement strand
CGAATTCCAGGTGTCAGACAGCCTGCTACATCGATACACCAGCGAAGCCAAATAAAAAGCCCCGTTGATTTTGCCAACGGGGCTTGATGATTCAGAAGGGTAGGGAAGGGCCTCAGGCCTTCACGCTATCGACAACGGCTTTGAAAGCCTCTGGGTTGTTCATGGCCAGGTCGGCCAGCACCTTGCGGTCCATCTCCACACCTTTGGCGTGGATAAGGCCCATCAGAGCACTGTAGCTCAGACCGTATTGACGGGCTCCGGCATTGATACGGGCTATCCACAACGAGCGGAACTGACGCTTACGCTGCTTGCGGCCCTGATATGCGTATACACCGGCTTTCTCAACCGCATTCTTGGCTACGGTGAGTACGTTTTTCCTACGGCCGAAGTATCCTTTGGCCTGGTCGAGGGTCTTTTTTCTCCTCGCCTTCGATGCTACTGAATTTACTGAACGTGGCATGATTGATTGGTTTTTGGCCTTGGGTGGCCCTCTGTTGCAGGGCGCTTGGGGTACCGGGGGCCGGGGTTAGACTTCGTGTTTGTCCTTACCTCGGTAAGTAGGTTGGGTTTGGCGCAGCGTCAGACCTTGAGCAGGTACTTGATGTTGGCCTCATCGGCCTTGTGCACATAACCCGTTTTGGCCAGGTTACGCTTCTGCTTTGTCTCCTTCTTAGTGAGGATGTGGTTGTGGAACGCTTGCTTGCGCTTCACTTTGCCAGTGCCGGTGAGCGAGAATCGCTTCTTGGCACTCGAGTTGGTTTTCACTTTTGGCATGACGCTATCGTATTGAACTGTTGATTGCTGTTATTTCTTTCCTCCTGACTTCTTCGGGGCGAGTATGATGAACATCTTCTTTCCTTCAAGTTTGGGCATCATCTCCACTTTACCCAGTTCTTCAAGTTCATTGGCGAATTTGAGCAAAAGAATCTCTCCTTTTTCCTTATAAACGATGCTGCGGCCCCTAAAGAACACGTACGCGCGGACTTTGAACCCTTCCTCAAGGAACTCGTGGGCATGCTTGAGTTTGAAGTTGAAGTCGTGATCATCTGTATTGGGCCCGAAACGAATCTCCTTAACAACCACTTTGGCCGCATTGCTCTTGATCTCCTTCTGTTTCTTCTTCTGCTCGTACAGGAACTTTTTATAGTCCATGATACGGCATACGGGCGGAACAGCGGTGGGCGATATCTCGACCAGATCGAGTTCGCGCTCTTCTGCCATGGCAAGGGCCTCACGCAGTGGGTAAACTCCCACTTCAACGTTCTCGCCCACTACCCGTACTTCGGAAGCGAAGATCTTCTGATTTATCCGGTGAGCGTCCTCTTTAGGAGCGTACCTCGGATTTCTTGGCGGTTTGCGGATGGCGTTCTGGTTTTTAGTTCTACACTCTCAATTCAGGCTGGGAGATCCTTCTTCAGAATTTCGTTGAAATGAGTCTTGAACTCCTCCACCGACATCTGTCCGAGGTCTCCTTCACCGTGTCTGCGCACCGATACGAGGCCCCTTTCTACCTCTTGTTCACCGATGATCAACATGTACGGAACCTTGGCCAGCTCTGCGTCTCTGATCTTTTTACCTATCTTCTCGCTCCTTTCGTCAACGAGGCTGCGAATATCGCAAAAATTCAGTTCGGTCGACAAGGCATTCGCATGCTCTGTGAAACGGTCTGAAATGGGCAGTATCGACACCTGATCCGGGGTGAGCCAAAGTGGGAAACGACCGGCACAATGTTCAATGAGAACAGCCACGAAACGTTCCATGCTGCCGAATGGCGCACGGTGAATCATGACAGGGCGGTGGCGGGCGTTGTCGCTGCCTATGTACTCGAGGTCAAAGCGTTCAGGTAGGTTGTAATCGACCTGAACGGTGCCCAACTGCCAGCTGCGGCCTATGGCATCGCGTACCATGAAATCGAGTTTGGGTCCGTAGAAAGCAGCCTCGCCATACTCCACCACGGTCTGCATACCCATTTCCTCGGTCGCCTCAATGATGGCGCGCTCGGCCTTCTCCCAGTTCTCATCGCTACCGATGTACTTGGCGCGGTTATCAGGGTCGCGCAGACTTATCTGAGCCGTGTACCCTTTGAAATCGAGGGCTTTGAACACCATGAGCACGATATCGACCACACGCTTGAACTCGTCCTTCACCTGATCCGGACGGCAGAATATGTGAGCATCGTCCTGCGTGAAGCCGCGAACGCGGGTCAGACCGTGCAATTCTCCGCTCTGCTCGTAGCGATAAACCGTACCGAACTCAGAGAAACGGATAGGCAGGTCGCGGTACGAACGCTGCTTGAAACGGTACATCTCGCAGTGGTGCGGGCAGTTCATGGGTTTGAGCAGGAACTCCTCGCCCTCGTGCGGTGTGGCAATGGGCCTGAAGCTGTCCTTGCCGTATTTCTCCCAGTGGCCGCTGGTAACATACAGTTCCTTCTGCCCGATGTGAGGCGACACAACTGGAGTGTAACCGGCTTTCATCTGGGCACGGGTAAGGAAATCCTCGAGGCGTTTGCGCAGAGCGGTGCCTTTCGGCAGCCAAAGTGGCAGTCCCGGTCCTACGCGCTCTGAGAAAGTGAAGAGTTCCAACTCACGGCCGAGTTTGCGGTGGTCCCTGCGCTTGGCCTCCTCAATAAGTTCCAAGTATTCCTTCAGGTCTTTCTCCTTCGGGAATGAGATTCCGTACACGCGTGTAAGCTGCTTGTTCTTCTCATCACCTCGCCAGTATGCACCGGCTACGTTGGTGATCTTCACGGCTTTGATCAGGCCCGTGTTGGGTATGTGCCCGCCACGGCACAAATCGGTGAAGTTGCTGTGGTCACAGAAAGTGATCTCGCCATCATTCAGATTCGTGATCAGCTCCGTCTTATAAGGATTGGTGCGATAGAGGTCGAGGGCATCGGCCTTACTCACACTGCGCATCTTGAATTCAGCCTTTTCACGGGCAAATTCAAGGAATTTCTCCTCAATCTTCGGGAAATCGTTCTCAGAGAGGACACGGCCATCGAGATCTACATCATAATAGAAACCGTTCTCAATGGCAGGACCGATCGTGAGTTTCACCCCAGGATAGAAACTCTCCAGAGTCTGCGCCAACACGTGGGCCGAACTATGCCAGAAGGCCTGTTTGCCATCGGTATCATTGAAAGTGAAAAGGCGCAGATTGCAATCGGTATTGATCGGGGTCGATGTCTCTACCGTGCGGCCGTCCACTTTTGCACTCAATACATTGCGCGCCAGGCCTTCACTTATCGAAAGGGCCACCTGCATAGGGGTGATGCCAGCCTCGAACTGCCGCACAGCCCCATCAGGGAATTTGATGTTTATCATAACCGTTATACCTTTTTTAAAAAGGTCGGCAAAGATAAACGGGCCAAGGAAGGGCGGTTAGGTCTTATCGAGATCGAAAAAAGAGTCTGTCCCGACCGTGTGAGGTCATCTTATTGAAGTCAGCCTTGGCGCACCAGATCCACAACGGTCTTGACCCAGAGCGGATGGGCATTGAGGCTCTCAACCAGTTGTAGGTGCTTCCCTCCGTGCTTTTCAAATATCTCGAGATACTCGTGGCCTATTTCAATTGTGGTCTCAAGACAATCGGCCACAAATGCTGGCGAGAATACGAGAAGCTTCTTACAGCCCTGCTTGGCTTTTTCTTCCACCACCTTGTCGCTGAAGGGTTCAAGCCAGTTCTTATCGAGCCTCGATTGGAAACAGACCGTGTAACGATCCTTTTCGATACCTAAGCCGGCTGCGATTCTTCGTGCTGTTTCATAGCAGGTGGCCTTGTAACAGAAATGGTTGGTGTGGGTCACCTCTTTCTCGCAATCGTGACTCTCGCAAAGACTGTCATCGTACACCTTATCAACCTGCCGCACCGGAAGCCCGTGGAAACTGAACAGCACGTGGTCGTATTCCTCATGCTTGTATTCCTTCCCTCTTTCAATGAATGCCTCAATGAAGCCCGGCCGATCATAGAACTGACTGATAAGCCTCATCTCGGGTATGACCCACCATTGGCCAACTATTTCCATCACCGCCTGATTGACTGTGCCGGTGCTGGCCGATGCATATTGTGGATAGAGCGGTACAACTATGATTCGGTCAAGATTGAGTTTCCTGAACCCTTCGAGTACCGAACCTAAGCTGGGATTCTGGTACCGCATGGCCAATTCTACTTTGTAGGCTGGGCCTAATTGATTCTGAACAGCATCGCGCAATGCGTTTCCGTGTAGCATGAGGGGCGATCCTTGGTCTGTCCACAGCATGCGGTAGATCTTGGCCGACTTCGGAGCCCTGAACGGCACAATGATCCCATTGACCAGCAGTTTGCGCCAAAGCCACGGTAGGTCAATGACCCGTGCATCGTTCAAGAACTCTGATAGGTAGCGCCTGACATCCGGAACAGAAGGGCTGTCGGGTGTGCCCACATTCACGAGCAGCACGCCTGTGTTCGGCCTTATTAAGTTATTCTGTGCCATGCCTCAACTATGTATAGCGCGGTCGGCAGTTGCGGCCAGACACGCCTCTTTGAAAGCCTCGGTGTAAGTGGGGTGGGCGTGGCTGATACGGGCTACGTCTTCGGCACTGGCCCTGAATTCCATAGCCAGCACGGCCTCAGCTATCAAGTCGGCTGCGCGGGCACCTATCATGTGCACTCCCAGTATCTCATCGGTCTCTTTATGTGCCAGCACTTTCACAAAACCGTCAATGTCCATGCTCGCGCGCGAACGGCCTAAAGCGCGCATCTGGAAACTACCCGTCTTATAAGGTACGGAGGTCGTCTTCAATTCTTCTTCGGTTTTACCGACACCTGCCACTTCGGGCCATGTGTAAACCACTCCGGGAATGAGGTCGTAGTTGATGTGGGGTTTCTGCCCCGCTATTGTCTCCGCCACCAGCACAGCTTCTTCTTCGGCTTTGTGCGCCAGCATGGCACCGCGTACCACATCGCCTATGGCATAGATGCCCGGTACAGCGGTCTCCAGATGTCCGTTCACAGGAACACGGCCTCGGTCGTCTGTGCTGAGACCGACTTTGTCAAGTCCCAGATTGTCGGTGTACGGCTTGCGACCTACGCTAACAAGGCAGTAGTCACCCTCAAGAGTCAGTTCATTGCCTTTTGCATCATCAGCCTTCACAGTCACGGCCTTGCCTTTGGCCTTTACCTCTTTGACCTTGTGCCTCAAATAGAATTTGACGCCCAACTTCTTAAGCACTCGCTGCAGCTCTTTGCCCAAGGCGCGGTCCATGGTGGGAATGATTGCGTCCATGTATTCAACCACGCTCACCTCGCTTCCCAATCGGGCGTATACCGATCCGAGTTCAAGTCCGATCACTCCTCCACCAATCACTATCATGTGTTTCGGTATCTCAGTCAGGCTCAGCGCTTCTGTGCTGGTTATGACTCTTTTCTTATCAATGGTGATGAAAGGAAGGGAAGCTGGCTTTGACCCAGTTGCAATGATCACCTTGTCGGTGCTGATGATTGTCTTTGACCCATCGATAGCCGTAACCTCAATGGTGTTGCGGTCACGGAATGATCCATGGCCATGATGCACATCAACCTTGTTCTTCTTCATCAGAAAGGCGATGCCATCGTTGTTCTGCTTAACAACATCGGCTTTGCGGGCTATCATCTGCCTGATGTCGGGCTCTACACCGCTCACTTTTATTCCATGTTCTGCGAAAGTGTGCGTGGCGTTGTGGTAATGCTCTGACGAGTCGAGCAGCGCCTTACTAGGAATGCAACCTACGTTGAGGCACGTGCCGCCAAGGGTAGGATAGCGTTCAATCAGCGCCACTTTCATGCCCAATTGCGAACAGCGTATGGCGGCTACATAGCCCCCTGGGCCACTGCCTATCACGGTCACATCGTATCTCATTGCTTCGGAAACTCTTTTTTTTCGGGGCGCAAAGTTGGCAACGGACGTGTGCCACAGATGTTCGCTGTCAAATGAAAATGGAAAGAGGTGCCTGACCGGGCACCCCTCTCACCTTGACATCGGCCTGTCTATCGGGCGGATGAGGAAGGGAAACCTTAAAACCCTCCTTACATCCGGCTTTGGTGGAAAACCTTAAAACCACCTGCCTTTTTGTTTGTGACGGACCAGGTCACAGACCCCCGGTTCGCGGGCCAATTCTGTTAGAATTGATCGTCATCCTCGAAGATTCCTTCTTCTTTTTCTTTATTCTGTTTTTCAGCTTGTTCCTTCTCGTAATCAGCGACTTTCTCCTCTGTCACTCCACCTCTTTCGGCCATGATCTTGATATCCTCGCTTGAGAATTTGCCTGATTTAGCATCATCTGAAGTTACAATTCCAAGGGTTACCAGTATTGCAATGAGTAGTTCCATGGCTCGTTAAGTTTCGTGATTTGTGGTGCCTTATATGCAGGCCATGACCGTCAGGTTTGGTCGTTCATCGATCAATTCGAATAACTATAATTGACCCCATGTTGACTCAGAATCTGGCCGACCTGCGCGAGCTGATTGATAAGATGGACCGTAACGAGAAGGCTTTGTTGCGCAGCTATCTAAAGGCCTTCGATTCAAGACAGAAGGGTCATAAACCCATGGGTCTGGTGCTTTTCGATCTTCTTCAACGTCATTCCGACAATGAGAAAGTGCTGCGGCTTTTGCGCCAGAAAGTGACCGGACGTACGGATGATGCCATTCGCATGGTCATCTCGAGGTTACGTGACAAAGCCCTTCAGGTTTATGTGTTGGAGGTCAACTTGGAAAGGCGTGATGTATTTGAGGCCTTCTCTGCAGCCAAACTTGAAGTTAAAAGGCTCAAACATGGAGCTCACATACTGCGCTCGCGGGGTTCGCGTAAGCTGGCTGATGAATTGACAGAAAAGGCAATCGCACTTGCCAGACGATACGAATTACTCAATGAGATGCCGGATCTTCTTCAATTCTCTCATGAGACCAAACGAGTGGGAAATTCTATCGTTGAATTCGAAAGGAACCTTGCAGCTGTCCAAGCAAGCATATCTGTAGCCGAGAAGTATATCAGAACCGAACTCGGTTATTCGAGGGTGATGAAGAACATCGGCATGAAAGGTTTGAACCGCCAACGCCCTTCTCAAGAGTATCTGAACATGTTGGAGGGTTTCATTGAAGAATGGAAAGCAAATAATCAAGGGCTTGATTCCGTTCTGATTGCAAACAGGATCAACTTGATTGAAGCTGAATACTATCAGGTAAAAAGAGATTTCGACAGTGCAGCTCAGGCCTTGGCACGTTCAATTGAAATCAACGGACATCCAGCCTTGAACACAAGAGGCATTATGATGAATTTAAAGGCCAATATTCTTGAAAATGAGATGTATAGATTCCGATTGGATTCGGCATTAACCATTGCTACCGAACTGAGATCAGAGATTCCGGACAGAAACAGGCAATGGGAGAATCTACGAGAAAAACTATTTCATATCCATGTCAATCAGTGTCAATTTGAGGCAGGCCTAAATGCGATCAACGAATTATTGGCCGAAGTACGACCTGGTTTGAAGCCGATTTATCACGCGCGTTTCAGTTATATGAAAGCCTGCCTGCTCTTCTTGCAAGGCGACTACAGGGGCGTGAACCGCGCTCTGACCGATGCGGCTGAGATTGCTCAGGACCGAGAGGGATGGAATGTGGCCATGCGTGTACTGCGCATCATCAACAGTATTGAGATGGAGGACTATGACCTTGCAGATTCCCAGATAACCGCGTTCTATCAGTTTGTGCGCGAAGGCCTGAAGGACAGCGGCCTACGTGATCGCGACAGAGTGATCTTGCAAGTATTGATGAACCTGAGGAAGCGCAGCTATGATTTTAAGTCGGTCGCCAGTTCTTCGAAGCAGGAGATTGGCTCGCTCTGGAAGGCCGAGGGCGACACTGCATGGGATTTACTGACCCCCGAACTGGTAGTGTTTCATCTTTGGTTTGCCAGTAAGGCCGAAGGAGGTCAGTTCCCCGTTCCCATTTCGCGCGCTTCGGTGTATCGCTAAGCAGGCCTATTGGTCTGCGAATAGGTCGCTGTTATAGTCTGTTTTGTGCCGACTGTCGAATTCAGTATGTCGTTCATCGGTTCTTTGAAACTTCATTTTATTTAAATTATGAAATATCATAAATAACAGTAAATCAACACTATATAATAATAATTACGAATTATGACTGTTCGGGATCATTTCATTCCTTTATAAGGGGCATGTGCGTGAGAGGAACCTTTGGTCCCAGCAAAAGCGACTGACCATCGCCAAGCTCGGAAAGCCTGACCAGCCTTCCGCTCAACGAACTAAAAACCTTACCGACATGAGACATACGCAGACCGACCCGAATCGGGTTTTGCCCACCCTGACAATGGATCAGGACGATTTCATAGCAAATCTGGGCCGCGAGGATATGGAGTGGTATCACACATTCCGCACTTACGTGACCGACCTGATCGACATTGAACTTTTTCAGGTGCTTTTTCCAAAAGGTGTTGTGAGCCTGCTGCCAGTGCGCACCATTGTAGCTCTTGGATTGGCTCAACGTACTTTCGGATGGGATACTGCACATGCTATCCGCGAGGCCCAACGCGACTTGCGTTTGCGCCATGCATTGGGAATTGCCAAAAGCGAAGATGTGCCATCGGAAGAGGCCATTGAGCGCCTCAATGCCTTGATGGAAGGATACACTACACGCACAGGCATTGACTTGCAGTCGCTGATGCTGAGCACAGTGATAATGCCGGGCAGTCCGGTCATGAAGATCGGTCGCGACCGAATTCTTGTTTACGCTGCCAGAGTGGCCTGATCAACTTTTAATCAACGGGGCGGGCTCGGAATTGGAACGCTGAGAACCCCTCATTCACTCGCGGAGACTGGGAATTGGAACATCTTCAGCTACGCACGGAACTGGACTTGGAACTGGATTTTTTGGATTGAGACCGGGATTTTGGACACCCCCTCCTTACTCTGAGGTGGAACTGGAAATGGGAGGGAAGTCGGAGGCCGCATCTGCGGCCTTCTTCTTTTTAGAACATGTGCCACTTTTGCAGCATGAGAATCACGACACTCACAGCACTGACCGCACTTGCCATTTGGAGCGGTTGTGGAGGCCACAATGAGAAGATGGCTGAGGCCCAAAGCGATGCAGCCTTCATCTTATGCGACAGTGCGGCCAAGCTCTTTAACAGCGGTGGCGACCCGATGGCTGTTATGGCCCTGCTGGATTCGGCACATGGACACAATCCCGCGTTCCCGCTCATACCCTTCAATCGATACAAGGTCTACTTGAAGCAAGGCAATGACACGGCTGCCATACGTTGCCTCGACCAATGGGGCGAAATGGTCCCCAATAATCCTGCGGCTCCTATGTTTGCAGGTATATTAAATGAGCGGATAGGGAATGATTCATTGGCACGGCTCGGTTATACCCGAGCGCTAGCCCTGCACCGACTTACACTTAAGAACCATCCGGGGCGCGATGAGAAGCACGATAGGAGTACCATAGGATCTGCCATATGCCTCTATCTGCTCAACGATTCAATCAATCTGCCAACGATTTTGGATAGCATCAGAGCCATGGATCCGAACAACACCATACCATCGGATATTGAGACACTCAGCCGCGAGGAGATCATTGAACGGTTGCTATGACATGGCAATGAACCAAGCTGGACGGCTTGTGTTATTCTGTTCCGATATGAAATAAACATGATTGCAAAAGGAAACAAAGCACCTGTGTTCTCAGCTGAGGACCAGGACGGGAAGAATGTGAATCTTAGCCAGTTCGCTGGCAAGAGGGTGGTTCTTTATTTCTATCCCAAGGACGATACCCCAGGTTGCACTGCTGAGGCTTGCGACCTTCGTGATAATCATTCAGCCCTGATGAACAAAGGATTTGCAGTGGTAGGTGTGAGCCGCGACCCCGTCAAAAGCCACCGCAAATTCGCAGATAAGTTCAGCCTTCCATTTCCGCTCCTGGCCGATGTAGACGGTGCGATATGTGAGGCTTACGGTGTTTGGGGAAAGAAGAAGTTCATGGGCCGCGAGTACATGGGAATAAGCCGTACCACATTTATCATTTCAGCCGATGGCATGGTTGAGGAGGTGATTGACAAGGTGGATACCAAAGAGCCTACCAAGCAGGTGTTGGAGTTACTCGGGGTTTGATAGAAGGGCTGTGAATGGAGTGCGGCATGTGCTCTAGCTAGGAGTTTGGGATACTCTGAATCGGTGCTCGTTTTCCTTAGTTGACCACGCCAATAACGGGTGCAACATTTCACCTTTGATGTGAGTGCATTAATTTTTTCACTGAGTCCAGTTTGCAGTTGAAAGAGCTGACGTTCTCGTCAGCTGATGTGCTTTTATAGAGTTTGCTGTGTATCGGGAACATCACGAAGAGCAGATATTCGCATCTCAACGTAATCGACCTCAACTCAAGTGATGAACACCCGCCAGCAGGCCCTCGGGCAGTTCGATCGTCTGCTTACCATCATGGATGAACTGCGCGAGCAGTGCCCGTGGGACCGGAAACAGACTCTCGCCACCTTGCGTCCACTCACCATTGAGGAAACATACGAACTGGCCGATGCCATTTTGAATAACGACCTGCAGGAGGTGAAGAAAGAGGTAGGCGACCTTTTCTTGCATCTCGTTTTTTACGCTCGGATAGGTCGAGAGCAAGGTGCCTTTGATGTGGCCGATGTACTGGAAGGCATCTGCGACAAGCTAATTGCCCGTCATCCGCATATCTATGCCGATGTGAAGGTGGCCAATGAGGAAGAGGTGAAGCAGAACTGGGAGAAACTGAAGTTGAAAGAAGGTAACCGGTCTGTTCTGGGTGGGGTGCCCAACTCATTGCCTGCCATGGTCAAAGCCACTCGCATTCAAGAGAAGGCGCGCGGTGTGGGTTTTGACTGGGATGATAAGTCCCAGGTATGGGCCAAAGTGCAGGAGGAACTGACCGAACTACAGTCCGAGATG
>Ga0169931_10013875_pt1 | contig 10958 bp, 8 predicted proteins | sample Kivu_15m_20L_FD_129675 | JGI IMG/M metagenome (GOLD analysis project Ga0169931, IMG submission 129675) | Freshwater microbial communities from Lake Kivu, Western Province, Rwanda to study Microbial Dark Matter (Phase II) - Kivu_15m_20L... | ecosystem: Environmental > Aquatic > Freshwater > Lake ... | reverse complement strand
TGAAACCGGCCTGCACCACCTTGGCATTCACCGGGTGCGGGTAGAACCGGGGTACGACTCGACCCAGTACCATCTTCACCAGGCCGAAGAGGAGTTTATCTATATTCTCTCGGGTCGAGGGTTGGCGACGATCGGGGAGGAGACCGTGGAGGTTGGCCCCGGCGACTTTATGGGCTTTGCCGCTGGAGGGCTGGCCCACAGCCTCAGCAATCCGTTTACGGAAGACCTCGTGTACCTGGTGGGGGGTATGCGCTTGGATTTTGATATCTGCGATTATCCCCAGGTCAATACCCGCCTCTACCGCCGGGGCGACCAGCGGGAGTATGTAGCGCTGGAGGAATAAGCGTGATTGAGGCGCCTTGACTAACGTTTGATTGCGGAGAGTTTACCGGTCTGCCCCATGCCCACGCCTTTAGATATTGATAGTTTTCTCCAGGGATCTGGCCCCATTCTCGACGTGCGCAGTCCGGGAGAATTTCACCAGGGTCATATTCCTGGGGCGGTCAGTTTTCCGTTATTTACGGATCAGGAACGGGCTCAGGTGGGCATCTGCTACAAGCAGGTGGGCCGTGACGCGGCGGTAGAGCTGGGGTTTGATATCGCTGGCCCCAAGTGCGGGGAGTTCATTCGTGCCGCCAAAGCCCTGGCCCCCGAGCGCCATCTGCGGCTGCATTGCTGGCGGGGGGGCATGCGCAGCGGCGGTCTGGGCTGGATTTTAGAACTGGCTGGGTTTACGGTGCAGACCCTGACCGGTGGCTATAAGACTTACCGTCGCTGGGTGCGCGACACCCTGGCGACCCCTAAACCCATTCTGGTGCTGGGGGGTATGACCGGCAGCGGCAAGACCCTGATTTTGCAGGAGCTAGCGGCCCTGGGGCAGTCGGTGCTGGATCTGGAAGCCTTGGCTAACCATCGGGGCAGTAGCTTTGGAGCGCTGCTACTGCCTCCCCAACCTTCGACGGAGCACTACGAAAATTTGCTGGCGGATCAGTGGGTGACGTTTCCTTGCGATCGCCCCATCTGGCTAGAGGCCGAGAGCCGCCGGGTGGGCACCTGCCGCATCCCCGACGAGTTGTTTAAGCAAATGGATGGGGCTCCGGCGGTGGAGGTGGTGCGATCTCTGGACGAACGCCTGGATCTGCTGGTGGCTATCTACGGAGAAGCCTCTCTGGACGGACTGGTGGAGGCCACCGAGCGCATTCGTAAGCGGTTGGGGGGCGATCGCACCCAGGCGGCTGTGCAGCACATCCAGACCGGAAACCTGCGGGCGGCCTGTGCCATTATTCTGGACTACTATGATCGCGCCTACCGCCACGACCTAGAGCGCCGCCGCCGAGTTATTCCCCAGGTTGATATTAGTCATCTGTCCACCGCCGCCAGTGCTCGCCTTTTGGCCGACAAGCTACCTCAGCTGTTGTCTCCAGGCCGCTGCCCGTAGCTTGGGAAACCCAAAAAACGCCAGCGCCTGCCCTAGGGCAGGCGCTGGCGTTTTTTGGGCCGGGTAGCAGGGCCGTCCTAGGAATTAGGCTCAGCCTTTACCTCGGTGGCCCCTTCCACGGTCATCGCGACCTTTTTGGCCTGCTCCAGCACACTGGCCGCATCGGGGTTGTACTTCAGCACCACAGTGGAGCCGGTTTGGGCGACCCAGAGGCCCACACTGTCAGAGATGTTGGCTTGGTCGAGGGCCAGGGCCACCCGTTTGGCTAGACCGCTCTCGTCAAACAGACCATCAATGCCAACCTTGGCGGGGGGAATGGAGGCGGCTGTCGCTGCCTGGGCGACATTGATTTTGGGCGCGACTTTAGCTTTATCTTCTTCTTTTTTGCCAAACAGCTTGCCTAGAAAACCCATGACATATCTCCTAAATTAATCCAACTAGTTCTGATCTGGGAGGCTTGGCCCTGGCTAGGGCTTGCTAGTCGCTACCTGGGGATGAGCCATACCAGACTTGAACGTATCAGGAAATGGTAAAGGATAGATAAAGGGATGCCAAGGCGCTGCCGATACTATTCTTCCTTTAGGCTGAGGCATGATTGGTCTTGTCGTTGGGTCTTGTCGTTAGGTCTGGGCTTTGGGGTAAAGGCTTTGGGCTAAGATAGAACCCTGGTAACGCACGCGCCCAGGTTTACCGTTTTCGCCCCGTAGGTCTGCCATGAGCAAGGGTACGCTGTTCGACAAAGTTTGGGATTTACACACCGTGGGCACTTTGTCTTCGGGGCAGACCCAGCTGTTTATTGGTCTACACCTGGTGCACGAGGTGACCAGTCCCCAGGCCTTTGCCATGGTGCGCGAGCGCCAGCTCACGGTGATGTATCCCCAGCTGACCGTCGCCACCGTCGACCACATCGTGCCAACGGAGAGCCAGGCGCGCCCCTTTGCTGACCCCCTGGCCGAGGCTATGATGCAGTCCCTCGAGCAAAACTGCCGCGACCATGGCATCCGCTTTCACAACATTGGCTCGGGCAGCCAGGGCATTGTCCACGTGATTGCCCCTGAGCAGGGCTTGACCCAGCCGGGCTTGACCATTGCCTGCGGCGATAGCCACACGTCTACCCATGGAGCTTTTGGCGCGATCGCCTTTGGCATCGGTACCAGCCAGGTGCGCGACGTCCTGGCCTCCCAAACCCTCGCCCTAGAAAAGCTCAAGGTGCGCCGGGTTGAGGTGAACGGCCAGCTACCCAGCGGCGTTTATGCCAAAGATGTGGTCTTGCACATTATTCGCAAGCTGGGGGTGAAGGGTGGCGTGGGCTACGCCTACGAATACGCTGGCACCACCATTGATGCGATGTCGATGGAGGAGCGCATGACCCTCTGTAATATGTCGATCGAGGGGGGAGCCCGGTGCGGCTACGTCAACCCAGACCAAACCACCTATGACTACCTCCAGGGGCGCGACCATGCTCCCCATGGGGCCAGCTGGGATCAGGCCGTGGCCTGGTGGCAAACCCTGGGCAGCGATGCCGATGCTGAGTACGACGACGTTGTGGTATTCAACGCGGCCGAGATTGCCCCCACGGTGACCTGGGGCATTACCCCAGGTCAGGGGGTTGGCATCGATGAAACCCTACCCACCCCCGAAAGCTTGCCCGATGAAGAGCAGGTGCTAGCCCAAGATGCCTTTGCCTATATGGATCTCATCCCTGGGCAAAGCCTGAAGGGTACCGCCATTGACGTGTGCTTTATTGGCAGCTGCACCAATGGGCGTATTAGCGACCTGCGGGAGGCGGCTTTGGTGGTGGAGGGGCGCACCGTGGCCGATGGCGTCAAAGCCTTTGTGGTGCCTGGCTCTGAGCGGGTCAAGCAGCAGGCCGAAGCGGAAGGGCTGGATCAAATCTTCACCGCTGCTGGCTTTGAGTGGCGCGAGGCCGGATGCTCCATGTGCCTAGCCATGAACCCCGACAAGCTCCAGGGACGGCAGATCAGCGCCTCGTCCTCTAATCGCAACTTTAAAGGACGTCAGGGATCGGCTTCGGGTCGTACCCTGCTAATGAGCCCGGCGATGGTGGCGGCCGCGGCCGTGGCGGGTCAGGTCACCGACGTGCGTGAGTATCTGCCGGCTCAGGCTTGAATGCCCCGAAAATGTAGTGTAGGCAGCCAAATTCTCGGCGGTTGGTGCGGCAGATCACAAACGTTAATGAATTATTTCCCTGGGCTTAACCTAGTCTGGGGAAAGGCTTAATTTGGGCCGTTGAAGATGAGGGTGGGTAGGTTGATGAGGTTCGGCCAGGGTGCCAGAGCGTAAGGAAAGCCTCAGTCTTGAGCGGTATAGCCAGGGCTGGTTCTTGCGGTCGCTCTGCTAGCTAGCCGCCTGCCCAAGCGAACTCTAGGTACTCTCGTGTCTGTAACCGCAGCTTCCGCTACCCGCGATCCCATTCTTGCCCCCCACAGTCACCAGACGTTCATTCAGCTGCTAGAACAGTTGTATCGTGGGCGAGCCCTGGTGCCCTACGCCGGGGGAACCCCGATTCCGCTGGGCCGGGACGAAGTGCTGGTGATTTGCCGAGGCATTGCGCAGCTCTTCACTATTCAGCAGGATGGCAGCGAAACCCTGCTGGGTCTGGCTGGGCCCTCGATGCCGGTGGGGCTGCCCCTGACCACCGTAGACCCCTACTGGGCCACCGCCCTCACCGATGTGGATGTGCTGTCGCTGCCCATGGCCGAAATTGAGGGTTCGTCGATCCTGATGGCGGGCATGTTTCGCAATTTGACCTCGAGAATGCAGCAGGCGGAGGCCTGGCTGGCCCTCTCCGGTAAGCGGTTGGTGGCCGATCGCCTCAAGTACTTTTTGCTGATGCTGGCCAAGGACTTTGGCCATGTGGAGCCCAGTGGTATTCGCATTCCGATCCGCCTGACCCACCACCAGTTGGCCACCGCCATTGGCACCACCCGGGTCACCGTTACCCGCCTGCTCAAGGACTTTAAGGCCGAGGGCTGGCTGGCCATCGACCAGCGCCATGTGGTGCTCCAGCTGGATCCCCGCTTTCCGGCGAGCCAGCTGCTGAGCCCCCTGGCCCAGCGTTAGAGACCAGACTGCTCCGCTGCTGCTAGGGCGATCGCCGCCGGGTAGATACGGTGCTCCTGCACCTGAATGCGGGCCTGGAGCGTAGCCGGGGTATCACCCGGTTCCACAGGCACCGCCGCCTGCATCACCACGGGGCCACTATCGACCGCCAGTTCTACCTGGTGTACCGTGCAGCCCGCCACCTTCACCCCCGCCGCCAGGGCTTGCTCTACCGCCCGTAGGCCCGGAAAGCTGGGCAGCAGGCTGGGGTGGATATTCAACACTCGCCTCGGAAACGCATCAATCAACACAGTGGTAACGCAGCGCATCCAGCCCGCCATCACCACCCAATCGACCCCATGGGCACCTAGGGCCTGCACAATGGCCTGGTCGAGGGCCTCGCGGCTAGGGTAGTGGCGGTGGTTAAGTAGTACCGTGGGCAGCCCTAGGCGGTTAGCCCGTTCTGCTACGCCGGCACCGGGGTTGTTGTACAGTACGACTTGAATTTGGGCGTGCAGATTGCCCTGCTCGATCGACCGGGCGATCGCCTCTAGATTGCTGCCACTGCCCGAGGCCATGACTCCCAGCCTGAGGGGTTGCCCAAACCGAGGCCAGGCCATCGATAACGGCGGAGAAATGATCGCAGCGGGGGTCTCCAGCATGGTGTTAGGCCGGTTGAAGGAGCAACTATTCCTGGGTTTATAGCGCATCCTGGGTCAAAACCGACAGCCCAGCCCACCGTATCCCCTGGCGAACTCTCAGGGGTTGGTTGAAACGCCTGGGCAGAGTCCTCCTTTATACTGAGATATTTGAAGGAGTTGTGTTGGTGAAGCAGAGCATCCGGCTGGGGCTGATATTTATGTTGGGATTGGCGATCGCTGTCGCCCTTTCCCTAGGCCAGAGCCGTCGGGTCGTCGCCCTCAGCTCTCCTGCGTCTGAGGTGTCGCCTGCCGCCAACCATTATGCCCAGATCGCCGCCGACCCGCCGGGCGATATCAGCCCCGCCGGTGCCACCACTCCGGCCCCACCCCTAGAACCGGGCATCCTCTGGCCCTTTGAGGAAGTGGTCAAAGATCTGACGGTATCTCCAGGACTATTTACGGTCTACCACGACCTCAAGCGCAACCGGGCGCTGCTGGGCCTTAACCCCGCTCAGCTCAACCAAAATCTTTTGTTCGTGGCCACCCTCGAGTCAGGCCTAGGGGAGGCTGGCCTGTTTCGGGGCTGGCCCGTCAACGATTTGATGATTCAGTTTCGCCAGATCCCCGACAACCGGATTCAGGTGGCGGTGCCCAATGTCTACTTTCGCAACCCCCAGCCCCAGGCTCAGCAGCTCTTGCGGGAGTCCTTTAGCGACTCGGTACTGACCACCCTGCCCATTCAAGCCATCCACGCTGAGACTGGCGAGATTCTGATTGATCTCAAGGACTTTCTCATTACTCGAGACCCGGCCAACCTGGCGGGCCAGTTTCCCTGGGTGCTAGGCAGCTATGCCCTCAACGCCGAGGCCTCTTACCTGGGGCCGGTCAAGGTCTTTGCTGAGAATGTGGAACTGGAAACCGTGCTGGGATTCTCCGGAGGAAGTCTAGACCCATTGTCCTTTGGCCTAGCGCTCAGCAGCCTGCCCGACAGCCGGGGGTTTAGTCTGCGGGTGCGCTACAGCCTGTCGGCGATTCCCAACCATCCGACCTTTCAGCCGCGCCTGGCCGATGAACGGGTGGGCTATTTTCTCTCGGCCTACCGCATGCCTGGCCGAACCGGTAGCTCAGACCCGTTTGTACGCTACATTAACCGCTGGCAACTGGAAAAACAAGACCCCACGGCGGCCCTATCCCCCCCCAAGGAGCCGCTGGTGTTTTGGATTGAAAACACCACCCCCGAGGCCTATCGGGCTGCCATTCACGACGGCGTCACTTGGTGGAACCGGGCCTTTGAACGGGCCGGATTTACCCAGGCGATCGAGGTGCGTCAAATGCCCGATAACTCCGACTGGGATCCGGCGGATGTGCGCTACAACGTGATTCGCTGGTCCGACTCGTTGTACCCCTGGGCTAGCGGTCTAGGGCCTGCGCGGGTGAACCCACTGACCGGAGAAATTTTGGATGCCGACGTGGTGCTCGATGCCAGCGTGGTTGGCGACCTCACCCTGGAGTATGACGTCCTGGTATCGGCGGGCAGCCCCGAGGGGGGGCTGCAATGGTGTGGTCAGCCCCTGGGCGATCGCCTGCTGACGCGGTTAACCCAGAGCACGACTTCCGCTGGCCAGTTCCCTGGCCAGCTCCCTGGCGCCCGGCCAGCCCCCACCGCTCAGCGGTCCGATACCGCCGACTACTGTGCTGGGCTGCAGGCCAGCCAAACCAATGCCTTTGGTACGCTCGCCATCAGCACCCTGGCACCAGCCCTCTCCAGTCGCGAGGCTAAGGAGGCTTATATTCAGCAATACCTACGGGTGCTGACCGCCCACGAGGTAGGCCATGTCCTGGGGCTACGGCACAATTTTCTCGGCAGTACTCTGCTGTCTCCCTCGGCCCTCAATGACCCGGCCATCACCGAGACCGAAGGCATGGTCAGCTCTGTGATGGACTATCTGCCCCCCAATCTGGCTCCGCCGGGACAGCCCCAGGGCGACTACTTCCCCACTCAGCTGGGCCCCTACGACCTGTGGGCCATTGAGTACGGCTATCGCCCCGTGACCAGCCGAGCAACGGCCCAGCGAGAGCTCCAGGCGATCGCGGATCAATCGGGAAGCCCCGCCCTAGCCTACTCCCCGGACGAAGACGCCTACGCCCTCCTCGACCCTAAGGCCAGCCCCTGGGATCTCAGTGATGACCCCCTGGGCTATGCCGAAGGCCAGATGGCGATCGCTAAAGCCATTTGGAACGACCTTGACTGGTTTTCCGTCGACCCAGGGGAGGGCTACGGCCAACTGCGGCGGCGGGTAGATCTGGTGTTTTTCCACTACGGCAGCCAGGCTGATATTATCGCCAACTATATTGGTGGGCAGCGCTTTAACCGCACCGACCCCTGGAGCTCTCGGGGTCAGGCTCCCTTTGAGCCGATCACAGGGGCAGAGCAGCGGCGGGCTCTAGCGGTGCTAAATCAGCGGGTGTTTGCCCCCGATGCCCTGGCCCTATCTCCGGATCTAGTCAACCGTCTGGCCCCCGATCGCTGGTGGCACTGGGGCCAGACTCCGCTGCTGAGCCGCATTGACTACCCCATCTACGATCGCATTGTCTCGACCCAGGCCTTTACCCTGAGTAACCTGCTGGAAGGCTCTCGACTGCTGCGCCTGCGCGACAGCGAACTGCAGCAGTCGGGGCCCGATCCCTTTACCCTGGCCGAACTGTTTGACACCCTGGGCCAAGAAATTTGGTCGGAGGTGCTCAATCCATCGGCTGCGGCCACCCCCATTTCTAGCCTGCGTCAGGGACTGCAGCGACATCACCTGAACACCCTCACCAGCCTGGTACTGCGCAACCATGGCTCCGGCGAGGGGGTGACCACCTTGCTCGACTTTGTGGCCCAGGAGGCCACCTTTGGGGCCCCTGAGGAGGCTCGGGTCATGGCCCGTTACCAGCTCAGGCAGCTGCAGGCGGCGATCGCCCAACACCTCAGCCGCCAGGGTCGTCAGCTGGATTTGGCTACGGTGGCCTACCTCGAAGACGCCAGCGATCGGATCATCAAAGTGCTCGATGCTCCCCTCAGAGGCCAGTAGCGGCCTGACAAATTTGTAAAGATTAAATGATTTCCCTTAAAATTGGGCGAAATACCCAGTGCCGTAGGGTGATATTGTGGATCGGACTAATATGGCAGTCACTATGTTTGGCAATCATGACCTGAAACATGATCCGAGAATTGTCGGATTCAAGGGGCTCGGATTCGGAGAGCCCCGATTCGAGATGAGAGGCTGTCTTCCCGTTTTAGGCGACTGTACCGAAGCCTATGCTCTGTAGGTCAGCCATCGCCGGTTCTCAATCTCGCATCTACTGCTTCAGGTTCGTTGCACCTGGGCATTCTGCATTTGTTAGTATTTTGGTCGTTCCACGGGTTATCCATGCTGAGTGCGTTAGTCGCTTTCACCCTGTCTCCGCTGTTTGCTCAACTACCCCAGGGTGAAGTTACCCCAGCCACCGAAGACAGAACGGTGGTTATTCCGCGGGATGGCACCTATGCCGAGGTGATTCGCTACCAAGAGGTGCGCCCTCTGCCCGGTGCCCTCGACGAGATCCCGGTGTTTAACAGCAACAGTCCTGAGATTGTTCAGCAAAACGGAATTTTGCTGTCCACGTTTCCCAAGGACGGCATGGCCTCCCCTGATGCCCACCTGGACTACGCCTTTAATGGCCGCTTCGATATTTTTGCCCACCACATTGCCCGGGGAGTAGCCCCCGACGACCGTCGCACCCTGTTCATGGGAGTTGTGGTCTACAACCCCGGTACCGAGCCCGTGGAGATGGTTATTCACCAGGGCGTCAGCTTCCTCAGCCAGGAGGCGCCCTTTATTGACCTGCCCGATGCGCGGCTCAGCACCAACGGCAATATCTATGCTGGCCCAGGCAGTCGCACGACCACCGATATTCTGCGGGGGGCCAATCAGTCCCAGTGGCCCAGCCGAATTACCATTCCCCCTGGGCATGTCCATCTCTTGATGAATACGCCCATTCCTCTGCGATCGCTGACAGTGCCGGTGAACGGGAGTTATCCCCAAGGTGCCATCATTCCCAATCCACCGGTGCGACCCGTTACCGTCACTGCTGCCACCGATCAAATCAATATCGCCCAAACCAATATAGAAACCGGCGACAGTGACTCCTCCATCACAGCGCCGCTGCCGGTGGTGCCCCGTCCGTTGCCCAGCAATGGGCGCACCACCATGATGTACCTGACCAGCAGTGGCCCCGTCCATGTGGCCAGCCTGGCACGCTACGCCGATAACCTGCCCAACGGCAATGAGCGGGTACCTGTGCTCCAGGACTGGCTCCAGGTGCTCAAGCAGGGTCATCTGGTCACCCCTCGTGACATTCCCCCCACGAACCCGGACGCCTACCGATCTGGGCAATTTTATTATGGACGGGTAGCCGGGGTATCCAAGGGGTCCAGTTGGGAAGCCACCCTGACCGATTCTCCCGATACCAATGTGCTGACGATTCCCGCCCCTGGAAACGCTTTCTCCTACGTGGTGAGCACTGTAGACCGCAATACCTTTGGTACCGGGCAAATCCAGAGCGCCCCCATGGTGGTGCGCTATCCCGACACCGCCTACCGTGCCCATGGCAACTACGGCGTGCTCTACAGCCTCAAACTGCCTTTTTACAACAATCGAGGGTCTGATCAAACCATTACCCTCAAGTTTCAGACGCCCATGCGCGACGAAAATCTGGTGCAGGGGCTGCGGTTTCGCCGCCCCCCTGAAGATCGAGTGTTCTTTCGCGGCACAGTGCGCCTAAAGTTTACGAACCAGATGGGCTTCGAGCGCACCCACTATGTGCACCTAGTCCAGCGCCGGGGCCAGGAGGGTGAATCGCTCCTCAAGCTGACTATTCCGGCTGAAGCTCGTCAAGACTTTGAAATTGACCTGGTGTACCCCCCCGATGCCACGCCACCCCAGGTGATTACCGTCATCAACGACGGCGGGGACGAGATATTCGAGGCCGGCACACCCCCCGTTCCTGGCCCCCCTGCCCTGAGCCGAGATCTGTAGCCGAATCTGTAGGGGTTACGGGCCAGAGGGGGTCACAGGCCCCTGACCTGTCTAGATTAATCCAGTGCCTTCCAAATTTGATCGGGTACGGTGCGGGGCTTACGCGATAGCAGGTTGGGTTTAAACATCACACGGCTATCCTCCACCCTGGCGCCCTCCACCCTGGCGCCCTCCTCAAGGGGGATAAGAAACCCGTCCCGAATCAGCCTGTCTACCATGGCCCGCACCGCCGCAGGGTCGGCCTGGGTAGAGGGTACCAGGTATACCGTGCCGCTGATATTGGCGGGGCTACCGCTGGCGGTGGTCACCTGGGCGGTCACGTCGTAGGCGGCATCTTTGGCGCTGCACTTGTCCCACAGGTAGTCGTTATCAGCGTCAGAACCTCGACAATCAACGTAGACAGGTAGGCACTGTCAGCCCACACCCCATCGCCCGCCAGTCCTGACCCAGCCCCAGCCCCAGACCACCCGTAACGATCACCGTTGCCTGCCTATTCACCAAAGTTCAAAATTCAAAGTTCAAAACCCGAAACCTGAAGTCCAAGATCCCCCTCCCCCCAGGCCTATGAAAATCCCCTTCTTTATCCGCCTCTACAATGGTCTACTAAAGCACCCCCGCTACCGCTGGGTGGTGATGGGGGCGTCGCTACTCTACCTGGTTAGCCCCATCGACTTTTCCCCTGACCTGATCCCTGTCGTCGGCTGGGTGGACGATGGCGTGGTCGCCACCCTGCTAGCGACGGGCATTACCCAGGTG